>Ga0114966_10001269_pt1 | contig 23428 bp, 26 predicted proteins | sample M_130207_XF_Meta_FD_87029 | JGI IMG/M metagenome (GOLD analysis project Ga0114966, IMG submission 87029) | Freshwater microbial communities from Lake Montjoie, Canada to study carbon cycling - M_130207_XF_MetaG | ecosystem: Environmental > Aquatic > Freshwater > Lake | place: Lake Montjoie... | reverse complement strand
GTCCAAGTTATGAAAGTATAATTAATTATCCATCAATGATAGATTCTATTGTTCAAATTTGTATAGATCCATATTTTAAACCACTTGTTAAAAGTGAAAATGGTAACTTGGTTTCTTCAAAACCGAATGGTAACTTAGTTTCTTCAAAACCGAATGGTAAAGGATGGCATAAAATAAGTAGTTCTAAGAGAAATGCAAAATATACATTTTATATTTCACCAACATGGAAGTTTGCAAAGGATGTAAAAAAATTCTTTAACAAACGAGAAAAATGGGAAAATATTATATACCCTAATTATTTATTACCAAAGTACAAAATAGATTTTGTTGGAAAAAGAAAACTTATAAATGATGATGTAGACGTTGTTTTTTCAAAAGGTCTTTTAATAAGTAAAATACTTACATTGGACCATTATCTTGGTAATAAAAAAAACATGTATGATATCCTAAGTAATGACCGACGATCATTTAATTTTTTACCAAAAAAATTGACTTTTACTTTAAATGATAAATACTGGCAAAAAAAAATAAAAAGTTTAAAATCAATAACATGGATATTAAAAACCTTCAATTGGATTACGTGGACAAGATATTTTTATTTCCAATAAAGCATCAGAAATTATTGATTTTATAAAAGAACATTCAAATTACATTGATTGGGTACTTTCAGAATATATTGATAAACCATATTTATTAAAACTAAATGGGGTATCAAAATCAGGTGTAAACTATTCAGATATAATAGGAAGAAAAGTACACATCCGAATTTATGTACTTGTTTCAAAGATACATAATAAATTACATATATATTTATATGACAAACCACTTTTATTTGCTGCTGTAAAAGAATATAATGATGATATCACTGATAGTTTTTCACATTTAACAAATTTATATTTAGGAAGTTTATATTATAATGATAAAGGTTTAGATGGATCTTTAGCATACCGTGATTTATCATTTCCATTGGTAGAACTTTTGGGTGAATTATATGGTCCAACCTTTTATACAAAAAAAGTATTACCACAGATAAAATATATTTTAAAAATTATTTTAATAAATTCAAAGGAATACCTTTTATGCAACACTGAATCCATAAAAGGAAAACGAGATTGTTTTCAAAACATTGCAATTGATTTAATGCCTGACAAAAATTGGAAACTGTATCTTTTAGAAATTAATGGAAAACCAGGTATGAATGCACCAACGTATCATTGGGGTGGAAATATTAAAGATTATACTTTTAATTTGATGAAAAAACTTCTTAATAAGAAGGAAAAGTTAAAAACAAAAAATAAAAAAAATGGTACATTTATAGCAATTAAATGATACATGAATTTACAAGACAGTTACCACAATTAACTTCAAAAATTAAACCAAATGGAACCATTGGTTCACAAAACAATATCCATCCTTTTTTAAAAAATAAAAGAAAATGGAGCATCAATAAAATTTTATTAGTTGGTTTTTTAATATTTAGTATTTTTTTTCTATATAATTGTAGATACGGGATGTTTAAAGCAAAAGAACCAACTATAGTACCTTATACAATTTTTCAAACAACGCAAAATAAATAAAGACTTTATTCGTAAGAATTTGTATATAATTTTATAAGGGTATAACATATCATGTCTGAAGAAGGAGGTACTAAAATCCAAAGAAGAAATGTTCAACAAATACCTCAAGAACAGCAAATGCAACAAACTGGTGGTATGTCACCTCAGCAACAACAGATGATGATGCAGCAACAACAAATGATGATGCAACAACAAATGGGACAACAACAAGGTCCTCCTCCAAATTATCAACAACAACAACAGTATCTTCAACAACCACAACAGCAAATGCAACAGCAAATGCAACAGCAAATACCAAAAGGAATACTTAAAAAACCACCAAAAAGATTTGGAGTACAAATGCAAAATAAAAATGTTAAAAATAGTTTAATCGTGGTTGTTATATTTATTTTATTAAATTCAAAAATGATATGGAGAGCACTTTCTAAAGTACCCATGATGGGAACAGTTGAACCAAGTATACTTGCATTACTGGTAAATTCATTATTAGCAGGTATTGTTTTTTATATTATGTCAACTAGATTAAATAAATTATAAATAAAATTAATTAAAATTAATTAAAATTAATTAGAAAAGTTATTTAAAGGAACAAAATAATTTCTTTGTATAAATTAAGTATAATGGAAACATTAACTTCAAAGGAGGAACTATTAAAAGTAAAATTAATAGAATTTTACAAAGATCAAGAAAATTTAAAAATCTTACTTCCTATAATTTTACAACAAACTAAAATATCCCTAAGGTCTTTAGATTGGTTTGTAACAAATTATTGTAAAAAATATAACATCAATTATTTTCTTACAAAAAATAATGAAGTAAAAACATATTTTCCTTTTAAAAGTTATAAATCACAATTAAAAGCATATTCTAAAAAATTTTGTGATCCTTTTTGTAGACGTGAACGTGTTGTTTTTGACTACCGTAACAATGTTATTTTAAATTTTAACCCTAGTATAAAATTAGGACATAAAGAATATATCATTACAACCATAGGACAATTAAATTTTTTCAAATTTGCTATACAGGATTCTATTATAGATTATGCACTTGAGCATATTACGGATATAGAAAATGACATGAATAGCACACTTAAAAACCGTGAAACTGAAAAAGTAAAGAAAGGAAGTCATGAAGGTCCTGAATTTGTAAAAATAAGTAATGTTAAACGTAAAGAACTTAGTGTACCAGGTAACAAGAGTGTCCATATAACACGTATAAGTGCTACCATAAAGTTTGTTTAATTTTCAAAAAATAAACTGATAATAAACTGATATTAAAAAATAAATTGTTATAATATTAAGAAGAAGTTTATAACAATTTAATTTTTAATGGTAAAGATTGATACACTTAATCCTTTAAAAAAATGGGTGTTAACTAATAAATATTTTATAAAAGTATCTGAAAAAGAAAAGAAGGCAGAAGCAACTCATTATTTATTGGATGGTGGTATTTGGAAAATACCTTTAACTGAATATCAAACATTTTTGCAATTATTGGCAACTGATCTTCATGCAGGTGAAAAACATTATATATCTGAAAATAAAACAAATGTTTTTAAGTTTATATGTGATCTAGATTTTTTTGAAGAATCAATTATTACAATAAAACAAGTAGAGCATATTGTAAAAATTATTCAAGATATAGTAAATGAGTATTTTGGTGAACAACGTATTATTATTTGTGGAGCAGACTCCAAAACAGTAATTAAAGATAATGTTAATTATATAAAATCAGGGTTTCATTTAGTATTTCCTAAATTATGGGTAACAACTGAAACTGCTAAAAAAATTAGAATAATTTGTATTAAAAAATTAATAGAATTATTTTCTGAAAGAGAATCTTTTAATAAATGGGAAGATGTTGTTGATTTATCTGTTTATGAAGATAATGGATTACGTATGGTAGGTTGTCGTAAAATAGGAATATGCAAAAGTTGTAAAAATAAAAAAGGTATGAAAGAAAATTGTGAAGAATGTGAAGGTGTTGGAAAGAAAGATGAAAACAGGGTTTATAAACCTGTATCAGTTTTACCAAATAATGATATTTATTTTAATAGTATAAAAAATGATTATTACGTAATGTTATTAGAAACAAGTATTTATAATTATGCACATTTTGAAGAAACTCCATTTATAAAAGAACTTAATGTTACTCTAAATGAAGTTTCAAAAAAATCAAAAAAATCTAAGTCAAGAATGGTTAATGCAAATGAATTAGAAAATAAAATTCAAAATTTTATTCATAAAAATTATAAAGAACATTACAATACTTGTTCTGTAAAAAAAGTATCATTTAATAAAGAAAATAATACATACAATATTGAAATAGATGATAATTTTTGTATGAATGTTAATAGACAACACAGTTCATCTAATATATATTTTCAAATTACACCTTTAGGTGTATGCCAACGATGCTTTTGTAAAAAAGAATCAGTTGATGGAAGACTTCATGGATTATGTAAAGAATATGCATCAAAAAAAATACTTTTAAATAATGACTTAAAAAAATTACTTTTTGGAAATCAAATTGTTTCAAAAAAGAACAAAGATATAGTAACTTATAACATTACTCAAAGTAATAATAATAAAGAAAGTTATCTTAATAACTGTAAAAATATATTATGGCAATTAAAACACGAACTTCTGTAAAGAAAATCAGAACTTTTGTAAAGAAACTTTTTTAATATTTTCTTCTTCTACGTTTTCCAAATTGTTCTTGTTTTTGTTCTTCTTTTTGTTCTTCTTTTTGTTCTTTTGTTTCTACTTCTTCTTTTATATGTTCTAATTTTTTATCAACTGTTTCTGATACTAATTCTTTATTTTCTTCTTTTATTTTTTCTACTTTAGTATCAGAAGCATGTTCCTTTGCTTTTTTTTCTTCTTCCTTTGCTCTTTTTTCTGCTGCTTCTTTTTCTTTTCTTTCCCGCTTTTCTTCTTCCTTTGCAGCTAATTCTTTCTTTTTAACTTCTAATTCTGCCATTTTTTGTTCATGTTGGCGTTTATCTTTTTCTGCTTTTTCTTTCTTTTCTGCTGCTTTTCTTTCTTTCTTTTCTGCTTCTCTTACTGCTTTTTCTGCTGCTTCCTTTTCTTTTTTTGCTGCTTCCTTTTCTTTTTTTGCTTGTTCTTGTTCTTTTTCTGCTGCTTTTTTATTTTTATTTTGAATACCTTCTACATATTTTAAATAATCTTGATGTCTGATAAGATCTATTTTATCATTTGAATTAGCATTAACTACATGCCTTGCTGCAAGAAAACCTAATGGACCTGTTGCTATTGCTGCAATTTTTAAACCTTTTCCTAATTTACCACCAACTTTTGAATGTTTGTATTTTTTTTGCTCTATTTCTGGTAATGACTCAACCCATTTTTCTTCATCTTCAATTGGTTTAATTTCTTCATATCCATATCCAAAATGGTTTTTTCTTTTTCTTGGAAAAAGTTTTTTAAGATCTGCATTTAATTGTTTTAATGAAATTTTTTTACGCATTCTATAATAAAGTATTTTATTTTTATTTACCACTTTTTATTTTCTTTTTCTTGATGCCATTTTAAGCATTTTCATTGCCTTTTTTAAACATTGTTTACGAAGTGTTTCTGGTTTCTTTTTTCCAATTTTTACTTTATAAATTTTACAAAGTTTATGGAGTTTACGAATGTATGCTCCTTTTTTAAGTTTTCTTGAGGATTTTCTTTTCCTTTTTCCAAACATACTTTTTCCAACTTTGTTACATCCACATTCACCAAACCGTGAACGTCTTTTCTTTCCAAACATATTACTCCTTGAAGCAACTGTACCAAAAGATGCTGGGTTCCATGCATTTGAAGAACCAAACCGTGTGCGACGGGTCCGACGGGTCCGACGTACCCGGTGGTGTGTTCTACGTACTTTACGTTTAACACCTTTTGATTTTATTTTACGACGAAGTTGTTTCATTAGTACTCTTTTTGATTTATATACCCTTTTTGTACCTTTTTTAATAGTTACTTTAACACGGTACTTTTTACAAAGTTTTATAATACGTTTTGTTGGTTTTTTTACTAAACGAACCATTTACAATTTATAATTTATAATTTATAATTTTATTTTAATTTGATTTAAAAATACAATTTTTAATTAAAATAAAATGAGCAGTTTTAATTCAAACAATTATGAATACAATCCCGATACATATGAAATTAAAGAAGCATTTAAAAGGTTACATAAATTAGGTGTTGATGTTTCAGATTTACACCAAGATTATAATAAAATTCCTTTAGAAAACATTGATCTTACCAAAATTGAAAAGGAACTTCCTAAAAAATCAAAAGTAATCAGTAAACATAATATTATAATTGATTCTAGACAACGTGATTATAATATATATGAAAATCCAAATAGTTATCTTGTGAATTTATCAGAACCACATAGAAACGTTGAACGTATTGAACTTGTTGCTGCTATGATGCCTAAAACAGAATATAATATAAATTCAGATAATAATTTATTAGTTGTGACCATTGGTGGTTTAACAATGCAATTATATTTAACAACTGGTCAGTATCTTATTGGTTCAAATGTATCTGGAAATATTAATTATAAAACAGATGGTTCACCGGTTATAACAGGTCTTTTAGCAGAAGTTCAACGAGTATTAAATTCACATACAAATTCTGGAAATTCTTTTAATGTTTTTTTAGTAACAACACCACAAAACATGGGTGGGACAGGTACAAATGCAGCAGTTTTAAATAGAATTGCTATAACAAATTCAACAGTTTCTTTTACAGTAGACTTTACAAATAGTATTTATTCATCAGGAAGTCCATTTCGCGTTTTAGGATTTAATAAACAAATATATACATCTTCAACAAATTACGTTATTTATGGAACAGACGATCTTGGAACATGTACAGAAACAGAATTAGTTAATGAAACAACACATACAATTACAATTCAAAGTTTAGTAAGTATATTTGATTATAATCTTAAAGATGATCCTCAATACTTAATTATGGAACTTGAATTTGGAAACAAAGTTGCAGAACGTATTGAAAGTAGTGATATTGCAACAAATCAAAAATTTGCAGTTATTATTTATGATGCAAATGACCCAGATAATATTCAAAATTACAATGGATCATTAACAAATATACAAGTTGGTGCTGGTATACGTCCACCAGGGAGATTAAAGGCATTAAAGGGTAGTGATTTTGATAAAAAAATAGTTACGTTTAATCCTCCAATAACATTAGAAAATTTTAAGATTTCATTTTATAAATATGATGATACTCTTTATAATTTCTATAATAGAGAACATCTATTAACATTTGAAATAGATGTTGCAGATTACGATCCAACTTATAGGTACTAAAACTTTAATTTTATCAAAAATAAAATAATTTTATTAATTATACAATGCGTAATATTGGATTGAAGCAATTAACTGCAGATCTTAATAAAATTGCTCCTAAAAAAAGAAGAACACGTTTTGGATTAAAAAAAACTATAATACGATCACATTTAAGATCTATGCCACAAAAACATCATGTAAAGAGAATTGTAAAAAAAAGTATGAAAGAACCAGAAAAGAAAAAATTTAATTGGAAAAAAGTAGCAATGTATACATTGGGTGGATTAGGGACAGCAGGTGTTATATACGGTGCTTCTAAATATTCACAAAAAGGTAATGATTTAAGAAATAAAGCACAAGGTGTTATTAGTACTAATATAAATCATACATCAGAAAATAAAATACATAAAGATCGTAAACAACAACGTGAACAAGCAAATGCACCATATAAAGATGAACGTGAAGCAATTGAAAAATTACAAAAATTTAATGGTAAACAAAATTTAACAGTAAAAGAAAAAGAAGAAAAAGAAAGATTGGTTAAACTAGTACATAAACTAAAAGCAGCTAGAATAAAAGAAGAAAATATATATGAAGAACAACCACAATTATTTGATTTTGGAGTAAAAAAAAAAAATTATAGAAAAACTATAGTAAGAACTCATTTAAGGAATATATCACCAAACCATGTAAAAAAAATTGTAAAAACACCTGAAAAAAAAAAATTTAATTGGAAAAAAGCAGCAATGTATACATTGGGTGGAATAGGAACAGCAGGTAGTATATTTGCTCTTTCTAGGTATAATAAAAATAAAAATTCACCACCAACAACAACAAAAGATAAAAATTCTTTTAAACTTCCCTTTACACCAATGCCACAAACTGAAAAACAGTATATTTTAGAAATGAATGAATTAGAATATAAAGAAAACGAAATACAAAAGGAATTATCAGAGGAAACTGATGAAAATAAAAGAAAAGAATTACAAAGGTTATTAAAAACAATTAAAAATACAATATCAGAAAAAAAAATGGAACGTAATAAAAAAACACAATTTGGAAACAAAAGAATTAATATTTACAGACAAATAGATTCTTTACCACCACAAAAAAAAGCAGGATTTAAAAGGTTTTTGTTACGTTCTTTAAAAAGCATGGGATATGAAATTTATGGAGGTATAAAATTTACACTTAAAGAAGTGGTTAGTACTGCAATACGTTATGTTGGACCATTTGTTCTTGCAGGACTTCTTGTAAAATACCGTAAACAAGTTGGTGCATACGTAAAACCACATCCTTTTGTTTAAAATTTTAAATTTTTTAACAAAAAAGAAAAATACATAAGAAAATAAAATGAATTTGAATTAAAAAAGAACAAGATGAACGTTTCATTTTGTAATTCAAATGCATTTAAAATTGATTCAGATGATCTTAAAGAAAAAGTATATACTGAATGTGAAAAATTATTTAAGATACCATTAAAGAGAGAAAAACAAAATTTAAATTTTTATTTTCCAGGTCCACAACCGGTAACAATTGAAATGAAAGATCTTCCAAAATTAAATGAAGAATATATGGTATGTGAAAAAACAGATGGTGAACGTAGTATATTACTTTTAATTAATATTGATAATAAACCAATGTGTTTTATTATCAATAGAAATAATGATCTTTATTTTACAGATCTTTCTTTTAAAAAGGAAGTATTTGAGGGAAGTATTTTTGATGGTGAATTAATAAAAACAAAAAATAATTCTTGGAATTTTCTTATCCATGACTGTATGTGTTATAATGGAACTAGTTTTTTAAATTTTAATCATCGTTTAAGATATGCTTGTGTTATTGATTTTATATTAAAACGGTACAATCCAAAAGATACAGATTGTTTTAACGTAAAAACTAAATTATTTTATAATTATGGAAAATCATTGGATGTTACGTGGGAACATATTCAAAAAACAACTGAAAATAAAATAGATGGACTTATTTTTACACCTATATACGGTGCTATAATATTTGGAAGAGACAATTCGTTATTTAAATGGAAAGAAAAACATACTATGGATTTCTTTGTAAAGAAAGAAACAGAAACTAAAACAATTAAAAAAATAAATTTATATTATCAAAAGAAATCACAACTAGAATTATATAAAACATTAACTAAAGAAAATGAAAAATTATTAAAAAAATTCGTATCAAAAGACCAATTAAAAACTGGTCTTATCATAGAATTTGAATACACTAATGAATTATTTGTTCCATACAGAATACGTACTGATAAAAATAAACCAAATGGTGAAATTACTATTAAAAATACAATGATTAATATTGAAGAAGGAATTACTATTCAAACATTATGTCAAAAACAAGAACCTCAATTAAATATGGATTCTTTAAAATTAAATTAACATTTTTTGATTCTTTTTAAATCCTTTAACAAATTTTTATAAATTCCTTTTGTGCTTCGTTTACTTTTTGAACGACGTTTTTTTCTTCTTTTACCAAATGCTGTTTCACCATTTTCTTGTGTTTCTTCAGGTACAATTTCACCAATTTCACCATTTTCTTGTATTTCTTCGTGTTTCTTTTTAATTTTTGAATGCATTTCTTCAAATTTTTTATATGATTCTTCTAGGTCTTGAATTTTTTTACCATTTTCTTCTTTATTTTCATCTTCTAAATTTTTTATTTGTTCTTTTATATTATTTTGATTAAGTAAAATAAGTTTAATATTTAATTTATCTATTTCATCTTGGTCTTCTGTATTTGCAAGTTTTTCATTAATTTCTTTTACTTGTTCAGAAAAACTTGCAAGTTCTTGTATTTCTTCTTTTTGTTCTGCTTGTTCTTCTTTTAATCTAATTATTTTTTTCTGAATTTTTTCTTTTTTATCAGGTGGTGTTTCTGGATTATCTAATTGTGCCTGTAATTCATCAATATCATCAGTGTTTTCCATAAATTCTTTTACTTTACCTTTAATTACTGGTAGACCAGTGTCAATAATCATATTTTGTAAAATATTTGTCATTGGGTCATTACTTAATATTTGTCCTCGTTGTTCAGGTGGAAGCATACCTGCTATAAGGAGTCCTTGTAAATTTTTTGTACTTGTAATTTTTTCACCTTCTTCTTCTTTTTTCTGTTTTTTCAATGCTGCTTCTTGGTTTCTTGCTGCTTGGTCTTCTTCAATTCTATTTCTTCTTAAAGAAAATTTTTTTTGTTCCAATGCAAGTACTTCCGATGTGTTATTATCTTTAGATTTTGCTGCTGTTATTTGATCTAACAGTTCTTTATCTTCTAATTTACGTTGTTCATTAATAATATCTTGTTCTGACATTGCTTCTTCAAGATGTTTTTCTGCTGTTTTAGGTGTATTCGTTTTTTTAATAAATTTTGGTAACATTGTTCCATCTTTTCCAAGTTTTGCATTGTATCCTTTAAATTTTTCTCTACCTCCAACTGTTTTAGTTGCATAATAATGTCCACCTGCGATTGTTGCTAATGCAGCAGCAACACCTCCAGCAATTAATAATTTCTTTTTATGACGTTTAAAAAATGATTTTTTAGGGGGTTCTTCTTCAACAAATTTTCGTTTTTCTCCAAATTTTCTTCGCCGTGAACGTTTACGAATTTGTTTTATCAATAATTTTTCTGATTTATATACTCTCTTTGAACCCTTTTTTACAGTTAAACGAATACCTAAACGTTTACAAAGTTTTTTAATTTTTATTGAAACCATAATTAGTTTTATTTTAAACAATTATTTTATTTTATTAACATTTTTTATTAACATTTTTTAATTAACATTTTTTTATTAACATTTTTTTATTTTTTTAAGATCTTTATAAAGTATTTTTAAAGGTGGTATTCTTACTTTTCTTTTACCAAACGCAACTTCTTCTATTAATGGACCACCTACCATTTCAGTCTTTTTCTTAGATGCTGCACTAAGTTCTTTCAAATTTTTTGGTGGTTGATCTATAGGATGACTTGTAACTTCAGGTGCAATAGAATCAGTTGAATCAGGTGAAGAAATTTTAGGTGTTTGAGGTCCAACTGAAGGTACAACTGAAGGTACAACTGAAGGTACAACTGAAGGTACAACTGAAGGTACAACTGAAGGTCCAGAATTATCATTTTTTTTCTTAGAACGTGTTTCTATTGGTGAAGTAGGTGAACCAATAATAGCGCTAACATCAACTTCTTTTTTCAAATTTTTATTTTTATTTTCTGGATTAGGTTCTTTCTTTTTACTAACATTAACATTACCACCTACCAAGTAAGATAAAGGACCTGATACATTTGATTGTGCCCCTTGTACAGCAGCACCTGCAATACCACTTGCCGTTTCTTTTAATACAGATTCATTTTGTTTAATATTTTCTATAACTTTTCCAGTAGCACTATCAACAGCAGCATTTGCAATATTACTTACAGTTTCTTTTAATCCATTTTCATTTTGTCTAATATTGTTCATAACTTGTTGTGTAGCAGTATCAACTGTATTACGTACATTTTCTTGTATAACAGGGTTTACTTGTGTAATTGTTGTTGTTATTTCATTTCGTAATTGATCAGATATACCAGGTAACCTTGTTTGTATATTTTGTGTTGCTTCATCCGTGGCAGATTGTACAGCAGATCTTATTTCTTTATGGATACTTCCTTTACTTAATTTATAAGTAACACCGATAGTTACAGCAGCACCAGCAGCAATTGCTGCTCCTTTAGCAAATGAAACACCAAGTTTTTTTAAAAAACGTTTCCGTTGAGCAGGTGATAAATTTTCTGCTTCTCTTAATTTTTGTTTTGATGGTAATGCTCTTTTAATATCATTTTTAATTAGTTTATTTATTTTATTTAAAGCAACTTGTTTATCGTTATCAACGTTTTTAATTGATTTAACACTTCTCTTAATTATTTGCTTCTTCTTTGGCATTTATTTAAATTAATAATTTTTATTAATTTAAACAAATTTTTTATTTTTTCAAAGTATTTTATTTTAATTTAAACGTGAAATATTTACATACGGCGAACACGGCGTCTGCGAACTACACGACGAACCTTACGAGGGCGTCCTACACGGCGTCTGGTACGGCGAACTTTTGTGCTACGACGAACCTTACGAGGGCGTCCTACACGGCGAACTTTACGACGAACGGTACTACGTTTGCGGTACCGACGGCGACCGAATGCAGCAGATGGTGCTGCCATTGGTGATGCAAACATCATAGATGGTCCACTAGAACCTCCCATGCATGGTGATGGGAAGAGACCAGTGCTATTAGCACCTAACACACCTCCACCGTTAGAGCAGAATTCATATCCCATGGATGATGCTAAACTGGGATTACCTCCTGAACCGAATCGGTAACGACGACGACGTTTACCAAATTCACTCATACTCACAGATGGCATACGTTCCATAGGTGCTCTCCTTAGTCTCATTGCTGCTGTTTTTCCTGATCTAAAATCACTTGTAACAGCACCTCTTGCTGAATTCATGAATCCACGTGATTTACGACCTCGCATTCCGGCAACACCCACACGTCCTGCATAAAGAGCAGCAGCACTCATAGCAGCAGTTTTACCGGGGTTAGCACGCATATATCCTCCAACACCGCGAAGACGTGCTAAAGCACGTGAACGTAATGTTGGTTTACGAACTGGCATGCGAGCACGTCCACGGGTTGATGGACGTCCACGACGACGCTTAGCTCCAAATGAAGATTTACGTTTTCCAAAATGCATCTTCTTATGTTTCTTAATAAGTGCCCGGATTTTGCGAGCACATTGCTTCTTAAGGACACCTGATTTCTTGTGTCTACGAGTCCTTCCAATAGTTGTTTTTACACGGTATTTCTTGCAAAGACTTAACAGAGTCCTTGATGGTTTATTTGCACTTACTTTACGAGTTGTTCGGCGAACTTTACGGGTTCGTCGGGTTCTACGAACTGTACGCCTTTTACGACCAAATCCAAAAAAATTAAAAGACATTTTTTTTGTTTGTATATTCTTTAACGAAGAAATTAATTTTTTAATTAATTAAAAATTAATTAATTAAAATTTTAAAAAAGTATTTTTCTTTACCTTTTTTATTTTTTTTTACCTTTTACAATTTTTACGATAAAGGTTCCTAATTATTTTCATTGCCATTGCTTTTGACATTTTACCTTTACGATTACCAAAATTATATACTTGTTGTGAAGAAAACCCACCATTTGTTGCATATGGTACAACACTATAATGTCCAAAACGAGAACGTCCAAAACGAGAACGTCTTCCAAATGCTGCAGGTTCTACTGTAGCATCTAATTGTGCTACCATTTTTGCTTCTGCTTCAGATTCTTTAGTTGCTGCAACAGGAATATCTTTTACTTCACCTGTTTCTGCTGCAGTTTGTACTGCATCAACTGTTTGTTGTTCACCGTGTTGTATAAGAGGTCCTACAAGATTTTTGGATGTTTGTACTATTTGCTGTGTATCTTGTACCTTTTGAAGTGCTTCTGCTGGATTTGGTGCTGCTGCTACTACTTTTTTAGCATTTTCTGCTACTTTATCACCCATCTTACCTAATTGACCAGATAATTTACCAACACTACCACTTGCTGATTTTAATGCACCAGAAATTAAAAGTTGTGCTGGTCCACCTAATGCACCCCCGCTTGCTGCCATAACTGCTGCCCCACCAACAATTGCTAATGCTGCTAAACTTGACTTCACTGGATTTCTTCTAACAGCACCACCTACTCTTTTAAAAATATTCTTTTTCTTAGGTCTTTCATTTAATGTTGCTGCATTTCCTTCAATTGATAAATCTTCTTCTCCAAAACGACTTTTTCTTAAACGTTTTGTTCCTTTCATCTTTTTTTTCAATTGTTTTAAAAGAACACATAAACTTTTATTAACACGTTTTTTACCTCTTTTTACACTTAAACGAATACGATATCGTTTACAAAGAACTTTAATTTTTTTTGGAATTTTTTTTTGTAACTTTTTTTTTGTAACTTTTTTTTTCGGAATTTTTTTAGTAACCATTTATTATTTTAACAATATTTTTAATTTTTCTAAAAAATAATTATTTAACGAATACCTTTCAAATATTTCAGATACTTTAGAAATATCCATACTTTTTATTTCAAAAGATTCAAGGGAGTATTGATATTGCTCATTTTGTGTAAAAAGTTTTCTTGCTGTTGGGTAATCAAACTCTTCTGGTAAATTTATGTTAAAATTATCTATTGTTCCATGTGTTTTAATAAGTTTTAACGCATTCACTGGACCGACCTTAGGAATTGTTGATGTATAATCACATCCACAAAGTATACAAAGATCTATAAAAGAAGGATAACTTAACTCAAGTTCTGATAAAATAATATCAAGACTATAAACCTTTTCACCAAAAATAACTTTATTTGCACCAAATGTTAAAGCATCTGTATCTTCAGTAACAACATAATCAACTAAACCATTTTTTTCTAAATATGCACATGTTTCTTCAGATTCTGATATTGCTTGTAAATATGGAATTCCTAGAGATTCTAAAAATTCCATAACCTGAAGTGAATGAATTTTTTTAACAACAAGTATATTTTTTTCTATATTTCTTATCTGTGTATTTAATTTTTTAATTTCTTTTATCTGCTCTAATTCTACAACATTGTCATTATCAGAATCATTTATAAATTCATCAACTGGTATGTTAGAAACATTTAATTCATTTCGTAAAGCAACAAGTTCATCAACACGTTCTTTCATTTTTGTACGTGTATCATTTCTTTTTTCTAATGTAATACCCTTTGCATCTGGTGGTTTTCCATCAAACACAAATACAGGTATTATACCAGCAGACAATAATTCAATTATTTTATATAAAAACCCCTGTATATGAAAGTTATCTTCTTTATACGTGTAACGAAATTTATAAAGAAGAATACTTGAATCTATTGCTATTTTTTTATTATTTAAATTTGGTTTATCAGAAATAGCACCTGGTGCATGTTTTTGTACAATCTTTTTTAAATTTTTTATTCCCATTTTTAATTTTCTTTTAACTTATATTATAATTGAAGTCTCTTTAAATTAATTAACAATCAATAAATAAACATTTTTTTGCTTTTGGTTGTTGTGAAGGTTCAGGTTCAGATTCTTTTTCTTCAGTTTCAATAAAATAACATTGGTTTACACCTGGTATATCAAGTGTCTGGTTTTTACTAGGAACACTTTTCCTAACACGTTTTTGTGAACGAATCTTATATTCTTTATATTCATTATTTTGTTCAATGCCTTTTTCACGTGCTTCTAAAACGGAATCCCAAAACTTCTTCATTTTAGGAAGTTCATTTTTAAACCATTCACGATCACGTTTTACCTCAACAATATTAATAACAAAGTTATCATCACTATTTCCTGGAATAAATTCAATAAAATGTGCAAGTTCAAGATCACATATTTCTAAATTTAACAAAACTTGTGAAAGGTAATGATGAGGAACCTCTCCCATAACAATTTTACGTTTTAAAGGACATTTTACTTCTAATAAAATACCATCTGTTGTAATTCCATCAGGTGAACCACCTAACCATGGATATTCAGGATGGATCAATAATCCAAATGAAAGTACTTCTTTATCACGAAGTTCAGAGTATTTTTCTATAGCAATATCTTCATAATGAGTACCCCATTTTGTTGCAGAATTTCCAACAAATGGTTTTGGATTTGCTGCACATTTATCAATAAGTAAATTTAAAGGTGTCTTGTAACTGTTTTCACCTAACACAGTTGGAATATCACTTGCAGTTATAGCATTATTACGTTGTTCAAACCATTCAGGACTTCGTTGTTCAAATTGTGGTATCTTAAGCAATTGTTCAACCTTTGAATGCATCTTTTTCTATTTAAAAGAAATTGTTTCTTTAAATTAAAAATTAAATTTTATAAATTCATTTATTTTTAACCTACGTTCTTTATGAGTGTCATTACGTAACACAATAATAACACGTGGTCCTATTTTTATAAGTATACCTTCTTTTTTGGTAGTAAATTTTACAGTATCTCCTTTTTCAATTGTTTTACCTTGGTAACTCAAACTTTCACGATCCATTGTCATACCTTCTGGTAAATTATTTTCTTCAGGTTCTTCAAATTCTTCGGATTCTTCAAATTCGTAATTTTGTGGTGGTTTAGGTTTTTTTCCTATAAATAAAGATTCAACTGAATGTTGTTTGGTTGTTGATTTTCTTTTTCCGAAAGCAAATTTATTTTTAAATTTATTTTTTAGTGTTTTTTTTTTTGCAATGCTTTGCGTTTACGAGCAATTTGTTTTTTTTGTTGTTTCAATGTTTTTTGAACGCGACGTTTACCAACCTTACGGGTTAGTTTAATTTTAAAACGTTTACACAGTTTTTTGATATTTGCTGGAATTTTCTTAAACCTTTTAGACCGTTTAGACGACTTTTTGTTCTTTCTTCTTTTTCTTCTACCGAACGCACTTTGAGGAGTGTATATATTATTTTTGTAAGAAATTGCTGATAACGGACTTTGAAATCCATTAGCAAAACTAGGTGGATAACTAGTTAACCCTAGTTCATATGTTAATGGATGATTACCATCAACCATGGTTTGAAATTGATTTGCAACGGCACCTACAGGATACCCCCACGCAGTTGTTAATCCAGTTGGCATTCTTTATTTAAACGAATATAATTATTTTTAATTAAAATAATTTAAATTTAATTATAATTAAAATGACAATTAAAATTGTTACTACTGAAATACATTTTCTTTTATTACAAAATATATAATTAATTAAAGTACTATCCAAACTATTCCATGATTTACCTTCAATTGGTGTAAGGTAATATTTTTTATCTTGATTACATACTTTATTACATGAATTACATGGAACATGTAAATTATCAATTGTTTGAATAAAATTTGGATATTTTTTTGCAATATTATTTATCATCATTGGACCTGTTGAAAACATTATTCGTAAATGTTTTGATAATTTTTTATATAACAACAAAGGACTTTTCATTTTTTGAATACACATTAACCAAAATTCTGAATGTGGTTGTGAAATTAAAACTGAATTTGTATATACCCCTTTTGTATTTCTTGAAAATGTTAATCCAACTTCTTTTTCTAATACAAGGTCATTAAATGATTTATTACAAATATAATCAAGGTCTAAATAAATACCTCCAAAAAGATAAAGTACACAGTACCTTATAGCATCTGCTCTTTGAATAGGATATTGAAAAGAAATAAATGTTTGATAAAAATCTGGAAAATAATCTTTTACAATACGGTCATTATCTTTATCCGTTAAAAGTACATAATTCCAACCTGGATTCTTATTAATAACAGATTCTTGCCCTTTTTTCCATTTATCTGGTACATCTTTAGTTTTCCATGTTTGAAAAATATTTTTTGGAAAATTCATTTTACTAATTAACAATTATTTTTATTTGCTTATTTTAGGAGTTTTCCAATCTTTTCCATAAAGGTATTCAAGATATTCTTCACCTGGTACATTAAATATTGTATTTAAGAAGGTAATTGGTTTTATATTTAAATAAGGTATTAACTCATCACAACTAGTACTGTAACCAGTATTTTTTGTTTTTGGTGCTACACAATTATTACCTTTTTGAACGATGTCAATGTCTATTTTCTCATTTTTTCTACTCAAAGAAATAAAATTACTTTTATTTTCAACACGACTAAGTATAAATCCATTTTTTCTTAAAAGTGGTAATGCTTTCTTTATAAATATATCATGGTAAGTATAATAAAATGAAACATCAACGTCATCATCCCATGGTAATATTCTATTTTCTCTAATAACACCTAAAGCAGTCCCCTCAGATAACCAATAAAATATCCCATTTTCATTCATAATTTTATTAAATAAAAGTATATTTTCTTCACAAACTTTCGTATTCAATTGACGAATTCCACTTTTATGTGAAAATTTAATAATATAATTTATAAATTGATTCAATAAATTATGAGGAGGATTTGTTGGTATTGGTACAAATAAAAGTAGTAAAATAAATAAAACTAAATTATTCATTTTATTCATTAACAATTATTTTTATTTGCTTATTTTAGGACTTTTCCAATCTTTTCCATAATGGTATTCAAGATATTCTTCACCTGGTACATTAAATGTTGTATTTAAGAAGGTAATTGGAATTATATTTTTCAAATAAGGTATAAGTTTATTGCAATCAGACGTATTTGCATGTGATGTTTTAGTTGCCATACATTTACCATCTTTTTTAACAATGTCTATATCAATTTTTTCATTCTTTCTAAGTAAACAAATAAAATTACCATCGTGTGTAACAACACCAACTACAAAACCATTTAATTTTAAAGAAGGTAATGCTTTATTGATAAATGCATCACGTTCATTGTAAAAAAATGAAACATCAGTATCATCATCCCATGGTAATATTCTATTTTCTATAATAACACCTAATGCAGTCCCCTCAGATAACCAATAAAATATATCATTTTCATTCATAATTTTATTAAATAAAAGTAAATTTTCTTCACAAACTTTTATATTTAAAAGTACATTTCCATTTTGATGTGATCTTTTTATAGAATCATTTAAGTCTGAATGATGTTCGTAATAAGGTGGATCAGATTCTATTAACTTAGAATTTAAATTTGATTTTGAATTTACAATTATTACAATAATAAATAAAATAAATAATACATTCATTTTATTTATTAACAAATATTTTAAAAAAGTAACGTTTAATCTTCTCTAACTTTTGGTGCAAGGCAGTACTGTAATTTACCCAAATTAGCAACATTGTATTCAATTACCAACGGGTAATTCATCTTCAAAAAGATCTCAACCGTACTGCACAAATTTGTACTCTTTGTAAATGAATTAAGATACTTAAGATCAAATGCTTCACTTACATTTTGATTCTTTTTTGAAAAAATTAAACCATTTTGTGCTTCACCTATTATAATCTTTTGAGATGCAAAATCTCCAAAACTCTCTAAAATAAATTTTGATTCCGTATTTGAAATAGTAACCTGGTTACTAATAACAGAAAGATCCCTACAATATTTTTGAAGATCAACTGAAGGCATACTGATTACAGAATCATAAGAAATATCAGGAATTTCTAATTTTTCTTCAGAAATATCCAACATTTTAAGATAGGATTCCATAATAGTATTTTTTTCTTTATTTTCAATTCTGATACCAAGTTCATTAATATTACTTTTTTTAATAAAAAGTGTCAACACATCATTGTTACCAACTGTTTTAAGTAATTTGAAAAAATAAATCATATTTATCCCACACATCTGTTTTGTTTCACAAAAGTATTCTTCAAAATTATCTTTTAAAAGTCTTACATAAACAAGTGCAACACGCACATTGTCCATTGTCATGATTTTAAATCCATTTGAATCAAAATAAATATTGATATCACTCAGTACTTCTTTTAATGATTCTATTAAAATTTTAATACTTTGTGACTGGACAGTTTTAATATAAAGTTGGTAATTTTCCGAGATATTCATTTTTTAAAGTTTTTTTAATTTATTTTTTTAAATTAGTTTTAAGTTTTATTTAAAATTCAATCGGTGAATTATAATTGTATTTTATCTTTTTAGAATTTTTTATTATTTCTAGAGTATTTTCTTTAAGATCATTTTTTATGTTATCATCGTACAAAAACATGTCTTCAGGTGTAATATCATTGTCATTGTTCAAAAAGAGATTTATATACTTTTTACATTCACTTTTGCAGTATGAAGCAGAATCCACTTGCATATGCAAATTCATATATTGAAATTGGGTACTTAAAATTTCATTGGGTTTTTTATAAACATTTATAAAAGATTTGTTATCCATAGTATATTCAATATAAATGTAAGATTCTCCGATTATTTTAAATATATCATAATCAATATCTATAAGATAATCTTCTTGTTGTATTGAAAAAAAGTCTTCAAAAAAGTATTCAAAGAATGGAACTTTATTTAAATAATTAACTATCTCGTTACCTAAATCAATTTTAATAACATTTTTATCAGGTATATAGGTCCATCCTGGTTGAACCTTACTTATATTTGTATATGTAGGAAAAAGTATATCAAATGCATCATGATCAGTTATTTTACATAGAAATGTAACACTGTTTATAGCATATGTATGTGCTTTATTAGTTTGTTCTGACTTATTTTCTTTTTTAGTTTCAATTTTAATTTCAATTTCATTTTCAATTTTAGTTTCAATTTTAGTTTCCTTTAGTTTTATTTTTTTTATTTTATGAAAAAATTCAGAAAGGAGGTACCCTAGTACAAATCCTTGAGAAAATACAATAGCAAATTTATTTGAATTATCCATTTTATACATACACTTTTTTTATTTTTTTAAGTGAATTTAAAGAATACCAACTTTGAATAAATAATAAAAAATGAAAGAAAAAATTGAAAATGAAAATGAAAGTGAAACTATTATTAAAAAAAAACGAGGACGTAAACCTAAAAATACATTAGAAGAACATATAGTTTCTGAAAAGAAAAAACGAGGTCGTAAGAAAAAGTATGAAATTGAAAATTTTAATAAAATTATAAATAGAGATGAATTAAATAATTTTAATCACAATGTTGTTTATTCATCAGATGAAGAAAATCCAGAAGTATTAAATGAAAATAAAACAATATCTTTTGGAAATTTGAACATAACTATAAGTAAAAAAAATAATCCAGAACAAAATGAAGAAAATGTTAATATTTTTAAAGGACTCCTTAAAAATAATACGAACCAACTTATCAATGAAGATGAACTTGAGTCCGATGAAGAAAAAGAAATACCTATTGAAAACATACTTTGTTTAAATGAAGAAAAATTTTATAAAGAAACAAAAAAATATGTAACAGATTTTACAGAAAGTATTAAAGAACAATCTGTAAAACGGTTACGTGTAGTAACGTGTTGTAAAAACGTTGTAAAAGACAATGAATGGCCTAATGAATGTGATATATGTTGTTGGTGGTGTTGTAATACGTTTGAAAATATACCATGTACTTTACCTACAAGATATGATTCTTTAAGAAAACGTTTTACATTTATGGGTGTTTTTTGTTCATGGAACTGTTCAAAAGCATATAACTTTAATATGTCTGATCATAAAAAATATGAAAGAAGTCAATTGATAACGTTTTTAGTTCAACAATTGTATGGAATTGAAAATGCCATAAATATTAAACCTGCTCCACCTCGTGAGGCATTAAAAATGTTTGGTGGGTATCTTGATATCCATGAATTCCGAAATAGATATTCTGTTATAGATTGTTATCATTTAAATTTACAAAAACATAATTTTATATTTCCTGAAATATCTGAAGTGAAAAATATTAAGGTTAAAGGAGGAAATTCTTCTGAAAAGAAAAATTTACGTTTATCAAGAACATAATTCTTTTAACTTTTAAATAATTTTTTTAACCATATGTACATTAAAATGGAAACAAGAAAAAATATAATATAATTTTTTATATTTGAAGAATAAGAAGAAGAAGGAGTATTTTGAGAACCACCAAACCCTTGTTTTAAAAAGTTCCCAAATGCACTTTTGGTACTTTTGTTACCAGTGTATTCAGTATTTTTAAGTGTGCTATTTACCCATTCAGGACGATTTACTATAATATAACTTTTTACAATATCATCAAATTTAGGATGCTGCATTACTTTTAAAATATCTGATTCAAAATTGTTACTATTGGTACTTTTTTCAAAATTTGCAGTTACTTCATCAGAATACCCAACTCGTTTTTGTTTATCAGATGGTTTACTTTCAATGGAACTTTCTTCTTTTTTTGAAATATTGTTAGGACTTTTTGAAAGAGTTGTGTCACTAATAATTTGTCTAAGTTTGTTTATTTCTTCCTGTGTGTTTTTTATTTGATCTGAACCTAGGTAAAATGCATCTGATAATGGTGCAAAATTTAATCTACTCATAAAAAGAATAAATCTTCTTTTATTAAAATGAACATTTATTTTTTTTAAACAATTTTATGAAATATTTAATTCAAATCCATCTGACTTTTTACCTCCTTTACCACCCTTCTTACTTACTTTTTTAACACTTATACTTTTAAATGAATCACTGTTCATACTAGTCAGACTTGAATCACTTGATGCTACTGAAAAACGGTCTTCTTCTTGTATGTCATCATAGTATCCTTGTGGTGGTCCATTTTGTGCTAATACCTGTTGTTGTTGAATAGGTTGTGGTATATTCATTGGTGAAATTGGTTGTTGAAAAGAACCATTGTTAGGATGTGTTGATGATAAAGGTGTTCCATTAAATAAATTTTGATCTATAGATGGTCCTTTCATCTCTTGACGTCCACCAGCACGTGTTTCCATTGGTTTAGGAAATGCTGCTTGACGATGGTCTAAATGATTTCGTAAATCAACTGGTTGATTGATATTTTGTTGTTGATTATTTTGTGTTTGAAACATTTGTGCCATTTGAGGACCAGTTGGTGGTCTTGCTGCTTCTTTCATTCCTTGATTCATTGCTCCCATCATGGATGCCATAAAATTTGGATTGTTTTGTGCAACCATTCCAGCACCACCACCCATTATTCCAGGACCTTTTAAGAGTGTATTTGTAAGATGGAACATAAAGGCACTTCCACCTAACATAAGTAAAAGTTCTATTTCTGGAGAAACTTCTCCCTTTCCTCCATATTTTTCATGGAGTTTTTCAAAAATGTTATCATAGTCATCAACTGATTCCATAACATTCTCTGACCAACCCTCCAATTTAAGATGAAATGGATCAAATCGTTTATTTAAAAATTCAAGACCAGTCACACATGCCATCAAACAACGACGTGAAAATTTAATTGCTGCCTGAGATTCAACAAATTTTTTGATTTTTTGATATTCAAACATCATTTCTTCATAGTTTGATGTCATATTGAACTTTTTAGAAAATTCAAAACCTTTTTTCTCTAAAGCATGGATCTTTATTAAAAGATCTTGCTTCATCTTTTGTTTATCTTCCCATGTTTCTTTAGGTTTTGGTGGTTGGTTATTTTCAGGTTCGTTATTTCCCATTTCAGGTGCTTCACTTTTTTCAGAATCACTTTCATATTCACTTTCATTATTAGAATATTCACTTTGTTGATCTGCACTTACTTTTTTAGGATTAGAAAATGCTGAATAATCATTTGGTGAACTACGTTGAATTGGTTGTGGATAACTTTTTTCTTTTTTTCTTAGTACTTTTTTTGTTTTCTTTACTCTTGGCATATCAAGATCTGAAAGATCGGAATCTTCAGAACTAACACTTGGTGAAGAATCACGAATAACATGGATACCCTTAACTGGTTCAATGTTTTTTAATGATATTTTTTTTTGTTTACCTGAATTTCTTTCAACACGAATAATTTCATCATCATCAATAAAATCACTCATTTGTTGTTTTTATTCTTTTTATTTACTTATATTACATTAAAAAAT
>Ga0114966_10001267_pt1 | contig 23450 bp, 21 predicted proteins | sample M_130207_XF_Meta_FD_87029 | JGI IMG/M metagenome (GOLD analysis project Ga0114966, IMG submission 87029) | Freshwater microbial communities from Lake Montjoie, Canada to study carbon cycling - M_130207_XF_MetaG | ecosystem: Environmental > Aquatic > Freshwater > Lake | place: Lake Montjoie... | reverse complement strand
GCACCACTTTTGATTGTGGCATCGGATGCAAAAATTACAACTTTATTTCCTTTAATATCGCCAGTAACAGCAATCATTCCGCAATCTGTTCGTGGAACTAGAAACTCATATTTTCCATCATCGACTAAGCGCCGGATACGCGCTTCAGGATCACGTGGGTCAAGCTGTGGGGTTGGCATTTATATGCTCTTAAATACCAATACGACGTTATGGCCGCCAAAACCAAATGAATCGTTGAGTGCTGCAATATCACCGGCAGGAAGTGCGCGTGGCTTATCACGAACCACATCGACGGTAACTGCTGGGTCTAAATCTTCGATATTAATGGTTGGGGGAGCCAAACGATCTTGCAAAGTCTTAACAATAAAGACAGATTCAATTGCACCTGCGCCGCCTAACAAGTGACCTGTCATGGATTTAGTTGCAGATACGGCAACATGATCCGCATCAGTTCCAAGGGCTGCGCGTAATGCGTTCGCCTCGGCAACATCTCCAGCTGGAGTAGATGTTGCATGTGCATTTAAATGAACAATATCTTTTGTAGTCAATCCAGAATCGCGAAGAGCAAACTTAACTGCTCGCTGAACACCGGCACCATCAGGATCAGGTGCTGCGATGTGATAACCATCTGAAGTTAAACCTTGTCCTGCAATTTCACAGTAAATCTTGGCACCGCGTGCAATTGCATGTTCGTACTCTTCAAGAACAAGTACTCCGCCACCTTCACCGAGAACAAAGCCATCTCGATTTAAATCATATGGACGAGATGCTCGCTGCGGTTCATCATTTCTGGTTGATAGCGCTTTCATTGCAGCAAAACCAGCCATTGGCATTGCGTGAATTGCAGCTTCAACGCCGCCACTTACAACAATATCTGCGCGATCGTTTCGGATCATGTCGAATGCATAACCAATAGCTTCGGCACCTGATGCACACGCGCTAACAGGAGTATGAACACCGGCGCGTGCTTGAAGTTCAAGACCAACATTTGCGGCAGGTCCGTTCGGCATAAGCATTGGCACAGTGTGCGGGCTAACAAGGCGTGAACCTTTTTCGCGCAAGATGTCATATTGATCAAGCAAAGTTGTAACGCCGCCGATTCCAGATGCAATAACAACACCTAGGCGTTCTTTATCAACATCGGGAGAGCCAGCATCTGTCCAAGCTTCGCGCGAGGCAATAACTGCAAATTGTTCGGAGCGATCTAAGCGTCTGATTTCAACGCGCTCCATTTGTTCAGAGGGTTCTACGGCCACGCGCGCTGCGAAGTGCACTGGAATAGTTTGTGCCCAATCCTCAGAAAGGGTTCGAACACCACTTGTGCCAGCAAGAAGTGCTGACCAAGATGTTGTTACATCCCCACCAATCGGAGTTGTAGCACCTAGTCCAGTAACAACTACGCGGCGACGTGACATGAAACTAGAGACTTACTGCTTACTTAGCTGCGTTAACGATGAAATTAACTGCATCGCCAACTGTGACGAGATCGGTAACTGCTTCATCAGGAATCTTTACGCCAAAACGCTCTTCTGCAGCAACTACAACTTCAACCATGCTGAGTGAATCCACTTCTAGGTCTTCAGTGAAGTTCTTATCAAGTTCAATTGATGCTGCAGGAATTCCAGCTACTTCTTCAACGATCTCTTTAAGTCCTGCAAGTACATCTGCTTGTGCAAGTGCCATCTGATGTGTTCCTTTTCTTATACATAAGTTCGATAGTTCAACAGGTGGTAATTGTGTATTACGGACCCGCTTACTAACGAGTACCGACAGGCGAAAGTGGGGCAAATCTCAAGGTTGAGGGGGTAACTGGACTACTTGGCCCGCATAAACCAAGCCTGCCCCGTAGCCAATTAGCAGCGCTAACTTGCCATGCATCTCTGGATGTTTTTCGAGCAAGACATCCATGGCTAAAGGTATTGATGCTGCTGAGGTATTTCCATTAACGCGAATATCGTCGGCGACTAATACAGAGTCAGGCAATTTCATTTCCTTAACCATGGTTTCAATGATTCGGATATTTGCCTGGTGTGGAATAAATGCATCAAGTTGATCGACAGCTACACCTGCGGCTTCAAGGGCTTTTAATCCAACTTTGCTCATTGAATAAACCGCCCAGCGAAACACGGTTTGACCTTGCTGTGAAATATTTGGCCAACCTAACTGTGCAACACCTTTATCAGGAGCATTTCTAAACTCTGTGTATGCAGGATTTAACATAATTGCATCCCGTGAATCTGCATCCGATCCCCAGATCGTTGGACCAATTTTCGCTTCTTCACTTTGCCCAATAACTACTGCTCCAGCCCCATCGGCAAATATGAATGCAGTTGCGCGATCATCTGGATCTGTAAAATCAGATAGTTTTTCAACTCCGACGACTAAAACATTTTTTGATGTACCACCGCGGACTAAATCGCTAGCCATACCAACGCCGTAGCAAAAACCTGCGCAGGCTGCACTAATGTCAAAAGCTGCAGCTTTGGGGTTTCCGAGTTCGTTAATTAACTCAGTTGCAGCACTTGGCGCTTGGTAAGGGTATGAAATAGTTGAAAGAATTAAGGTATCAATATCGGCCATTGTTAACTTGGCCCGCTTCAGTGCGCTTTCACAAGCAGCTTTTGCCATAGTGATTACGGTTTCATCAGGTCCTGCAAAGCGACGCGATTGAATTCCGGTGCGCTGTTGAATCCATTCATCAGTTGAGTCAATTCGATCAACAATTTCTGAGTTAGGTACCAATCGCTTTGGTCGATAAGAGCCAACGGAGAGAATTTGGCTATGTGTTGTTGGCAGGGATTTCATGCTCATATGTGCCTTCCTGCGAACTCTCTTGCTTCGGTTAAATCTTCTGCGTTTTTGAGTGCAAAAATTTCTATCTCTGGAGCACCGCGCTTGAGTAAGCCAACCAGAGTTCCAGCCGGTGGTAATTCAATGACACCCGTCACGCCAAAGTTTTTCAGTGTTTGCATGCACAAATCCCAGCGCACTGGATTAGCAATTTGATTGACGATTCGATCAAGTACTTGAGCACCATCAGTTACTGCTTCGCCATCTTTATTTGAAATCACGGTCACAGAAGTTGGATGCGTAGAGATTGTCGATGCCAAAGCGCGAAGAGGTTCAACGGCAGGTGACATAAAATGTGTATGAAACGCGCCGGCAACAGCTAAAGCTCGAACACGTGATCCTTGCGGTGGGTTTTGTGCAAGTGTTGCCAGTGCATCTAAATCACCGGCAGCAACTATTTGGCCGCCGCCATTGTCATTTGCTGGCACCAGATTTAGTTCGTTTAGAGTTGATAACACTAAGTCGCGATCTCCACCTAAAACCGCAGCCATTCCTGCAGGGGATTGGGCCGCAGCTTTTGCCATTTCAAGGCCACGCGCACGTACTAACCGAAGCGCATCTTCATGATTAATTGCACCACTTAATGCAGCAGCTGCAAGTTCACCCACTGAATGGCCCGATACGTAAGCAAAACCTTTTAGACCGAGGGCATGTGCACCTAGTAATGAAGTAGCAACAATTAGTGGTTGTGCATTCGCGGTATCTTTAATTTCATCGGCATCAGCAGTGGTTCCAAGGCGTAATAAATCTAAATCAATTCGCATGGACCAAGCAGAAACTAATTCATGAAGTTCAGGATTTGAAATCCACGAACCCAACATTCCAGGAACCTGAGATCCCTGACCCGGCGCAACAATTGCTAACACGTTTATTACTTTACTCGAAACCTGCGATTACTACCTAGTACGTGAAACTAACCAGACCTGAGCACTGTGTTGCGCGACCGTGACTTTTGCACTCGGCGCAGCGATTGCAGGTTCATATGATGCAATCGCTTTCGAAGCATCGAAAATGCATCTAAATGCTTCGCCCCAAGTATTGTCGGGCAAAGTGAAAATTGTTTCAGCATTTGATGAGTTCATTAATAGCAATAAACCACGTGTTGGATCGGCTTCAACAAAAACTGTGATGCTGCGCTTTTCTTCATCTTGCCAGTGATCATCACTCATCTCATGTCCACCTAAAGAAAACCAAGCTATGTCTTTACGTTTAGTTCCCTGATCAACAATTCCCGTGAAAAATTCTGAAGCGACATCTGCCAAGTAAGTTTCGCGAATCTTTGCCAGCTCTTGTACGGACGCCAATATGTCTTGGGCCGCTTCATCTAACTCCCAAGGCAATGCCCAGCCGCCATTAAAAGTTTCAGGGCTTTCTTCAGAAAATTCAATTGGCAACGAATAAGCATTATTTGAACCGTTTTGTGTCCGACTTACTTCATCACCCATATTTAGCATAGGCACACCTGAAGAAAGCATCAGCGTTGCAAGCATTGATTTTTTCAACCAATGTCTAATCGTTGCAACACCTAGATCATCTGTCTCACCCTCAATACCAACGTTCCATGATCTGTTGGTGTCATTTCCATCGGCATTGTTTTCGCCATTAGCGATGTTGTTTTTTTGGTTGTAAGTGACCATATCGTGCACAGTAAATCCGTCGTGAGCTGCAATGAAATTAATAGAAGAAGTTGGCCCTCGGTAATGGAAAATCGAACTAGAACCACTAATGCTGCTTGCTATATCGGCAACTCCTTCGCCATACCCACGTGCAAGATCACCTAACCAGAACTGGCGAACAGAATCTCGATAGGCATCGTTCCACTCGCGCCAAGGATGGGGAAAATCTCCTAAGGCATATCTGGTCACATCCCATGGCTCTGAAATCATTTTAAAGTTACGGAGCACAGAGTCGGCTTCAATTGCCGACATGAGCGATGAATTAAATGCGCTATTGCTTGTATACAGCGCGGTTGCTAAATCAAAGCGAAAACCATCTACTCCCACGACTTCAATCCACCAACGAAGTGAGTCAATAATTTGTCGAACAGAGTGTGGATTGCTTGCCGCAAAAGTATTTCCACATCCAGTTACATCTATGTAATTGCCGTGAGAATCTTGACGATAGTAAGCCTTGTTATCTATACCCTTGTAAGAAAGCGTTGGTCCACCAACACCACCTTCAGCTGTATGGTTATAAACAACATCTAAAATAACTTCGATGCCAGCAGCATGGAGTTGATCTACCGACCACTGAAGTTCAGTAATGGGATCACTTGTTGATGCATACTCCATGTTGGGTGCACTAAAAGCTAAGGTGTTATATCCCCAATAGTTCTTGCGGCCTCGTGCATGGATTGCTGGCTCAGTAATTGACGCGGCAATTGGTAAAAGTTCTAAAGCTGTGACCCCAAGTGATTTCAAATGTGCAATCGTTACTGGATGACCTAAAGCTTTATAAGTACCGCGTTCATTTTCAGGGATCTGCTTATTTTTGGAAGTAAGCCCTTGTACATGTGCCTCATAAATAATTGTTTTAGCCCAGGGCACAAGTGGGCGGTGAACTTCGCGAGCGCGGTGATCGGTTACAACACTGTATGGAACTTTCCCTGCGCTATCGCGATTATCACGTCGAGATAAGTTGCCAAGCCCAACTCCATCCTCAGCAACATGTCCATAAATTTCAGGAACATATTGGATGTGACCATCGAGTGCGTGGGTGTAAGGGTCAATCAAAAGTTTTGATGCATTAAAACGAACACCGTATTCAGGTTGCCATGGTCCGTAAACGCGATATCCATAACGCTGGCCTGGACGAACCCCAGCTAAATAACCATGCCAAATCGGACCGTTGCGGTGAGACATTGCAAAACGAGTTTCGACTAACTTGCCATTTACCTCATTAAAAAGGCATAGCTCGATTGCATCTGCCGCATTGGACCAGATTGCAAAGTTAGTTCCGCCCTCAGTGACAGTTGCACCTAGGGTCCGGGGATCTGCTGGAAGCACGGCGCAATACTGCCGTGAAAAGCTCAGTCGTGCTTTACGACACCCGCTCCTCAAACACTTCAAGCAAGCCTGCTTCTCTGTGATTTACAAATTCTGGGTAATAAATAAGGGCATCAGGTTGGTTATTTGCTCTGAAAATCTTTCTGAAATACTCGCATCCGATTAAGAAAAGTGCGGCCGGCAAAAGATCGACGGATCTTTTTAGGAACCACGGCGTTCCATTTTTCAGCATCCACTTAACTGATTCAGATTTAGCTTTCTTAACAACTGGATCTAGATTGATTGGGGCTATTTCCCATTTTCTGATGAGTAGTTCTCTAAAGTGCTGCGCAAGTAATTGATGTCCAAATGTAGAAGGGTGCATTCGATCAATGTGCCAAACTTTGCGGTCATAAATTCCCTCAAGTTCTCGGGTTCGCAAAATCTGTGAACCAAATTCAGCCGCAATTGCCTGTGTAACTTGGTTGACGGCGTTTATTCTTCGGCTCAAAACTGCTCCCAATACCTTTGGCATCGGGACAATTAATGTTGGATCATGAAGTTGCAGAAGCAAGGTTTCAGAACCCATCTCCTTCAAAGCCTTTATTGTTTTACGAAGATTCTGGTGCAACCGTTCAGGGGAGAAACCATTTCGCAGCGCATCGTTTCCTCCGACTATTACTGCGGTGATTGTTGGCTGATGGATTGTGGCCTTAGGTAATTGGTCCAACAAAACTTCATCTGATTTTGCTCCAGGCCTAGATAGATTCACATAAACAAGAGGCTCCTTGAAGTTTTTCGCTAGATAGTAACTCCAGCCTTTTGAAATTCCATAGACATCAGTATCGCCAACTCCTGAGGCTGCACTGTCTCCCAAGACTACAAAAGTTGCGACAGACATCGACTATGCCACTCGTAGCTTTCTTGATGGTCGGTCTAAGTCGCCATGTAGTTTGAGCATCAGCGATAACGTCGCACTCCATGGAAAATTTTCAGCTTGATGAAAACATCTTTGGGGAAGTGAAGGATCACGTCTGTACTCAAGCGTTTTTTCAATTGCATTTGCAAATTCGTAACCTGTATTTCCGGCAACAGCACCGACTGGACTTGGAGTATCCAGCAGTAGGAACTCGCCAACGGCACTTGTTTTAGATGCGACAACCGGTGTACCTGCAGCAAGAGATTCAAGTGCGGCTAAGCAAAACGTTTCAATTGGACCAGGAGCTAAAGAAACATCTGCTGATGCAAGTATTTCCGCTAATCGTTCCCGGTCGGCGATATATCCAAGAAAAGTCACAGGAAGACCTTTGCTCTTGTCTCTCAACTCAACATACATTGGGCCAATACCAACGTAAATTAATCGTGCGTTAATTCCGCGTTCTAATAAAATCTTTAGTGCTTCAATAGATCTTCCAGGGTGTTTTTCGCGTGACATTCTTCCGCAGTGAACTAGTAGAACATCAGCGCCTTGCAGTAGATCAGATCGGAAACTCTCATTTCTTAGATAAGGTGAAAATTTATCTAAATCCACCCCAAGTGGAACTCGCACTAAATTTGTAGTTTTAATATCTTCGAACTCTTTAGATGCAAACTCGGTTGTAGTGATAACGTGTTTAAAACGCGATGCTAAGCGGCGGTTATGCCAATCCACGATTGCCTTAAGCGAGAAAGGAAAGTAATTCTTAGCTAACCCACTAAGAGTTTCATGACTAAAAACAACCGCTGAAATTTTTCGTTGTCCTGCCCACGCTCCTATTTTAGAAAGCGTGAATCGGTCTGATATTTCTAGAACATCTGGTTTGAGGGTAATTAATAGTTTTTTTACGTCTCTATTATTTCGAATTATGCGATAGCCACCACTGAAAGGAATTTCAATCGATGGCAGAGTAATTTTTGTGCCGCTCGAGGATTCTTCACAAAAAAAGCCAGTTCCCGGAACAATGTAAGTAAATGTGTGTCCCCGTGCTACATATCCACTTCCAAGTTGGTGAAGTGTGGTTTTGATTCCGCCGGACTTAGGCCCATAGAAATTAGCAATATGAACGATTTTCATGCCACATTTTCCCTTTCAATCTGCAAGCCTGACTTTTGTCTAATAATCTCTTTGTAGTGCCCAATAAGTTGATTGTTGACCAGTTGCCAATTTCTAGAAATTACTGATTCGCGTGTGCGCTTTTCCAAAGTTTTTGGCTCATGTAAGTGGATGAGCATGTTCATAGCCCGATTGAGCGCAACAGAATCTGAGGTGTTAATTAAATATCCAGTCCAGCCGTGATTAACAAGATCAAGCGGACCGCCTGAGTTAGGTGCAATAACACCAACTCCTGATGCCAAGGCTTCTTGGATTGATTGACAAAAAGTTTCATGTTTTCCGGTATGAACAAAATAGTCTAAAGACGCATAGTGTTTTGCTAAGTCTTCGCCACTTTGATAGCCAGTGAAAATCGCATGAGGTAAAATCCGTTCCAATCGCGATCGTGCGGGACCATCTCCAACAATTACAAGTTGAAGGTCATCACGAGCATCTAGAACTGCTAAATCTTCTACTCGTTTTTCATTTGCTAAACGGCCTACATAACCGACAATTTTTCTATCTGGCCTGTTGCCAAGGATTCTCGCTCTTAATTCTTTATCGCGCTTTGAGGGACTAAATCTCTCAGAATCCACTCCACGTTGCCAGAGGTGAACATTTTTAACACCACTTTCAATTAAGTCATTACAAGACCAGTGTGACGGTGCCAGGGTTCTGTCGCTAGCAGAATGAATTTTTGCAATCCATTTTTTTAAAGTGTTGTGAGCAATTGTTAACCCGTAATGTCGCGCAAACCCTGCCATATCTGTTTGGTAGACAGATAAAGTCGGGATCTCTAATTTTTGCGCAATTTTTGTGACATATTTCCCTAAGAAAATCGGTGAAGCTAAGTGAATTACATCTGGTTCGAAACCATCAATTAACTGCTCCAAATTTCGTTGAGGAAAGCCCAACGGAATTAGCCCCATCATTTCAAGACTCGGAACTCGCTTAACGCGAAAACCAGCAAACTCTTTTGGCCCATCAACACTCTCAGGGGCAATCACGAGTGCTTGGTGCCCTTGGCTCTTCAGGTGTTCCAAAATGCGAAGGACAGAGTTGGTAACTCCGTTTATTTGGGGGAGAAATGACTCAGTTACGACTGCCACGCGTAGAGTGGTTTCCATGGCGTCATACTCAGCCAGCTTTAAAGACTCAACTTCACATTGAGGTTACGTGTTGGCAAATCTGGCGTGAAATCTTGCTAAATCGATGGCAAGGATGGTTACTGGCCAGTAACCTATGCCTATGAAGATCGCGGTATGCATTAAACAGGTCCCAGATTCTTGGGCTGAGAAGAAGATGATTGGCGGCCTGCTCGATCGCGCCAACGTTGATGCCGTCCTAAACGATTTAGATGAATATGCTGTTGAAGAAGCTTTACGTATCGCAGAAACACATGGCGGAAACGAAGAAGGCGGACCCAATACCGTTACGGTGATTTCAATGGGACCAGAGCGCGCAACCGAAGCGGTGCGCAAAGCGCTTTCAATGGGCGCCAATGATGCAATTTTAATTAGCGATCCAAAATTAGCTGGGGCAGATGCGCTTATGACTGCAGAAACTTTAAGCGCTGTGATTTCGAAAAATCTATACGACATCGTTATCTGTGGCACTGAGTCAACAGATGCACGCATGAGTGTTGTACCAGCGATGATTAGTGAAAAGCTTGGCTGGGCCCAACTTACTTTTGCATCAAAAGTCGAAGTTGATCCTTCAGCGAAGAAAACTTCAATCACTCGAGTAACTGAAGCTGGTGTTGATGAGATTGTTGCTCAATTTCCTTGCGTGGTCAGTGTCGTTGAAAAAATAAATGAACCACGTTACCCATCCTTTAAGGGAATCATGGCCGCTAAGAAAAAAACAATTGAAATTTGTGATTTAGCTAGCACGGGAGCTTCTGTTTCAACTTCATGGTCAGCAGTACTAGATGCTGCGCCTCGTCCACCACGCGCCGCCGGAGTAGTCATCACCGATGATGGTTCAGGTGGTACAAAATTTGTTGATTTCCTTGCTGAGAAGAAGTTGATATGAGCAACGTTTTAATTCTGGCAGATTTTGTTGATGGTAAAGCCACTAAATCAACGGTTGAAATCGCAACTGCAGGTGCTCGAATCGGTGAAGTTAGCGCGGTAGTCATGGCACCTATCGGGCAAGGGGCAGCCCTTGCTGCCACATTAACCCAGGGTCCAATCACAAAAATTCTTATTATTGAATCAGATGATTTTGCTAAACATGGTGTCGCAGCTGTAGCTGATGCGCTTTCGCACGTAGCAAATCAGAGTAAACCTGATGCAGTTTTATTAGTCTCGCATGCTTTCGGAAAAGAAGTTGCTGCCAGAGTTGCAATGAAGATTCAAGCTGGAATTATTACCGATGCCGTTGATGTTGCTGCAGATTGTTCTACAACGCAGTTAGTTTTTGGTGGCTCAACGACTGTGCATTCCAAAGTGAGCCAAGGAATTTCAATCATCACTGTACGTCCAAACACAATCACGGCTGATTTCATCGCCGCCACACCTGCAATTGAGAATGTAAGTGTTCAAATTAGTGAAAACGCAAAGAAATCTACGATCACCTCTTCACAACCTCCAGTAAAAGGTGGGCGCCCTGAGTTAACTGAGGCAAATATTGTTGTTTCAGGTGGTCGCGGGACAAATGGTGATTTTGCAGCCGTTGAAAACTTTGCCGATTCGTTAGGCGCAGCAGTCGGAGCATCACGCGCAGCAACCGATGCTGGCTGGTACCCACACTCACATCAAGTGGGACAAACTGGCAAAACTGTTAGCCCACAACTCTATGTAGCTTGCGGAATCTCTGGAGCAATCCAACACAGAGCAGGAATGCAGACTTCAAAGACAATCGTCGTTATTAACAAAGATCCCGAGGCGCCACTGTTTGAATTAGCTGATTTTGGCGTAGTTGGCGATCTCTTTGCTGTTCTGCCACCTGCCACGGAAGGCGTCAAAGCTCGCAAAGCCTAAGATTGACCCCATGTCATCGATCTATGTAGACCATGCGGCAACAACGCCAATGCTGGATAGCGCACGCACTGCGATGACTTTGCAGTTGGCCCAACTTGGAAACCCATCAAGTTTGCACACACATGGTCGCGCAACACGCAAAACGATTGAAGATGCTCGCGAATCAATCGCAAAACAAGTTGGTTGCCTTGCAAGTGAAGTGATTTTTACGGCATCTGGTACAGAAGCAAATAACATCGCACTCAAAGGTTTGTATTGGCAAGGTCGAGATAAAGGAAAGCATGTCGTAGTTATTTCTGCAATCGAACACCATGCAATTTTAGATCCGGCTCAGTGGCTAGCAGATCACGAAGGTGCAGAAGTTGTATTGATTCCAGTCTCAAGCTCCGGTGTTATCGATTTGGATTTTCTTAAGGATTTAGTTTCAACGCGCGGACAAGAAATTGCAGTGATTTCAATAATGCATTCAAATAATGAAACTGGTGTACTTCAACCAATTTCAGAAGTTGTAGCCATTGCCGGAGAAATTCCAGTTCATTGCGACGCGGTCCAAAGCTTTAAAAAGGTTCCGCTTTCCTTTTCAGAGCTCGGTCTTTACGCATTAACCCTGAGCGCTCATAAAATCGGCGGCCCACTAGGTATCGGTGCTTTGATTCTACGAAGAACAGTTGAAATTCCTGCACTGCTGCACGGTGGAGGCCAAGAACGTGAAATTCGCAGCGGGACTTTGAATGCGCCTAGCATCGTTGGTTTTGCAACTGCCGCCGAAAGTGAGCACTTCAATGCCATGAACGTACAAGATTTGCGTGATGGGTTTATTGAAGGTCTTAACAAAATAGTTCCAGATGCCAGTATTAATGGCTTGAAAGCAAATCGCTTGCCTGGAATTGTTAATGTAACTTTCCCTGGAACGCAAAGTGATACTTTGTTGTTACTAATGGATAGCCAGGGAGTTTCTTGCTCAACTGGATCTGCTTGCAGTGCCGGAGTTCATGAGGCAAGCCACGTCTTGCTTGCAATGGGTCATAGCGTTGAATCTGCACAATCATCGCTACGTTTTTCCTTTGGCGCTTCTAGCACCCAAGCCGATGTTGATTACATTTTGTCAGTTGTACCCGATGTAATTACACGTGGAAGGGCGGCAAATCTTTCATGAAGTTGATTGCAGCGATGAGCGGCGGAGTTGATTCAGCCGTTGCAGCTGCCCGCGCAGTCGAAGCGGGCCACGAAGTTATTGGTGTGCATTTAGCCCTTGCTTCAAATCCTCAGAAATATCGCTCAGGTGCGCGTGGATGTTGCACAATCGAAGATTCACATGATGCTCGTCGTGCCGCAGACGTCATTGGAATTCCTTTCTACATCTGGGATATGGCAGAAGAGTTTCACGATGGTGTCGTAGAAGATTTCTTAGCAGAATATGCTGCAGGTCGAACGCCCAACCCTTGTTTGCGGTGCAACGAGAAAATTAAATTTGCAGCGGTTCTAGATCGTGCCCGCGCAATGGGTTTTGATGGTGTTGTTACTGGGCACTATGCACGAACCCAAATAAGTGAAACTGGAAAAACTCTGCACCGCGCAGTTGATCACTCAAAAGATCAGTCTTATGTTTTATCTGTTCTTACCATTGAACAGATCGCCGGTGCTATTTTTCCTTTAGGCGATACAACTAAAGTTGATATTCGCAAAGAAGCCGAGGCTCGCGGATTAGCTGTGGCACAAAAACCAGATAGTCATGACATTTGTTTTGTTCCATCCGGGGACAATGCGGGTTGGTTACGAGATCGCTTAGGAAGTGAAGTTGGACCAATTGTTGATCAAGAAGGCGTAAAGATTGGCGAACATAAAGGTGCCTACACATACACAATTGGGCAGCGAAAAGGTTTGGGTCTAACTGTTCCTACGGTGGATGGTTCACCACGTTTTGTCCTAAAAATTGAACCAGTCACAAACACCGTAGTTGTTGGAGCTCGAGAGGATTTAGCAGTTTCAACAATGAAAGGTGAACGCCCAGTCTGGTGTGGGCCTGGTGTAGCCGAACAAGTATTACGCGGGTTTGTACAAGTGCGCGCACACGGTGCAGCTCTGCCATGTTCTTACTTCTTTGATGGAACTTTGCTTGTTGCGCAGTTGGATGAGCCATTACTGGGGCTTGCAACTGGTCAAGCGATGGTTATTTATGATGGTGATCGCGTAGTTGGTTCGGCAACAATCTGTGAGACCGCTTAATGAGCAATCAAGCACGTCACAGGATGAGCGAACTCATAAATGAGATTCGTGATCATCAATTTAAATATTACGTTCTAGATGCACCAACCATCTCGGATTCCCAGTTCGATTCACTTCTTAAAGAGTTAACTGCCCTTGAGGCAAAACACCCAGAGCTGCGAGAAGCAGATTCACCTACTGCGCATATTGGTGGGGGTTTTGCAACACAGTTTGAACAACGAGATCACATAGAAAAAATGATGAGCCTTGACAATGTCTTTGATTTCGAGGAATTGACCGCCTGGTTTGACCGTATTGAAAAAGAAACCTCAAATCCAGTTTATCTCTGTGAATTAAAAGTTGATGGCCTTGCAATCAATTTAACTTTTGAAAATGGTCAATTAGTTCGGGGATTAACCAGAGGAAATGGTGTTACGGGTGAAGATGTAACTTTAAATGTGAAAACGATTAAGAATCTTCCTCACACTTTAAAGGGCTCAAAACTTCCCACTTTGATTGAAGTGCGTGGGGAAGTGTTTTTCCCGTTAGCAGCTTTTAATGAACTCAATGATGGTCTTGAAGAATCAGGTAAAACCATTTTTGCAAATCCTCGAAACGCTGCTGCTGGGTCGTTACGCCAGAAAGATCCACGGGTCACGGCTCAGCGGCCGCTATCTGTTGTTGTGCACGGGGTAGGTGCACGTACAGGTATTGAATTTGAATCCCAAAGCAAGGCTTATCAATTACTTGCAGAGTTAGGCTTGCCAACCAGTGATCGATTTAAAGTTTGTTCGACTCGGGCCGAAGTAGAAAAATTCATCGAGTTTTATGAAGAACACCGTCACGATGTTGAGCATGAAATCGATGGCGTAGTCATAAAAGTAGATTCAATTTCAGAGCAGGAGCGGCTCGGCTTTACCTCTAGAGCGCCAAAATGGGCGATTGCCTTTAAATATCCACCGGAAGAAGTCACGACTAAGTTATTAGATATCAAGGTAAGCATTGGGCGCACGGGTCGTGTAACACCCTTCGCATTTATGGAACCAGTTAAAGTTGCTGGCTCTACCGTTACAAATGCAACACTTCATAACGCTGAAGAAATTGTTCGAAAAGGCGTACTTATTGGTGATGTAGTTGTGATTCGCAAAGCCGGAGATGTAATACCTGAAGTCCTAGGTCCAGTTATCGAGCGCCGAACTGGGAATGAAAAAGCTTTTGTTATGCCTACAAAGTGCCCTGAATGTGGATCAACACTTCGCGCGATGTCTGAAGGGGATGTGGATATTCGCTGTCCCAATACCCAAAAATGTCCTGCGCAATTGCGAGAACGGATTTATTACATCGGTTCACGAGCGGCATTAGATATCGATGTATTGGGTTATGAAGCAGCAGTTGCGTTGCTGGACGCAAAGATAATTGTTGATGAGTCAGATCTTTTTGATTTAACTCCAGAAAAACTCTCAACAAGTGAATTTTTCACTAAAAAAGATGGCACCGCAGGTGCAAATGTTGCCAAACTTATTAAAGCGCTTGAAGAAGCTAAAACTCGCCCGCTTTGGCGCACCATTGTTGCATTATCAATTAGACATGTTGGGCCAACCGCAGCCCAAGCTTTATCAAATCACTTTGCATCAATTGAAAAAATCGCTCAAGCAACTGCGCAGGAATTAGCAGATATCGACGGAGTTGGGGCAACGATTGCGCAATCAATTGTTGAATGGTTTGAACTAGATTGGCACCGACAAATAATTAAGAAGTGGGCCAATGCCGGCGTTACGGTCATTGCTCAGGAAATTACACAGTTGCCTCAAACATTGGCCGGCTTAACATTTGTTGTCACCGGGGGATTAGAGTCATTTACCAGAGACGGAATCTCAGAAACTATTGCTGCACATGGTGGAAAAGCTTCATCATCGGTTTCTAAGAAGACCGACTATGTATTGGCTGGATCAGATCCTGGGTCAAAGTTAGCTAAGGCCCTTGAACTAGGCGTACCCGTGATTGATGAGGCGAGTTTTAAGCAGTTACTTCAAGGATAGGCATAGTAGGATTTTGCTCATGATCAATGTAGCTACCGAGACTGTTCGCGAACTACCAATGCCTGCATATGCCTATGGGATTATTGGTTTTGGTGTTCTTTCACTTCTTCTTTATTTAACTCTTCGCCTAGACCGGGATTAATTTGTCCCGAGTTGGAATTTACGGCGGAACTTTTGACCCCATCCATTTAGGTCATTTGCATGTAATTACTCAACTTTTTGAAAAAGATTTAGTAGATCAGCTCATAGTCACTCCAGCGGGACAACCCTTATTACGAGATTTTCAGCCTCGCGCAACTGGCCAACAGCGATTCACAATGTGTGAATTAGCGGTAACAACACTTCCAGAGTCAATGAGAGCAAAAGTAAGCGTTAATCCCATCGAAATTCTGCGTGATGGTCCAAGTTATGCAATTGATACTGTCGTAGCGATTCAAGCAAGTTTTCCTAATGATCAAATCTTCTTAGTAATTGGCGCAGATGCATTCGAAAAGATCAATCAATGGCACCGAATCGATGATTTAGAGAAAATGGTCCAGATAATCTGCATCAATCGCCCTGGCTACAAAGGTCAAGGAATCGATATTAATGCGCTCGAAGTAAGCGCGACTTCTATTCGCGAAGGCCGCAGCTCACAAGTGCCGGAAAAAGTAGGGGCATTTATAAGAGAGAATGGGCTCTATGACAATCAGTAGCAAAACCCGTGAAATCACCCAAGTGGCTGCCCATGCAATCATTGACAAAATCGGCACAGATTTAATCGCTATTGATTTATCTGAACAGCTTGTTCTCAGCGAAGTTTTCTTAATCGCTACCGGGCAAAATGCTGCACAAGTGGATTCAATTGCCGATGAAGTTGAACGTAAGTTAATTGCAATTGGCGAGAAGCCAGCCCGTCGCGAAAAAGGCGCAGAGTGGATTTTGCTTGATTATTCAGACTTGGTGGTCCATATCCAAAGCACTGAACTTCGAAAGTATTACATGTTAGATCGATTGTGGAATGACTGTCCCACAATTGAATTAGATGCCGTGAAAGATGCCGCTGCACATGGTCGGTAATCGCATTGTTTTATGGCGCCATGGACAGACTGATTGGAACAAGATAAATCGCTTTCAAGGTCATTCAGATATTCCGTTAAATGAAGTTGGTAAGTTACAAGTTCAACATGCAGCACAAATACTTGCGGGCATGAAGCCGACACAGATTATCTCTAGCGATTTAGGTCGAGCTTTAGAAACTGCGCAAGCGCTTGCTTCTCTCACAGGATTAAAGGTAACAACGCATGAAACTCTGCGTGAAACCAACGGTGGTTTATGGGAAGGTAAAACTGGTTCACAAAACCGTACCGAAGATTTTCATAATTTTATTCGTTGGATTGATGGTGATGACAATCCTGCAGGCACAACAGGTGAACGACGAAGTGAAGTTGCTTCACGAGTAGTCGGAGAAATTCTCAAAAACCTTGAAGGCAAAACTGATCAACTTCTAGTTGTTGCAACACATGGTGGCAGTGCACGCTGCGCCCTAGGAGAATTACTTCAACTTCCACTTTCTCATTGGGGCGTTCTTGGCGGTCTTTCAAACGCTTCATGGTCAGTTTTACAACGCAATCCACGGCAATGGAATTTAGTGGAACACAATGCCGGATCTATTCCTGAACCGGTTTATGGCGAAGAAAGTGGAGCAACTTTCGTTTAATTGCTCATTGCCGCTATGCGGTAAGGTCTGCACTTGAAGTAATTGGGGCTATAGCGCAGCTGGTAGCGCACCTGCATGGCATGCAGGGGGTCAGGGGTTCAAATCCCCTTAGCTCCACGTATGAATAACAACGGTAATGAAGAGCGCGAGCACGCGGCATATGACTTTGCCTACGTGCAGGAAAAATGGCTGCCAATTTGGGATGAAATTGCGCCATTTAAATCTGGTCGCACTGATGACGTTCGCGAAAAGAAATATGTCTTGGATATGTTTCCCTATCCATCCGGTGATTTACATATGGGCCATGCCGAGGCCTATGCCTTAGGTGATGTAATTGCGCGTTATTGGGTGCAAAAAGGTTTCAATGTTATGCATCCAATTGGTTGGGATGCCTTTGGTTTGCCTGCTGAAAACGCTGCGATAAAACGTAATTCAGATCCACGAATCTGGACATATGAAAATATCGCGGTACAAAAAGCATCGATGCGCCGTTATGCGTGTTCATTTGATTGGGATCGCGTCTTTAATACTTGTGATCCCGAGTATTACAAATGGAATCAATGGCTCTTTCTTAAACTTCACGAACGCGGCTTGGCTTACCGAAAAGACTCTGCAGTTAACTGGTGTCCTGGTTGCCAAACGGTATTAGCTAACGAACAAGTTGTTGCCGGGCTATGCGAACGTTGTGACTCAATTGTCACAAAGAAGAAGTTAAATCAGTGGTATTTCAAAATTACTGACTATGCCGATCGTTTGTTAGATGACATGGCCCAACTTGAAGGTAAATGGCCCGAAAAAGTTTTAATGATGCAGCGAAACTGGATTGGCCGATCAACTGGTGCAAATGTTTCCTTCGTAATTGAGGGCCGTACCGAACCAGTAACAATCTATACAACCCGCCCAGATACTTTGTATGGAGCGACATTTATGGTTGTTGCTGCAGATAGCGACTTAGCTGCCGAATTAGTTGTGGGCTCAGACGTAGAATCAGAGTTCAGCGCTTATCTAGAGAAAATTAAAGCTGACAGTGATATTGATCGTCTTGCTACAGATCGCCCTAAGAGCGGTGTCTTTTTAAATCGCTATGCAATAAATCCAGTCAATGGTGCCAAGTTACCAATCTGGGCTAGTGATTATGTTTTAGCAGACTATGGCACCGGCGCAATTATGGCCGTTCCTGCACATGATCAACGAGATTTAGATTTTGCAAAAGCTTTTAATCTTCCTGTTGTTGTAGTTGTCGAAACAGGCGAAGAAGACCCAAATATCAGCGGCGTTGCAACTGGTGGTGATGGCGTATTGGTTAATTCCGGCTCACTAAATGGTCTTAGTAAAGCTGATGCAATTTCTGCCATCAATGCACAACTTGAGCAAGATGGTTTAGGAAAATCTGCACGAAACTATCGTTTACGTGACTGGTTAGTTTCTCGTCAGCGTTATTGGGGTACACCTATTCCAATCATTCACTGCCCAAAGTGTGGCGAAGTTGCAGTGCCTGAAAATCAACTGCCGCTCACTTTGCCTGATGCACAGGGTTTGGATTTAAAACCTAAGGGAACATCACCTCTCGGCGCAGCAACTGAGTGGGTAAATGTGGCTTGTCCAAAATGTGGTGCTGACGCAAAGCGCGACACTGACACTATGGATACTTTCGTGGATTCATCCTGGTACTACTTACGCTACCCATCTTCTACTGTGCACGATCAACCTTTCTTGAAAAAAGATATTGATACTTGGTTACCGGTAGATCAATATGTCGGTGGCGTAACACATGCCATTTTGCATCTTCTTTACAGTCGATTCTTTACTAAAGTTCTAAACGATATGGGAATGGTTGATTTCAATGAACCGTTTACTCGTCTGCTCAATCAAGGCATGGTTGTTATGGATGGTTCTGCAATGTCTAAGAGTCGTGGCAATCTAGTTCGGCTTTCAGATGAACTTGAAAATCATGGCGTGGATGCCATCCGACTTTCAATGGTTTTTGCCGGACCACCCGAGGATGATGTCGATTGGTCTGATGTTTCACCATCAGGTTCAGTTAAATTCTTAACGCGCGCTTGGCGATTATCTGGCGATGTGACAAGTGCTCCAGGGGTTGATTTCTCAACTGGTGACAATGCATTGCGTAAGGCAACTCATAAAGCTTTACATGATGCATCATTTGCCGTCGAGTCTTTTAGATTCAATGTCGCCGTTGCTCGCGTGATGGAACTTGTAAATGCCACGCGCAAAGCAATCGATTCTGGGTGTGGCCCAGCAGATCCTGCAGTGCGGGAAGCTGTAGAAGCGGTTGCGGTCATGCTTTCACTCGTTGCGCCATTTACGGCTGAAGAAATGTGGGATCGATTAGGTCATAAACCATCTGTAGCACTGGCTGGTTGGCCAGAAGTTGATGAAAAACTTCTTGTTGCCCACGCAGTCGAAGCGGTGATACAAATTAACGGCAAGATTAAAGAGCGCATTGAAGTTGCACCAACAATTACTGATGCCGAATTAGAAGCTTTAGCCCTTGCGCATCCAACAATCGTTGCCGAGTTAGGCGCAAACGCACCTAAAAAGGTCATTGCACGCGCGCCAAAATTAGTTAATATCGTCGCTTAATACTCGCGCGCGCAGTTCCACATTGTGAAAGGTCATGTCAATGAAGACAATTCTTGATGCAATCGGCAATACGCCTTTGATTAATATTGAAGGCATTTGGGTCAAGATGGAATATATGAATCCATCTGGTTCAATAAAAGCTCGCATTGCAAAATACATGATTGAACGTGCAGAGCAAGAGGGTTTGTTAAAACCTGGAGACACAATTGTTGAAGCAAGTAGCGGTAACACTGGAAATGCAATGAGCATGGTTGCAGCGGTTAAAGGCTACAAAATGTTAGTAATCATGCCCGATGGAATGTCACCAGAGCGCACGGCGATCTCTGAAGCGTTTGGCGCAGAAGTTCACACCATGGGAGATTTTCACGTGAACGACGCATTAGAAGAAGCCCGACGTCGCGGTGCGATGCCAGGTTTTTTTGCACCTCAACAATTTGATAATGACTGGAATGTTGATGAAAACCGTGAGTGGCTCGGTAAAGAAATTCTAGATCAAATGCCAGTTAAGCCTGATTTAGTAATTGGTGGTGTTGGAACTGGTGGAACGATCATTGGCGTAGGACAAGCGCTTAAAGCTGCTAATCCAAATTGCAAAGTTATTGCCCTCGAACCATCTGAATCATGCACAATTTTATGTGGTGAAGTTTCAAAGCATTTAATTGAAGGCATCGCCGATGGTTTTATTCCAGGCATTGTTTCGCGTCACCACCACGAACTCGATGGCGTGATTGACGTTGGCTCAGAAGAGTCAATCGAAGAAATGCGTCGTTTGGCACGAACCCATGGCTTATTTGTTGGGCCCTCATCAGGCGCGCACATGATTGCAGCGAAGCGATTAAAAGCGCAGTACGGTGTCGAAAACGTTGTGACTTTCTTTTGCGATGAGGGCGAAAAATACATAAACGACTATTGGATTAAGAAGTAAATATCCACATTATCTTTGTTTGAGTAAAGCAGCTGGGCAAATGCCAATAAGTATTGGCACATGGACCATTTCTCTCAACTCTTAGAGGGTGTACGCAGCTGGTGGTATGAATTAAATTTCTCCACACTCCAAAAACGTGCCTTATTAGCAATTGCAGTATCTGTCATTGTGATTTCAACTGCACTTGTGGTCTACGGAAACACAAGTGAAGTAACCGCACCCCCTGTCATTATTGAAGAAATCACTGCGCCTCAGATTTTCGTAGATGTCACGGGCGCAGTTAATCAGCCAGGTGTGTATACCCTTTCGGCAAGTGCACGAGTTATAGATGCGATTAAAGCTGCCGGTGATTCCGCTCCTGGTGCGGATTTGAGCACAATTAATTTGGCCAGAGTTCTCATCGATGGCGAACAGATTTATGTTGATTCAGCAACCGTTAACAGCAAAGGAGTGCGTGTTAGTAGCAAGGTCCGAAGCGGACCTATAAATCTAAATCGTGCTACTGCTTTGGAGTTGGACTCATTAGATGGAATTGGGCCAGTTATTGCGGCTCGAATTGTGGCTTACAGAAAAAGTAATGGGCCATTTTCAACGATTGAAGATTTACAAAATGTCAGCGGTATTGGAATAGCAAAATTTACCCAAATCAAAACCAAAATTCGCGTGTAGTTGATTATCGTGCCATCGCAATTGGTGGCGGGATTTGGTTTGGAGCGCTGATTCAGAGCGCCACCGCACCGTGGAGAATATGTCTAGCTGCAACCGTATTAGCTGCGATTGCTTTTAAGAAACTTAGATTTGTCGTCATCATCGCGGCAATAGTTTTAGGTTCACTCGTGATGTCACTTCGTCAAAGCTCACTTGAAAATAGTCAGATTTCGCGCTTTTTTGGTCAGAGTGCAAACATTAAGGCCGTTGTTATAACCGATCCTAACCGCACTGTAAATGGGAGTTATTCATTTATCGCTCGCGTTGAAAATATCGGCAATAGTTCGATTAACTACTCGTTGCGAGTACCCATCCGTGTAATCACTCCGAACAAGGATGTAACCGAGCTTTTACCTGGCCAACATTTCACTGCAACCGCAAGAATTGTCCAGAGCAAGGAATCTCGGGTTGCAGCACTTGTCTTAATTGCACAAAAAGTTGTTGTGTCCACTAAAGCCTCCAGATGGGCCTTGGTGTTGGGTTCGATTCGCCGGGGCCTGCGCATTCATTCTGGCGACGGTGATTCAGGAGCATTAATTCCCGGCATGGTGCTGGGGGATACTTCAAAACAAAGTACAGAGTTTAAAGCTGCAATGAAAAGAAGTGGCTTGACTCATTTAGTTGCAGTAAGTGGTGCGAATTTCGCATTGGTTTCAGCTTTTGTGTTATGGCTCATGCAATTCATATTCCCGACAATGAAATATCGACTATCAGCGACAGCGATTTCACTTATCGCATTTATCGCACTTGTTAGACCCTCACCATCTGTGCTTCGGGCCGCAGCCATGGCGGCAGTTCTGCTTGTGGCTCAAGCTAGCAAAAGGGGCAGAGATTCACTTCCAGCACTTGGCTTTGCAATGGCTGCAGTAGTTTTGATAGATCCATGGCAGGCGCTAGATGCGGGCTTTGCACTTTCAGTTCTGGCAACTGCTGGTTTGCTTCTTTTTGCTCCGATATTGATTTCAAAATTGAGCCGATTCATCCCTTTAAAAATCGCTCAGGCGCTAGCTCCGCCAATTGCCGCAGTTATTTTCTGTTCACCAATTATTGTTGCTTTATCTGGATATTTAGCGCCAATGAGTATTGTGGCAAATGTATTGGCGGCTCCATTAGTTGCCCCCATAACAATCATTGGTTTTATATCGGCAATCTTCTCGCCTATTTTGCCTTTCCTTTCGGTTGTCCTTATTTGGTTTATTCGATTTCCTGCCGCAGCAATTGCCGCAATTGCCCATTGGGGATCCAGATTTCCAGTTCTCTCACTTAGCACTGGTAAGACAGGGTTCTTAATTGTTGCATTTGCGACATTACTATTTTTCTTGTTTAAGAAATGGTTCAAGCAGATTGCAATTTGTACTCTGATTTTGTTGGTGTCAATTACTTGGTTGCAGCGCTGGCCGGGCGGTGAATGGCAGATAGCAAACTGTGATATTGGCCAAGGTGATTCGATGGTTATAAACCTAGGAGCACATCGTGGTGTCGTTATCGATGTAGGTCCAGATGCTGAGTTAGAAGATCAGTGTTTAAAAAAGCTTGGAATTAATCAAATTCCGCTCCTGATTCTTTCTCACTTTCATGCAGATCACGTATCAGGGCTTCCCGGTGCGATTAAAAAGCGCAATGTTGCTCAGTTATGGATAAGCCCAAACGCCGAACCAATTATTGAAAGTTCAATGGTGCTTAGAAATTTGCCAGGGACAAAAGTGGTAACTGCAATTCGGGGAATGAGTGCACGGGTAGAAAATTTGACGATAAAGGTATTGTGGCCAACCCTTGCCGCAACCAGTTTTGAACAGATGCCGGGTGAAGGTTCTACTATTAACAATTCAAGTATTGCAACGCTGATTACGAGCAATGAATTTTCTATTTTTTCCGGCGGTGATTTGGAGCCACCGGTGCAACAACTCTTAGCTGCTGACATTGGTTCTGTTGATATTTATAAGGTGTGCCATCATGGCTCTAAATATCAGGATTTAGATTTTATGAAGGCGCTGCGCCCCAAACTCTCCATAATTTCAGTAGGTGCCGGAAATACCTACGGCCACCCAGCGGTACAAACCATAGATGCGCTGGCTAGACTCGGCTCTGAAGTTGTGCGAACTGATACCGACGGGGCTATTGCAGTACAAGTTAAAGCCCATCGATTAACAGTTCGAAAAGCTAAGGGCAGATTCAATCTAGTCAGATGGGGGTAGATAAGTTTATGAATAGTTTCTACCTCATCGTTGGCTCAGAGGCCGCTCTGGCCGATCGGGCCATGACAAAGTTAAATGAAGAGTTAAAAGAAGAAAAGTGCGAAGTCACAAATCTATTTGCAGCAGATGTGATAGTTGGAGATATCTCAGATGCGCTTGCACCTTCACTTTTTTCCCAACGCCGCG
>Ga0114966_10001266_pt1 | contig 23450 bp, 23 predicted proteins | sample M_130207_XF_Meta_FD_87029 | JGI IMG/M metagenome (GOLD analysis project Ga0114966, IMG submission 87029) | Freshwater microbial communities from Lake Montjoie, Canada to study carbon cycling - M_130207_XF_MetaG | ecosystem: Environmental > Aquatic > Freshwater > Lake | place: Lake Montjoie... | reverse complement strand
TTTTAAAAGTATATAATTAGTTTTGCTATACTTTTTTTAAAAGTATATAATTAGTTTTGCTATACTTTTTTTAAAAGTATATATATAATATGGCATTTACAAGATTTAATTATGACCCATGCAGAACAAAAAAACAACAACAGCAAGCAACCGATCCTGGCAGATGGATTTTAAATGTTCCTGGAAATGGTGCGAATCCTTGTTATATGGAGGATCCTCAAATAAGAATTCAAAAATGGGGTGGGAATTTAAGAACAAATACAATTAATCTAGAAAGTGATTTGTTAGGTGTAAATAGACACAGTAGCAGAGATTGTTTAGGAAAAGATAATTATCAAAAATTTAATGTGCCAAATGAGCCAATTAAATATCCGTCATGTAATGCTTTATATACAGAAGAATCTAGGGCTATCGCCCCAGCATGGATGGTAAGAGACAAAGAACAAGTGGATTGGTATTATCCTCCATTGAATCCGCAAGAAAATACTTGTATTCCTTTTCAAAGTAATTTGAGTACACGAATTTTAGAAAAAGATTATTTTACACCCAAGAGAGATTGTGTTATAAACGAAACAAATAATCAATTGCCTACCAGTTTTAATTTAATACGAGGCAGTTATGTAGGTGGTCCAAATACACCTCAGCAAACGAATTCAGGTGCTCAAGTAAACAATTCTCACCTAAGGGTATAAATTATGTTATACATTATAATAGGTAAATGAAATAAAATGAAATAAAATATAAATCTAAAATATAAAAATTAAATAAAATAATAATCTTTTTAAAATATTTAGATTATTATTCATTACTTTATGAAACGTTGGAATTTAAAAATATAATACTTTATATATATAATATGGAATTAGCAATACCTTTAATAGCATTGGGTGGAATGTATATTGTATCAAATCAATCATCACAACCATGCGCAGATAAAAATAAAAATAGAATGTCTAATCAAAAAATATCTCAAGAAAATTTTACAAGTATGGGTCAAACTCGAAATTATTTGCCAAACACCGATATTCCTCCACAGAATTTTCCGGTTTCAAATATTAATCAATTGGTAGATACCGTTCAAAATTATCCAAATCCAAATGTGGCGACTGATAAATACTTTAACCAAAACCTCTATGAACAAAATGTAAGAAGTGGAAAATCGGTCACCAATAATCCTTCAGAAGTCTATTCATTAACCGGAGACTATTTGAATTCAGCCAGTTTTAAACATAATAATATGGTTCCTTTTAATGGAGGAAAGGTAAAAGGAAATACATACCATACAAATAATTCGGAATCTGTTTTAGATAATATGATCGGCTCTGGGTCACAAGTGAAGAAAAAAATAGAACAAGCACCGTTATTTAAACCTGAAGAAAATATGCAATGGGCGTATGGCGCACCAAATAATAGCGACTTTTATCAATCACGCGTCAATCCAGCCATGAAAAATAATAACGTGAAGCCATTTGATTCTGTTATGGTGGGACCTGGTTTAGATAAAGGGTATGGTGTTAACGGAACTGGTGGATATAATTCTGGTATGGAAGCTCGTGATAAATGGCTACCGTATACAGTAGATCAAATGAGAGTAGTTACAAATCCAAAGTTAGAATACGAATTAATTAATCATGAGGGTCCAGCCAATTCGAATATTAAAAATTCCGCAAGTGTTCAAACGCTTGGTAGAGTCGAAAAACACACACCAGATTCTTATTTTATCAATACTCAAGACAGATGGTTAACGACAACAGGCGCGGAAAAAGGTGAAACATTGAGACCTATCCAAGAACTCGGTATATTAAGACGCAATGACATTGTAACAGATTATGCTGGCCCAGCAGGACCTGCTGATAGAAAAGCCGCATATGCTCCTGAAAATTTTGAGAAAAGTAAGCGCCACGAATCAATGACTTGCGGAGTAAATCATTCTGCCGCCGGAGGACGTGGCCCAAGCACAGACGGAGATAAATTTCTTCGTAGTCATACTAATTATGAAAATCATAGATCAACTGTGAGACAACCTGATACACTTAGAAGTGGATTTAGTGGAGCGATTGGTGCGGTTATTGCGCCAATCTTAGATATGTTGAGACCAACGCGTAAAGAAGAGTCTACTAATAATGTGCGTATTTATGGTGAAGCTGGATCAGCGGTTCCTCAAAGTTATGTGATTAATCCGAATGACACTACGAATACTACTGTAAAAGAAACGACGCTCTATTCACCTACATTTAATATTAATAATCAGAAGGAGGGAGTCTATGTGAATAATTATTCTTCGCCGGATTTGACGCAAAGAGATACTACCAGTTGTGAATATATCGGATCATCTGGTGGCGCCGCGTCACAATATGGTGATATGTCATATGATGCTGCTTATAGACAACATAATAATGATATTAAATCCGCCACTATTAATAATAGACCTAACCCAGGCGGAACTCAAATGTTTAATCAGCAAATGAATGTGGATTGTAGTAAACAAGATTGTAATAGATATGCTTATCGAGTAAACGCGCCGGTATCAGTAGTCGCCATGCCGCCGTCAGCAAGTACATATGGTAAAATAAGTGCGCCGCAATATTATAATGAAAATGCTGGATGTGATCGCATTGAGCCTGATTTATTGAACGCATTCCGTAATAATCCGTATACTCATAGTTTAACTACATCGGTTTAAAGCCGAAGTTAAAAGCCGAATATGAAAGCTGAATATGAAAGCCGAATATGAAAGCCGAATATGAAAGCCGCAGACATTCATATAAAATTTTTGAAATATTATAAAAATTTTATATAATATAATTTATTTAATACATTTTATTTTATTAAAATATAAAAAAGCCTTGATAAAATAGAATAAGTTCATTATAATATGGCATTAACCATTCATCAGTCTATAAAAGACAAATTAAATTACTTTCAATCCATACATAAAATACCTAATATTATTTTTCATGGGCCATCTGGAAGTGGTAAAAGAACCATTGTTCATCATTTTATACGAAATATTTATGAGAATGATCGAGAAAAGATAAAATCATTTGTGATGTATGTAAATTGTGCGCATGGTAAAGGCATTAAATTTATTAGAGAAGAGCTGAAATTTTTTGCCAAAACGCATATTAATTCAAATGGGGGCGACGTATTCAAAAGTATTATCTTATTAAACGCGGACAAATTAACTATGGATGCTCAATCGGCGTTACGTAGGTGTATAGAATTATTTAGTCATAATACTCGATTTTTTATTATTGTAGAAGATAAATATAATTTATTGAAACCGATTTTATCTCGTTTTTGCGAAATATATGTGCCAGAACCAATGATAAATGGTTCCGTAATTAACTTATACAAACACAATTTAAATGAAATATTTCATACAAAGGATATTAAAACACATAGACAAGACTGGTTAAAAAAAGAACTGACAAAAATAGTGAATCATAAACCCAAAATATCGGATTTAATGAATATATGTACAAAACTATATGAAAAGAGCTATAGCGGATTGGATATAATGAATTTATTAGAAAACCACAAATTTTTAGACTCTGTAATAACAATGGAAAAAAGATATGAATTACTGATTTCATTTAATCGTGTAAGAAACGAATTTAGAAACGAAAAATTGTTAATTTTGTTTATTTTAAATTTTGTTTTTTTGAGTTCAGATTTGTCTTTAGAAAATATTAGTTTTATGTAAATGAATGATTTTAATGTTAGTTCACTTCACGAGTCGAAAAATGAATGGGGTGCAAGATTGGTTACAATATTGACACCTTTAGTAATTGATGGGTATAGATCTATTCTAGAAGAAGCTATAAAGTTGTGCAGGGACAATAATGAAATGGATAAGTATTTAATGACATTTCAAAATTTTATTTCAAGAATACCCAAATGGAATTCTACTATTATTGAAACAGAAAGAAAGAGAATTTGTGATAAAAGTGGGTGTTCTTATTTAGAAGATTTAGTAACATGTGTTCATATTATTCAACTTAAAATTTTGACAGCTATGCGCGTTGGGCAAAAACAAAAAAAAATAGATATTAATATTCCCAAGTTGGATGATTTTATTCATAAAATTTATATCAATGTTGCCAGAAGAGTATATAAAAACGTGTATTTATTTGAAATAAATATTCCTCCGCTTCAAATACAAAAGCATAATAGAGAACTGGAAGTTATTATCCAGGAGTGTATCTTAAATACATTGAGAGAAAGTATTCCAGTAGAATCTATTTTGAAAGCGTATATGGATGAGACGGTTGAAGAGGACGTTGTGGAGGAAATTAAAGAACAAATAATAGAGGATCCGAACAAAAAGGAACACCAACAACAGCAGCAACAACAGCAGCAACAACAGAAGCAACAACAGCAGCAACATCAGCAGCAGCAACATGAATATGAACAACAAACTGCTACAAATAGTGTTATTGATAATGAAACTGCGAATCCCATGGCTGGTGGAAGATTAAGTTTTAATGATATCGATTATATTAAAGATAATAATGATAATGTGTCTCCTATTACAGCATCCAAATCCATTGAGCGATTAGAAGAAATTAGTGAAATCCGAGCCCAACAAAGAAGAATTGCGGAGGCCGAAGCCAATACTGATGCGAGTGATCGACTTAAAATTTCAGATCAAAACATTGAATTGAGTGCTTTCGATGTGCATAATATTGAAGAACCTAAAATGGATTTATTGCCTGATTTATTAATTGATGATATTGAAGTTTTAGAATAAATAAATATACATTTTTGGGGTTAGATAATGATTTTGGAGGAAAACGTAGATTTTAATCGAAGTTTTCTGATTATATTCCGAAGACTTTAGTCGAAGGAATATGCGTTAAAATAGAAATAAGAAACTACTTTAGTATTTTAGATGGATAACATATTTGTAATAGCAGGTGTTATTTCAATTGTATTTCTTATAGCAAAATTTGTTGAAATGAGGTTTGTTGAAAAGGAAAATAAACCATTGAAATTACTTATTCGCGACGCACTGTTGGTGTATGTAAGTGTGATTTCTGGTTATTTTGTTTTAGAACAATTGAAACCGGCCATAAAAACTGGAGGTGAAATAACCCAAGTATTTACCGATAATCCAGAATTTTAATTTCATTCATTTCATTTAAGTATTCTTTTCTGTATTCATTTATTTTTATCATATTTATATAATATAATATGACAAAAAACCGATCATTAAAAAGGGTACCATCGCATAAAACTAAATCTAAATCTAAATCTAAATCTAAAAAGCCTAATAATCAACCCAATAAAAGTTTTAAAAAAAATAGAAAAAATACAAAAAATAAAATCACTAGACGTATCGTTTCAGGAGGAGGTGAAAATGAAATACGTGATGATTTTAGAATCATGTTTATATATGCTTTAAATAATATTAAAAAAGCCATAGACAAAAATGATACAAATGCTTTCAATAAAGCAGTCGATGAACTCGTTGCTTCATTTAAAAAAAATCAAGCTGGTATAAATTCACTCATTTTAATAACAAATAACAATATACCGATAAACAAAAAAAACTATAACTTAGATACAAACCCTGTTGTTGGTATAGTGCCATTGTTATCCGTTTTATTTCACCATGTACAAGATATAGATGCTAGAAAAAAAATAATTAATGCTTTTACTAGGAATAAAGGTAATATAAACTTACAAAGTGTAAAGGGAAATATAACGGCGCTTTCTACCGCAATTGAATTAAAAGATCCTGTTCTTGTTCAATATTTGGTTACGATGAAGCAAGCTGACCCAAATAGTTTATCTGAGGAGAATAAACGCGAAATGGATATTTTGTTAGCCACACTTAACCCAGAACCAGCTCAAAATGTAGAAACCGCACCAGAACCATTAGAACCAGCTCAAAACGTAGAAACAGAACCAGTACAAACCGTAGAAACAGTCGCACCAGAAATAGCACAACCAATTATAAAACTAGTTTTGCCATCAGAATTACCTCCTCCGTTGATAGGATATGATATGAATGAACAACCATTATTTTGGAAACCGCTATTTAATAAAAGTGAAAATGAAATGTTCGAGTTAAGAGAGAAAATACTGAGTATGGTGAAACAAGATAAAACGATCGGTTTTAGTAACAGCGTACTAACTAATATGTGGAGTATTTGTAAAATCGTGCAAACAATGATACCAAATTATCATGTGCCAACTTCAAATACTCCATACACATTATCCGGAGCAATGTACAGTGATTTACCGGCAGATTTTTCAAATTATAACATTATATTATGCGCGGCATTATTGGTTTATGGAATTATATCTGATAAAATGAAAGGTCAAGATTTTGATCTTATTTTTAAAGGTGGGAAGGCGGTTCAATTGGTTTTATCACAAATACCTAATATGGATCAATATATTAGCGAAGATATCGACATTTTAGTTATGCCAAAAAATGATATTGAATATAACCGAGATATTATTAAGAATTTATCTTCCCATATTGGATATTTAATTAAATGGTTTTTAAATTTATCTGAGCCAAAAGTCAATTTATCTGTATTATTACCACCAGACATTGCTGAAAACCAACGCGGAAATCCGAATATTGTAAAACTAAGTTACGTTAAAATAGTTAAAAGGTTTAATCGTATTAAAAAAATGATGGATGATGATTATAAAGCATTTTCAGATTTAGATTTCAAAGAATTGCCTGAAAATATTAAACCATACTTTAAAATTACGCGTCCATATCCATTTTACGTAGAAGAATTGAATCAAAATTTATTATTTATATGTCCAAATATAGGTGCGATGATTGATGAAAAAATATATTATTATGCGAAATATACAAAGTTTTTGGGGATTTTAAAGGAAAATAAACCAATTACCGAAGAGGTGGGCTATGAAAGATTGAATATTGCGGAATGTGAACGTATGTTAGATAAATTTAAACGCTCTATAGTTGCTTTAACTAAGGGGCTTGAAAAATCGAGAAATCCGGATTTGAATGAAGAAGAAGTACTGAATAAACAAAAAAAATATATTAACAATAAATTAATTAAATTTGGCTATGATAACGATTTAATACAACAAATAAATACAAATTTATTAACTGTACCGTAAACTAATATACATATGAATTAAAAACAATATTTACATATTTTCATATTTTCAATTTTTTATTTTCAATTTTTTATTTTTATTATTTTTTACTTGTCATTTTCTTCATCTTGCACATATATATCCCTTATTTTAGTACTTAATTCTTCGCCGATGTGTCTAGGATTAAAATTATCGGCAAGAATCCTTTGCAGTTTTGACCAGTTGTAATCTCGTCGCGTGGCTTCTGGAGATTGATACAAACATGTTTTATTAACAAAATCATCCAATATTTTTTTTTTATCCGGAAGGGTGTCTGGTATAATTTCCAGCATTCTGGTAGCAGCTATTACAGAACAAGGTTCGTATGACATTTTATGAAAAGTATAATTAATTATCTTTTTTTAGGAAATTATGTATATGATATATTAATTGGAAAGCAATTCAATTTTTTATTTATTAATTATATTCGAATGAGTTTTAACCTACGTAGAAGATGAGTAATGAACAAAACAGTTTGATATTGATGTTTTTATATTTGTAATAAACGACAATGATGGAATATTTAACTGAAACGCTTTATTATATTTTTCATGTTTATTTTTTTTTGCTTGTCTTTTTTGTAAAAAGTCTTGAACGTATACATCATCAACGACGTATAATTTATAAACTGGATGTTTCATAGAGGATGTTAGTCTGTTGTCCATAGTCAAAAACATCGCGTTTTCGTACATAAAATCGAATATAGTAATACGCTCATTATTTGGTATTGATTTTATTATAGGACATGCTTCATGTGCGATAAATATATCGCGAATTATTGTAGAAGAATGCTCTGGTATATCATCATAAATTTCAGTAAATGATAAACTATTATTTATATTATTGTGTTCATTTGAAAAGGACAATCTAGTTTTCAAATGAAGATCTGCTAACGTTTCATATCTATTTATGGTTATATATTGTTTTTCACCATCATTTTTCTCTATTTCAAAGATGAAATTATTTGTTCCATGATTGGAACCATCGCAATTTGATTTTATAAACATAAGTTCCATTTTATTATTTTAAATTAAATTGATGTATTTTGTTTTTGATATATTTATTTGAATTACTTATTTTTCAATCAATTTTTTTTATAAATAAAATTATATCATTATATCATTATAATTTTATTTAACTCTTTTATTACGCGTTAGCTAGAAGCGTTTGTGTTTTATTTTTTAGTTTTTTGTTTATATTACATTTTTTTAGTTTTATTTTGTTTATTTTGTTTATTTTTATTTTGTTTATTTTTCATTTTTTTACTTTTATTATTTTTACTTTTGTAATGTCTTTTTTTAATTATTTTTATCTTGCGTGATTTACCGCCACCTAATTGTGCGGTTTGACCAGTATTCGGATTATAATAATACGGTTTACCATGACTATCCGTGCGAACTTCCCAGGTTCCAGAGAGGGCGCCGATAGGATATTTATTCCGTAGTATGTCTTCTATCTGTGCGTCAGATATACTCACCTCATTACCATTTGTAGTTCCTCTATAAATGTTGCTATTTATACTTTCATTTCTGATAAAATTATACGTCTGGTTGTCTGGTCCATCAAATGAAGGAAAACGAATGACTTTTGTTGGTGCTGGTGAATAAGAAGAAGACGAAGAAGACGATTCTATCGTTTGGTCATTTGTATCGTCCATGCGATCATTTTGGTCCGTATCCTGAGATGACAATGTCTTGCCTGATATCGAACTACTATATGTACCCATTCCTTTATTTGTCTGGTAAGAACTGTATTGACTCTTACTAGGAACCGATGTCTGTGCGATACCTATTATATTACCATAATCATCAAATTTAACATGGGTAGCTGTGTCATATGCCAATAATTGTTCTTCAGATATACACTCATCTTTTCCAGCCTCTAATATAATTGCTTGGCATACATTTTCTTCATCCTCAGCCGTACCACCAATCATTTTTTTTCCGCTTGGGATCGCTCCACCCATGGCCGCCCATGAAGTTTGAAAGCCTGTAATATCTTTGAATATTATATCTTTCGCAAGACAACAAGAAAAAAATAGCAACCTCAATTGATACATTGTATATGCCATTGTATTTATTGCGGCCATAGCATTTAATTTATCACACAATATCCCTATAAATGTTGACATTGTGCTTTTTATTTGGTTTATATATTTAGTACGTTCTTTTGGTTTATCCGCCATAGAGTGTTGGAAATAATCTATACCAGTAACATTATTCTCACCTTCTTCAAGCCATTTTTTTGCTTTTTCCAATATTTTATCTAAGGTGGTTGTATTCAACGTATATTTTGCGTCACGCCCTGTACCTGGTGCGATAACTAAACTATAACCAGCTTTTACTTGATTACACCAAGAATGAGATGCTCGTAAACCCCATGCAACTGCGCTGTCATACTCGTAGACAAGTTGTTCTCTTAATGTCGGATATAATAACCCAAATACATTTCCTATGCCTGGAGGCAATACATGTTCATCTTCACCACATTTAACATATTGTTTCGTCTTATCCGGCAACATTAATTCGTATACATAAATTTGCTCACCACATATCCAACAATTCGCACATGGTTTTTTGAAACCACTTATAAAATCTACCTCTTTACGATTTTTATCTTTTGGATCTACAATTGTGGTACACCATCTTAACTGAGGATCTATAATTTTTATAGGTTTACTGTTTGCGATATTATAATCCGTATCGGTATATGTTTTATCCTGTTTTTGGGTAGCTTTGCTTAAAGAGATTCCTGATATGGTAACAGCATTTCGTAATTTTTTTGTAGACTTAGCTACGTATGTTCCGTCAGCTTTCCACTGAGTTATAATTTTAATTATATCATCTCTGGTAGGATTATGATTTGTCGCTATATAATCTACTAATGGTTTAAAAGTAGCAAAGGTTAATCGGTCAAACCCTTTTTTTTCCATTATTTGCATTAAAAATTCGACAACATTTGTTTCATTACAGGTTCGCCATGTTTGAAACCCTCCAGGTTTGTTGCCTTTAGATTGTACATATTTTATAAATCCTTGAATACATCGCGGAGTGGTTGCTTCAAGACTTGCGTCAAAAGAAGCTGATCTAGTTAATTTTTTACTCATAATTATATATATAATTATATAATTATATAATTGTGTAATTATATAATTATTGGAGCGCAAGCGTAGGTGAGCGACTAAACTCCTTCACTAACGTTCCGGAGGTTGTATTCATCTTCCAGTCCAAACCTTAATGATAGGTTTTTTAACATTTTTACAATCTAGTATATTTTTCTCATATTCTTCATAAGAATATCCCCATGTTTGGTATGATTGAATATTTCCCAATAAAGATTTTATTTTTTGAATTTCTGTACATTCTGTAAAAAAAATACATCCCATGATTCTCTCTAAACAACATCTATCAGCTCTATTTTTAACAGAATGTATCATCGCGGATATATTATATTTCCTTTCCAAGCCATTTAAAAAATTATGATTGATAAAACTTTGGACACCAAAACATCCATACCATTTGTGTTTCTTCATACCAATTGTATTTATAGGCATATCATCGGTTATAGATAATTTTTGTAAAATCTCGTATGAATTTTTTAATCCGGTTGTTATTTTTGTTGTATTATTCACATTTTCTTTATCTGCTTCAAAAAACCATAAAGGCAAAACTTTTAATCCTAGCATTTTTTCAAAATTAATTCTACTATGTATAAATACGCTATCATGAAGTATTATAGCATTCTCAAAAAATTTGGTTTTTAAAAAATAAAAATATGGTAATAATTCGCCTCTTCCTGGAAATTCTGATTGTATAATCTCTACATTTTTATAATCATATTCGGCTTTTACTAATTCTTGATTACTATTATCATCAATAATAACAATTTTTTTATAAGGATAAAAACGTCTTATACATTTTATAGAATTATTCCAATATTTATTTGTTTTTTCGGAATTAACATGACGTGTTATTATAAACCCATAAGAATCCATACAATATATACATAAAATAATAAGAAAAAAGAAAAATAAGAAAAAAATAAAAATAAGAAAAAAATAATAGAAAATAATAGAAAATAATAGAAAATAACAGAAAATAATAGAAAATAATAGATCAAATACAAACAGGCATTTTATCAATATCAATTACATCATTTGGGATATCTCCTTTAAAATTAGAAAATGCGTTAAATTCAGGTCTCTCTAATTGTGCTTGCGGAGTATGATGGTGAACACATCTGGCTATCATTTTATATAATTTAAAATCCGGATATCTATCTGTCCCATTATTTTTATAAAGCAAATTCATACCTTTATCATCAAGACACCATTCATACACCAATCGTTTAATAGGGTCGCATTTTTCAATATCGTTCATCTCATCTAAATCTTCGATTACATAATCAAAAATAGAACAAGCTAAACGGCAAAGATCGAAACTGTAATTTGGCTCTAATCTTGGTTTTTTTTCGTTAAAATATGGCTCGGTATTATATTGAGTAGCCGCATCGCCGCCATTTTGAAAACTATCACTACAATATGTATTGCCATTAAACTTATAAATACTTCTACCAAAATCGATAATTTTAAATATTCTACCAAACGTGGGTACTTTATAGTATTTCTTTTTGTAACAATAATAAATGAATTTTTTATCTGTATGATTATACATGACATTATTTGTGTGAAGATCATTATGAGTAAACGAAAAGACCTTTTGATATGTTATTAAGATCATAATAATTTGCATGAATGCGGAATACCAGTCGGCTGTTTTTAAATCATCTGATAAAATAAGATCATCGAAGGTGTTTTCGCAATATTCCATACAAATTACTTGAACTGGAAAAGATGGAATTGTTGCGTCAATTCTTTCTTCTTCATCATCATCTTCACTACTATCTTCATCCTCCCAGTCACTGTCATTCGAATCATTTTTTGATTCACGATCTTTTGAATCACTGTCCTTTGATTCGCTATCCTTTTTTGATTCATTATTACTACAATTATCGCAATTGCCACAATTATCGCAACCGCTATCAACGCTATCATTTTCAGAAGTATGAGATGTTCTAGACGAACAAGTTGAATTAGATTTTAAGGTAACATTATTCTCACTTTTTAAAGAATTTATCAGATTTGAATTCGTTATATCAACCAAATCCAATGGCATATTTTTTAAATCGTTTAGATCAATATGATTAACAGTGGTGTCTTCAAATATATTTTCAAAAATGTCATCATTTATCGACTTAATAGAACCGTTTGATTTTGCGCTAGAATTATATTCTATTTTTAACGGTTTTAATTTCACCGTTTCATTTTGAAATAAATGTTCATAATCATCAATCTTGAATAAGACATTTTTATTTTTATTAAAAAAATCGGAATTGTTTAAATAATCAATATCATCCGCGACATTTATATTGAAATCATTTTTAATTGCCAAAAAAGAGCCATAATAGTCTACTCCGTGTGTAAAATTATGATCATAAATTAAATTACTGCTTAAAAATGAGAAAAATCCGTCAATATATGCGGAGTTATTCACATCCATAAATTTGGGATTTGTATTTGTTTCGTTTGAATTATAATCAGGTAAATTAAATAAATTGGCATCAGGAGTATTATATTTGCCAATTAAAAACTTATAAGGATCTATTAATGGTGCCATTTTAAAAAATAATTCCTTGTCTTTTGTCTTTTGACTATTTATATTTTTAATTCGGCAATTATATAGATTTTTATTTTCGTCGTCTTTATCTTTAGGCTGAACACTTGAAATATACCATTTATGGTTTAAATTTATGCTATTATAATTAGTTTCATTTAATGAGAAAAATTTATTATAAAGAGGAATATAGTTTTGTGCTTTAGAGAGAAAAAGAGAGTTAGGTTCTTCTAAACTTTTGAAAAGTTCAGCGTTTTTCCTTTTTAGATAATTCAAATTTATCGTCATTAGCTAATTATAATATAAAATTATATGTATTTTTAACTTATTATTTGTGAATTGTTATTTATTGTTTATTGTTTATTATTTGTTATTTGTTATTTGTTATCTGTTAATTAGAAAAAAGTGAATGTTAATTGTTAATGTTGAATGCGTAAAAACTATAAAATATTAATTTCTGTTTTTATTAATAATGACCTTAGAACTTAAAAAGTTTGATATGAAAAATATTAGTTTTAAACCAAATGAAAATAAAGGACCTGTTGTTGTATTAATCGGTAAGCGTGACACCGGCAAAAGTTTTTTGGTAAGAGATTTACTTTTCTATCAACAAGAAATACCCATTGGAACAGTTATTTCTGGAACAGAAGAAGGCAACGGTTTTTATAACAAAATGGTCCCAAAATTATTTGTTCACAATGAATATAATACGGCCATTATTGAGAATATTTTAAAGAGACAACGCACTGTTTTAAAACAAATAAAAAAGGAAATGGAAACATATAAGCGCAGTACAATTGATCCGAGAGCATTTGTGATTTTGGATGATTGCTTATATGATGCTACATGGACAAGAGATAAAATGATGCGTTTACTTTTCATGAATGGACGTCATTGGAAAGTAATGTTGGTGATTACTATGCAATACCCATTAGGTATTCCACCAACGCTGAGAACAAATATAGATTTTGTGTTTATCTTAAGAGAGAATTACATTGCTAATAGGAAAAGAATATACGAAAATTATGCTGGAATGTTCCCAACCTTTGAATCTTTTTGTCAAGTGATGGATCAATGCACTGAAAATTACGAATGTCTAGTTATTAACAATAATTCAAAATCAAACAAATTACAAGATCAGGTTTTTTGGTATAAAGCCGACAATCATAATGATTTTAGGTTGGGTTCGAAAGAATTTTGGGAATTGTCAAAAGGTATTAATTCTGATGATGAAGATGAGAAATATGATCCTGGAGCGGTTAAAAAACGCGGATCTGGGCAAAAAATTACGATTAAAAAAGCGAATAAATGGTGAGTTTAGAAAATATAAAATACAAAATATAAAATACAAAATATAATATACAAATATAATAATTGATATAATAATTGATATAATAATTGATATAATAATTAATATAATAATTATTATATATATAAATGAATGAATTGCGACAACAGCAAGCTCTGGCGAATTTAATTGGAGAAATAAACGTAGCATCAGAATCTACCTTAGGGTCTCAATATAATTTTAGAAATGTTGCTGGAAGAACCTCAGGATTTTACAACAACATGTTAAAAGGAGATTTACCTCAGCATCTAAGATTTCCTGGTGAAAAAGGAGGTAAATGGAAAATGAAAGGTGGTGCTAGCTGCGAAGATAGTTATGCTATTAGATTAGCAGTAGATTCTGCTATACTTTTAGCAGGCGCCGCATCATTAATCGGCGTTGGGTATGGAGGATATCAAACATTATTATTTTTTATGACAACATATGGTTTAAAGGATACCACAATCGCCATTATAACTTCATTATATGACACATTAGCCTCCGCTGGAACAAATTTATGGAAGGTTGGATCTTCAGCGCTTAGTATGTCTGGAACAACTATTAGCTCTGGTCTAAATATAACAGGTGATATCTTTATCGCATTAAAAAATGCTATCCCTTCTATAACAATTACCTTGGCTAAACTTGCTCCAGGCGTAGCTATAGGTAGATATACAAGAACTGCTGAAACCGCTCACGCGGACGCACTCGCGGCGATTGCCGGTTTACAAGCAACATATACTACTTTAACCGAATATACTGGAGCGGTAACACGTTCTATTACTGCTAAAAAAGACGCCTTAGGAGCACAAATAACTGCGGCTAAGGCTAGATTAGATAATGCGGTCACTAATATGTCCGCTTCAACTACCGCGACTGTAAATCAAACAACCGACGCATATGCTGCGATTAGAACAAAAATATGTGGGTTAATTCGTGAGTTTGATATGATGCCAGGCAGACCTATAAATGAAATTATGGGTGTTCTGAATCAAAGACTCAGTACAATGGATATCTCCGGTGGTAAAAGAAGAATGAAATCTAGAAAAATGAAATCTAGAAAAATGAAATCTAAAAAAATGATATCTAGAAAAATGAAAAGCAGAAAAAATAGAAGTAGGAAACATTATAAAAAATAACTTGATAACTTGATAACTGGATAACCTTCATTTTATCAACATCCGTTGTCAACATAGCATCCACCATTGTCACTATATCCGGCACGCTGTTTACCTATTCTGGTAGTAAAATAATACCAATTATCCGTTTCTTGAAAACGTTTCCATATCTGGTCATTACAATATATCCAATGTTGTCTCGTTGACTCGAGTAGAGGCATAGACCATTCATATAAACTAATTAATTTGTCATAATATTTTTGATTCACTAAGTATCCAGACGCGGTTTGTGCTTCTAAAATTTTATGTACTACTTTATATGGTGTCTCAGCAGATCTTAATAAATTATACGATAATAAACATACATCATAGTCTATTTTTAAATTAAAAAACTCGGCTAATTGGAATTCGAATTCTTCTTTCGATACTAGGAAAGTAAAATCGTCTTCTAATATGAGAACATTTTCGTAATTATTATCCCTTGCGATTTTTAAAGCATTCAAATGTGAATATCCACATCCTAACGTGCCAAATCCAGGTGTCTCGATTGCTTCAAATCTTTCGTACGATAATTGGAAATGATTCAACTCTGTTTCAAGTTCTTCGCGACGATCGGTGCGTTTTTTCAAGTTAATATACATTATTTTTTTTATATTTGCCGACATTATTAAATAAAATGTATTATTATTTTTAATTCATTTTATTATATTATACTTTAAAAAAGTATAGCAAATACATAGTATACTTTAAAAAAGTATAGCAAATACATAGTATACTTTAAAAAAGTATATCAAAGTATAATAAATAATAAAATCTTAATCTTTCATATAAATAAAATAAGGTGTCAAGTAAATACTCATAATTAATAATACGATATTAGTATCATAACTTGCTTGGTTCAATAAAGCACTAATTATAACAGCCATGATTACTAAAAAACTATCTCCTAATAAGGCACCAGCACCAGCTTCTTTTGAATAACCTTTGAAATAATCTAACATATCATTTGAGCCTGTAGGAATAATAGTAAAGAATATATAAAATAGAAAGTCAAAGATTATTTGAATGGATACACATATACCAGCAAATGCTGTCAGACCAATCTGTAGACCACTTTTATAAACTAGATATCTTCCTAATAAGATATATAAAACACCAATCAATATATCAGCAATCATAGCAGACAGTCTATATTTTGTATACCATCCTTCTAAAGATTTGATTTTGAAATAAATTTTTGAGAAAGTAAAAAAAATAATAAATAAATCAGCATAAATATTAGCTGTTATTATAGGTACGTATTCAAATTTATTATTATAATTGATAGTAGGTTTCAAATTTGTAGTTTTTTCAATCAAAAAAGTAAGTAAAAATAATAATCCAACAATTAATAATCCACTCATATATAATTTACACAAATATAAAAATATTTTATTTGTGTAAATTATCGTCTTAAAATAAAAACGGCGTTTCACTTCGTAGTAAATGTTAAAAGGTGTAAAAAGATATAATATACTTTACACCTTTTAACATTTACTACGAAGTGAAACTCCTCCAAAATTAACACTTTTTCCGTGTTTTTAATCCGTAATTATTTATTGTCTCTTCTAAAATACCAATATTATTGATGATTTCATCGTGAACAATTATATTTTTTTCGGTATTTTCAATATTTACCCTTTTCCATACACATACAAAGTCATTCCAAACATCACCTAATACATTAAATGTTTCTACAACTTTTACAGGATAAATCGTTTCATTTGATATTTGTTTACCAGACCAATATGCTAGTGCTTGACCAGCATCGGAGTAAAAACGCCAATTATCGCCTGGAAAAGTATGATATGGACCTGACGTAGGAGCATTTATATAAATATAACCAGATGGTTTTATAATTCTAGTCATTTCTTTACACCTTTGGACATTTAGAACGCCGACTAATTAAAAATTTGTTTACACAATTCATCAAAATAATCAGGATTTGTAACATTTACATTTATTGGATATGGTCTGGATATATTATGTATTATTATATTATTTGAAATATTTTCATTTATATTGGTAAAACATTTATCACAAATTAAAATAACATGTATTTCATATATTAAATTAGGATATTTTTTAAGTAATAATAAATCTAATTTTACGACATCATCAATATCGTTAACTACATTATTATATTCATTATGATGATGACTACCGTGACTTTTACGAATAAATATTATTTTTTCGTTACTTGTTTCTAATAAATTTTTAAATCTATCAATTCTTTTATTCATTTTTGCAATATCACCTGGAAAATTATTATGTAAAAACAAAGTTCCACTATTTCTATTTAATTTTTCATATTTATCATTATCATTTTTAGGTAAATAATTAGTAAAATCGCTATTTATTATATTTGTTATTCCTTCATATGTCACAACCCAGTCAAAAGGAAGACTACAACTTCTTAGTCCTAATTTTTTTAAAATACTTGCTGTCCCACAATCAACTCCTAAAGATACATACATACATATATATATATTAAAAAATCGGCATTTTAATTGTCCAAAAGTGTAAATGTTAACCAAAAACAAGGGTCATGTTCAAAACAAGATGTAGACACTATTAAATCCACAGAACTGTCTTCAAATGGTAATTTTTCGCCTGGAGGTATAACTATATCAACTGATGGATCTGATTCCATATCAACGCATAAAAAATGTATACCTTTTGTTTCAAAAAAAGAACGCAAAGAGCCATTTACATTTCGTCCTCCTATATCAACAACTAACCCATTTTGAATTCCATATGATTCTGAAAATGCTTTTCCAGATATTAATGATGTAATATGCATATTTATATTCATAATTATATTTATCTTTATATTCATATTTTACCGTATAAATATAAAATTCTAGGTGGTTCCTTCAGCTAACGATAACACCGCGTAAAGAAGATCAGTTGCTACAAAAAGTATACTGTGTATTTGCTATACTTTTTTAAAGTATATTAAAGTATATTTAGTCACTCTTTGTTTTGCTAGAAAAAGGTCCGCTGACTAGTTCACTTTGTCCATTATCTGTCTTACCAACAACAATATTCTCGCCTTCAAACAATTCCATACAAATATCCGCAGAGGAAATATTTTCCTTCTCTTTTAATCCAAACTCTTGTGAGTTGGCATTATTTATACCAATTAAATTGCCTTTGTCATCAATAGTTTGCGTCAATGTGTTACCAGATTTTTCGGCAGTCTTAATATTTTCCTCAATTGCCTTTTGTTTACTTTCCTTAATACGTTGATCAAATGCGGTCTTAGCATTGGTTTCATTTTTGTTTTTCTCATGCATCAATTGGTTTAATTCTTCTTCCATATATTCAACGCGTCCAGTCTTGTACGCCTCTGGATCCCATGGCATCCACATACCAATAGGTCCAACAAAAACATCATGATTTGGATCAATTTCTCGCAACATTTTACATCGCAATTCCGCTTCTTCTATTGTAGGATATGATCCTCGAATTTTCAAACCTCGTGTACAAGTTTGGAAATTATGTGTCATCCCAAAAGCCTTTTCCAACTCTTCTTCGTTATTATCAAGATATGTCTTGTATTCGTCAGACATATTTGATTTAGAAAGATTTTCCTTTTCTTCCTTGACAAAGTCCTTAAAATCATTAGACAAATCATCAAATGACATGTTGTATTTAAAAGAGGCAAAATTTAAAAATTGAACAAATTTTTCCATAGATTTATTCAAATCCCACTTCTTTAGGAATTCTTCAAAAAAGAAAACCTCTTTTTCCTTCAAAATTTTTTCAGGTGAAACAAAAGAAATACACGCAAACTTTTGACCAGCTAATGGTTTATCTTCATCCAATAAATCCACATATTTTTGATTTGGTTTGCCATTATTCATTTTTCTCTCAAAAGCAGGTTTTTTAGAACTCTTTTCTTTAGAATGATCCATTTTAATTAAGTAGTTTATTTGATTTTAAGTTTTTTTTCGCATTATATATTTTTCATATTATTCACATTATTTATATTTTTTTCTTAATATTTAATATAATGAACGGATTAGTCAACGTTGGCGAACTTGTTAAGAGAATCATTAAGTATTTGGTGGAAGGTTTGATGGTGGCTATCGCTGCTTATGCTATTCCTAAACGTTCTTTGAATATTGAGGAAATTGTGTTAATTGCTTTAACCGCTGCTGCCACATTCAGTATTTTGGATACCTATATCCCCAGTATGGGTGTTACTGCTCGCTCTGGTGCTGGGTTTGGTATTGGCGCTAACTTGGTTAAATTCCCTGGTGGGTTTTAAACATGTTATTGACTAAACCTGTTATTCACTAAATAAATTTTAAATAATATAATATTAATTATAGTAATATATTATTATGGCAAAAAGTATGCGAATGCGAATGCGAATGCGTAAACGTTCGAAAAAGAATCGTAGTCATAAGCGCATGTTTAAAGGAGGAATTACCGATCCAAATATTTCCGCTATTTCCCATGCTATGGATGATATGAGTTTACCTAATAATAATACATCTATTGATTTAAGTATTTCAGATGAGGATGGGTTGGATATTCCACATGACATGAGCGATGAACATAATTTAAGTATGGATGACTTACATTTATCAGACGATTTTAATTTTAATTCTAATTCTTTAAACACTACAACTGATTCAACAAATAATTCGGTATTCAGTGATATAAATAATGAAATGAATAATAATCAAACGAATAATAGTTTAAATAATAATATATCCGGTGACATAAATTTAAATGACTCTACTGTGAATAGTTCAACAAATACAACCAAAGAAGAAGAAAACAGTTCCTTTTCAGGCGGTAAAAAAACCAGAAGAAGAAAGCTTAACAGTCGCAAAAAGCTTAACAGTCGCAGGCTTAAAAAGAAGCTTACAAGAAATCTTAAAAAGAAGCTTAACAGTCGCAAGAAGCTTAAAGGCGGCAACTGTTATGGGACCGGCGTAGGAGCAAATAATTACGACCCAAATAATTCCATTTACAATACAAACATGTTACAGTTATTCCCATACAAACCCCAATAATTTTTAAATTGTAGGTATAAATTCCCAATCTAATTCTTCACAAATATTACGCCAAATAGTATCCTGTTCTATTCTTTTTTCGCGGTCTTTAAGCATCGGAAAATGTTCTAAATAATGTGTTTCACCTAACAACTCGCACAGCTTATACGCGGTGTAATAATAATTTAAAAAATTGACGCGATCATCCGGACAATATTTGGAATACGGCGCTTGTAATTCAATAAATAAATTACACAAGGTTTCTTCTAATTCTTGCGACATAATCGGCGGTTTAATTCCCAACTTATCTTTAATAAATGGTATATGCTCATAGTATTTATTATAGCCCAATTTTTTCAAAATCTCTTTTGTTTTGTTATTTGTTATGACGGTTAAATCGATTCTCTCTTTTTTAATTTGTAGTTTAATATTTTCAATAACCTCCAAAGGAATTTGCGTTGTTTCTTTTCCTTGAAACTGTGCCAATATTTCCTTAAAATGATTGATTCTTTTGTAAGCATAAAAACATACTTCTTTTGGCGGTTCCTTATAAGAAGGTTTTTCGTTTTCAATTAAATAAGGTATATTTCTAGAACAATTATTACAAAGTAATATACCTTCATCCTCCAACGGAATTAATTCTCCCTTATAACAATATTTACAAATATCTGTTTGACAAACAAATGAATTGACATCGAGAAAAATATCATCAATATTACTTAAATATTGTTTGACAATATTGTTATTTTTATGTTGATTCATAATGTTAAGTGTATTATCTGGGTCCTCCTGTTTTATTTTAAAAAAAGTATTCATTTTATTTTTATTAGAGTCATTATGAATCAACCCATTTGATATACTTTTTTTATTTTCAAAATAATCAAAAATAAATTTTGAATTGTCTAGAAAATACGATTTTTTTTTAAATTTAAATTCCTTTATAGATGTATCAATTTCTTGCATGCGATCAGCAATATCTAATTTTTGTTCAATTGATAATACATTACTGCCATGATTTAATTTATTTTGTAATTCAGCTTTTTCTAATTTCAATTCTGGTATTTTATCATTCTCGTCTTTCGAAAATTCATTTAAAAATTCTTTATGTTTATTGTCAAGTGTTATGGATGCCTTTTTATTATATTTAATTTTTTTAGTTGTTTTTGGTTTAAAAGCAGGCATATATTCTATTTAGAATAATCGATTATTTATTTAATTAATAATAAAGATAAAGTATATTTAGACTTTTAAACAAGTTAAAAATGACGAATAGTTTTCTTATTTTTTATTAAATGGACATTAAAATAAATCTAGAATCAATAAAAGATTTAGAAGATAATAATTTAAAAATAGATCTTATTAAATTTCAAAAAATGAGATTGCTATTTAATGCTCTGGAAGATGGCTGGAGTATAAAAAAACGAAATGATACCTATGTTTTTACAAAAAATCACGAAGGAAAAAGAGAAGTTTTACATGAATCGTACTTATGTAAGTTTATGATGACAAATTTAGAATTAAACCGAACAATCGCCTGATATATTAGCGTGATATACGTATGATAAAATGTTTGAAATTCTTATTATTATTTTTTATATTTCAATTCATTTCATTTCATTTAATTTAATTCATTTAATTAAATTAAAATCCAAAATTTTTTTTTCTTTAGCCATATTATAAAATGGGAGGTGGATTAATGCAACTCGTCGCTTATGGCGCTCAAGACGTTTACCTTACTGGTAACCCTCAAATTACTTTTTGGAAAGTTACTTACCGCAGATACACTAACTTTGCTATTGAATCAATCGAACAAACATTCAATGGCCAAGCTGATTTTGGACGCCGTGTCCAATGTGTGATCAGCCGAAATGGAGATCTTGCTTACCGCACTTATCTCCAAGTCACTCTTCCTGAGATCAACCAACTTATGGGTCTCGGAAACTACACCACTGGCCAAAACACCGGAGTTTACGCTCGTTGGTTAGATTTCCCTGGTGAACAACTCATTGCTCAAGTTGAAGTCGAAATTGGTGGCCAAAGAATCGACCGTCAATATGGTGACTGGATGCACATCTGGAACCAACTTACAATGACCTCTGAACAACAACGTGGATACTTCAAGATGATTGGTAACACCACTCAACTTACCTTCATCACTGATCCCTCTTTCTCTGATGTTGAAAGTCCTTGTGACTCCTTGGCTCCTCGTCAAGTGTGCGCTCCTCGTAACGCTCTTCCTGAGACCACCCTTTACGTTCCTCTTCAATTCTGGTTTTGCACCAACCCTGGTCTTGCTCTCCCCTTGATTGCTCTCCAATACCACGAGGTCAAGATCAACCTTGATATCCGCCCCATTGACGAGTGCTTGTGGGCTGTTACCACCTTGAACTGCAACACCAACCCCTACGGTAATAGTGCTAGTCAATACGTTGTTGGACGCCCTGTTCCTGCCACCATTGCCTACAACCAATCTTTGGTTGCCGCCTCTTTGTACGTTGACTACGTGTTTTTGGACACTGATGAACGCCGAAGAATGGCCCAAAACCCCCACGAGTATTTGATCACTCAACTCCAATTCACTGGCGACGAGTCTGTTGGTTCCTCTTCCAACAAGATCAAGCTCAACTTCAACCACCCTGTGAAGGAACTCATCTGGGTCGTTCAATCTGATCAAAACGTTGATTATTGCTCATCTTTGACTTGTGATGCTCTCCTTTACAAGGTCCTCGGTGCCCAACCCTTCAACTACACTGATGCCATTGATGCCCTTCCCAATGCCATCCACGCTTTTGGAGGCCCTGCCGCCGTTGCCGCTGACTCTCGTGCCTTCATTGATGCTCGTGGTCTCTTCCAAGACGCTGGCGCCCTTGACTATATCCCTGCTGCTGGATTCACCGGATACTGGCACGGACCCTCCAACCCCTACAACGAGGCCAACCTCGGAGGCAATGCCGTTCCTTTGAACACCTCCGGTCTTTCCCCTTCCCTCATTGCCGCTCTTCAAGACGGTGGATCTCACAAGGATAACTCTGGTGTCTCTGATGCCGGTACCTTCGTTCTTTCTGAGACCTCCATCGACATGCACTGCTGGGGCCAAAACCCTGTTGTCACTGCTAAGCTCCAACTTAACGGCCAAGATCGCTTCTCT
>Ga0114966_10001264_pt1 | contig 23463 bp, 21 predicted proteins | sample M_130207_XF_Meta_FD_87029 | JGI IMG/M metagenome (GOLD analysis project Ga0114966, IMG submission 87029) | Freshwater microbial communities from Lake Montjoie, Canada to study carbon cycling - M_130207_XF_MetaG | ecosystem: Environmental > Aquatic > Freshwater > Lake | place: Lake Montjoie... | reverse complement strand
ATTTTCCAGGAGGAGGTTGTAAAATAACTTTTAAATATTCAACAAACTCATTAATAAGTTCTTTAATTTTGCTATCTAATGAAGTAAATCTTGATGTTTCTAATAAATAAATACTATCACAAGTATTATATTTATAAATAGATGATTGTTCGTATTCACTCAAATTTGAAAAAATACTTTCAAATAATTCATACCATGCTCTAGAACCTGTTATACAATAATTATAATTTATTTTTGATGATGTTATTAAATCATTTATATTTTTTTGCAATTCATTAAAAGCCGTGCTTATTTGGATATCGGATTTTAATAAAAAATCATCAATCATTTTATTTTCATTTATTGCCGCTTTTAATGATTGATGTGTATCTCGATTTATTAAATATTTAGGTAATCTGGATATTAATGCTTTCATAGTTGTTCTAGAAGCTAACGCTTTTCTACTTGCTGATTTTCTCGAATATTCATCCATTTTATATAAATATTAGTTTTTTATCTATTGTATATGAATAAAATAAATAAAGATATATGTAATATTATTGCATCTTTTGTTATTTGTCCTAGATATGATTTATTAGAATGGATTGATTATAAAGAATTTATTATTGAAAATGAATTGTCGGCGAATATAAATTCAATCGATTATTTAAAAAATAATTTGAATTTAATCAATTGGTCTAAATTATCTCTTAATAAAAATGCTATTCAAATCTTAAAAGAAAATCCTGAAAAAATAAATTGGAATAATTTATCTTTTAATAAAAATGCAATCGAACTTTTAATAAAAAACAAAAAAAATATTAATTGGGATAATCTGGCTTTAAATACAAATGCTATTCAAATCTTAAAAGAAAATCCTGAAAAAATAAATTGGGATATGTTATGTTTTAATAAAAATGCCGTTGAATTATTAAAAGAAAATCCTGAAAAAATCAATTGGTATAATCTGACATTGAATAAAAATGCTATAGAACTCTTAAAAGAAAATCCCGAAAAAATTAATTGGGATGTTTTATGTTTAAATAAAAATGCCATTGAACTTTTAAAAGAAAATCCAGAAAAAATAAATTGGGACAATTTGACATTAAATAAAAATGCAATTGAACTATTAGAACAAAATCAAGAATTCATTAATTGGGAATTAATCGCGCTCAATAAAAATGCAATAGATTTAATTAAAAATAATCTTAATAAAATTAACTGGTCTTATTTGTCCTGTAATCAAAATGCAATAGAAATTTTAAAACAAAATTTACACAAAATAAATAAAAAAAATTTTACTAGAAATAAAAACATATTCAAATTAATTCACGATAAACAAGAAATTTCAAGTATGAGCCATTATATATATAATATTCTAAAAATAAAATATTGAATAATATTAAGTGTATAATGCCTAAAAAAGTGTTTGATAAAAAAAAGAGGGTGGTATCTAACAAAAAACAGTCACCTACAATTAAAAAAGGAGGTATGTTTGAAAATAAATTTTTTTCATATGTAGATTCTAACCATAATTTGAAATTTACTAATTATTGCATTGAATTAAATAATGGTGTTCAAAAATATGGTGTATTTAAACCTGACAATAGTCATATACAATTACCAATAACAACACCAACGACTGACCCTGCATCTAGATTTTCAGATGATATTATCCCTATCTATAATAACATTTTTAAAATATATAGTCCAGAAGACTTAGCAGAAATAATCAATATATTTAAAAAATTCTTTTCAACAAGAGGTGTAGTAAGCGGAGGAAAATTACATAGAGCATGTTTAAAAAAATGTGGTGGAGGCTTATTAAAGGAAAGTAGTTTATTACAGAATTTAAAAGACTATTGTGAAAAAGTTTCAGATGACGAAGAAGATATTAAAAAATATTTAACTGGCAATAAAGATAAAAGTATACTTAAGGAATATACAGCACTTGCAGATTATATTGAACAAAATTTTAAACGAAAACAAAAAATGTTATATATAAATTGTAATGATTTTTATAATTATAAAGATTGCAAACAGGTTTATTATCCTACAAAAGTACTTAAAATAACATATGATTGTTTTGACTATAATGAAGATATTGTAAGTTCTTTTGAATCGGCAAATTTTGAAGGTGTTGAGGATACAGATTTAAATGACACCCAAATTCAAAAATATAAACAACGTAATATTTATAGTAATAATGTCGCAATAAATTTATTTATACAAGAACAATTAGAATATTTAAAATCATTACATTTATATGAAAAAAGAATTATTCAAGATTATACGAGAATAAATACTACTTTTCATTTTTACGAATCATTTAAAAATAAAAAATCAGATTATGAGAGTTTTAGATATTTTTCTGATGGATTTTTTACACAAATTTATAAATTATATAATGAAGATCATGAACTCAAACTTAATGAGTTATATTATAAAAATTTAGAAATTGAAGATAATCAATATAATTGGTTTAGACATTGGCTTAAGCATGATAGAGTTGAAGATATTAGAGATAAAGATTATGGAGTTGCACCAGCTGTATATCAACATGCAACTAAAACTCCTTTTGCAAATGCTGATTTTATTAATTGGGGAGATGTATTAACTAAATTTATTAATGATGTAACATATTTAATAGTAAATGCTCCTGTAGTAAAACAAACTATATATGGTTATAGAGGTGTATCTGGACATTATATTCATGAAAATCAATCAGAAACAGAAAAATCAAAACAAATTGAGGAAATAAAAAAAATTATAACAACCATTAACAGTGATAAACAAGCACAAGCAGATAACCTATTAAATCACGTATTAGATGCTGATAACTTTATAAATTTTAGATTAAGTTCTATTACATTTGATTTTAATATTTCTAAATTTTTTCATGATAAATATAAAAATGAATATTCTGCTATATATAAATCTTCTATTAAACAGGGATGTAAAGTTTTATTGATTTCTCCATTATCTATGTTTTATCAAGAATTTGAAATTATAACACCTCCATATTCTACTAGTATGTATATAGATGAAACTCATGATGGTGGTATTGACCATTCTACAGCTAATAATATAAATAAAAAATATGGTATATGCATTAATAAAGAATTTAAAACATATTATAATATATTAACAAAGACCCCTATGTCATATCTCGATTATTTGAATATGCCTGCTATTATAGAAAGTCAAAATGAAAAACGACAACAACGTGTAATTAATATTCAAAGGAAAGGAGTTGGAGCAGCTTTATCAAAATTATCAAAAAAACATGTTCAAGTAAATGAAGAACAAATAACAAAAATTAATCAAATATGTCCTACAGGCGAACCTAAAATACAACCAATTATAACTACACGTACAGCACCAATATTTAATACTACAGAAGAAGAAGCACTTGCGACTATAAAAGAAAATGCAGACATGCTTCAAGCATTATCAAATACAAATTTTTCTAATGAGGTTATTAATAATATAGAAAATGATAATATATTACGTAGTATGATAGCTGAAGAAGAAGCATATTTAAATGAAGAAGTTAAAAATAAACATAATGAAGAAATAGCAGCAGCAATAGGAGAAACAGTAATTGATGATGCTTATTTAGAAGATGTGATTAGAAATATAACGATAGATGATGCTTATTTAGAAGATGTGATTAAAAAACATTATGAAACACAAAAACTATCAGTTAACAAACCAATTGAAATAAATTTTATGCAAGATTTAGCAGGTCATGCTGATAACATTGGTAACATGTTACAAACGTTTGCAACAGGTTTTGCAGGTAAATTTTAGTAATAATTGAAATAAAAATGTATTATTTTTTTTAAAATCCTTTAAAAAATGATTTTAGTAATTTTAATTACTAATTATTACTATTTAGAAAGAGTAATCAACCCGCACTAAAATTTGTTAAAAAAAGAATTGACTTTAATACCAAAGGACAGCGCACTCAAGTTTCGAGAAGAAAATGATGGCATATTTCGAATATACGGATAAGACCTATGGAACGATTAATCTGGGTTCATACAATGAGATGAAATCAGATTGTTACATAGAGACAATCCCATATTTACTGAGTATGGCATTAGAAATGATTTATCACCATCACCGGAGTAATCTGATAATGTTTGAATGTCTAAATTCGAATGATGATATCGCGACTATCATTGAGAGAATTGATATAAAAACAATGTCGGAATTCTTCGACACGCGAGAGTTATTTTAGGAGGAAAGGCTAAAAGCCGAAGAAAAAAGGCCCGAATTTATATTTTGGTCTTTTTTTTCTTTTTTATTATTAAACATGCACGAAGAAGCAAAAAATTTCTTATTATACGCAAAAAATAATTTTCAAAATTATTTTAAAAATGTTAAAGTTTTAGATGTAGGTTCGGGAGATATAAATGGAAATAATCGATATTTATTCACAGATTGTGAATATGAAGGAAATGATGTTATTGAAGGAAAAAATGTAACAATAGTATCAAGAACAAAAGATTTAAAATTCGAAGATAATTTTTTTGATACAATCATATCGAGTGAATGTTTTGAACATGACCCCGAATATAAACAATCACTAAAAAAGATATATAATATGTTAAAACCGAATGGATTATTTGTATTTACATGCGCATCGACAAATAGACCTGAACATGGAACAAGAAGAACAACAAAAACGGATTCATTCGGAACAATCGGAGAAATAGAAGATATGCAAGACTATTATAAAAATTTAACAAAACATGATATAAATGAAGTATTAAATTTAAATGAAAATTTTTCATATCATGAAATGTATTATAATAAACAATCCTGTGATTTATATTTCGTAGGAATTAAAAAAATAAACGATTATGAAGAAACAAACACAATAAAAATAATAAAATGACAAAAATTTCTTTTTGCCATTTTTTTTTGATTTTCTTTTTACATGTCAGCCCAATCAACCTTGCCATTTTTGGCCTCTTGAATTTCTTGGGCGATTTTCTTTCGCATCTGGATAGCTTTGAACTCCTTGTTGAACTGTTTGAAGATAACTTTCCTCATCTCCAAATCATTAACACCGCTATGAGTGAAAGTGCAGTCTTTCTCGAAACATCGGACACCAAACTTACACGGAACTTTTCCCAGAGGTTTAAATTCTGTGATAAGTTTGACATGTTCGGGTGAAGTGTTGATAATCTCGGATAATAACTGTCTTTCATTCCTCGGATGATGATGAACGCATCGGCAATTGTCATCAGTGCAGAAGGAAGTATAGAAACAATACATTTTCGCAGGCATTTTGGTTTGTGATTACTCTCTCTATATGTAGTAATGAAAGACTTCAATAAAATTATAATATCATTTTTTATATAAATTCTATAAAATTAATACAAAAGAAAATGACAAAAAATTATTTTGCCATTATTATAAGATACCATCAATTATTTTGACCCGGATAGAACCCCAATTCGTCAATAAAGACTTGATAAGGAGATTTATCACAAATGAAAATAGGCTGGTCTTCGTATGTCAATAAGAAAGGATTATCATCCCACTGACGAATATACATTTCACTATTAGAAGACATTAAAGAAAGTTTAGGACCAACTAAAACCCATTTATTATCATCCTGAATGATTTTAGAACCAACAGATGAGAATAAATCAATAAGATTTGAAAATTCAGTATGATACTCGTCATACCAGGAATATATATTATAAGACGTTGGTATAAAATCGAATTCAATATCATAACGAATTGAATTGTTATTCAGCGTGGTCTTAGAAATGATAATCCTGTCTGAACCATAAATGCCGCCACCGACAATAGCATTAACAGAAGCCATGGTTAAAAATAAAAGTAAAAGACTAAATCAATTTTTAATACGATTTACTAATAAAATAATACAAATTTAAATATGAGTAATATTATCACATATTTCTATTATTTTATCATCATGTGATATAATTAATATCGTTATAGACAATGATTTTATTAATTTAATGAATTTATTAATATTATTGTTATCCAATGCAGATGTTGGTTCGTCTAATAATAAAATTTTAGGTCTTCTGAATAATGCTCTGCATATAGAAATTCTTTGTTTTTGTCCTCCTGACAATTTAATATTATTGTCGGAACAGTCATTTTTATAATTATAAAAATCATCAATCAATGATAAGATGTTATCATCGTTATTATTGTTATTATTATAAGAGAAAATATTATCTTTGATTGAACCTTCAAATAAAACAGGTTCTTGTCCAACGAATGATATTAATTTTTGATAAAAAAAGGTTTTATCGATATTTATAATATTGATATCATCAAATAAAATTTGACCTTGAATATTATTATTATAGAAACCTAATAATAATTTAAATAATGTAGATTTGCCATTACCTGATTTACCTTTAAAACCTGTAATTTTATTTTTATGAATAGTCAAATTGAAATTATGAAAGATATTAGTATTATTATTATAGGAAAAAGTTAAATTATTTATAATAATATCAGGATTAAAATCGTCATTCGGTATGAAATAAGCACAGTTAATATTATTATCATTATTAGAAATGAAATTAGTGACATTAAGAATTGATTTATGATTTTTAATGATATTTCTTCGTATTTCGTTAATGTCTCTGGTAATATTTGTAAAAGACGATTTATATAAAACGAATAAAATAATGATGTCATTAGAATAATTGAAATAAAAACCAATAAAGATAATAAAGACAATGAAAATTTCATTTAAAGATTGTAATAAGAAAACGTTAAAACCATAAGCAATGGCATCAATAATATTATAACGTGGATTATTCAAATTAGATAATTTATTATATAAAACAGGTTCTAAATACAAACTTCTATAAGTCTCAATTTTATGAATATAATCACTTATTATATTATTTTGTTTAGTGATAATATCATTATATTGACAAGAGAATGGTTGATAAACTAGAGAATTATATATATATTCTATTAAGATATGAAGGAGAGAAAAAGATAATGTTATCAAATAAAGAAAAGCAGACTTAGGAATTAAAATATAAGAAGTTATAAAAAATTGTGCGATATTACGAATAAAAAGATTAGTGTTATATAAATAAAATTCAGTAAAATTTCGAGTGTCAGAAATAAAAATATTAGAAATCTCAGTTAAATTATTATTAGTATAATAAGAAATATTTTTATCGAAATAAGAAGATAAAACCTTCATTTTAATTTTATTAATAATGAAATCCATATAAATAGTAAAAATACAACCTCTAAAACCTGCAAAAAAATTAGATATGATATTATAAGATAAATATACGAACAATAAATTATTAAATGACGATAATGAGGAACCTGACGAAGAAGAAGTTAAAATACGTAAAATATCAGAATAAATAAAAGGAATGAAAGATAAGAAATACGAAGATAAAATACCAAATAGGAAACCAATAAAAAGAAACCTCTTAAAACCCTTCAAAAATAATAAAATCATATTTAAGGATAAAAATAAATTATCCTTAAATAAATTATCTATAAGTAAAATAAATTAATACACAACCTGATTTTCCACTAGTTGCACCTCCGCCATTTAAAGAACCTCTTCCACCTCCACCGTAGCTATTTGCTCCAGTTCCGTTACTACCAGCACCTCCACCGCCACCTCCTCCATATGTTCCTATATATGGTGTAGTTATACCATTTCCACCGTTAGCAAATGTTGTTGCAGTAGCACTAATATTAGCATTATCAACATTACCTAATCCAGCCCCTCCTCCCGAGCCCTTAGTTGGATAAGGGAGCCCTCCTTCTATTGTTACAATAGTTCCATTATTATTTTTTAAAGTGCTTCCTCCACGACCATGAGCCTGAAAATAAGATACATTATAAAACGAACCTCCAAAAAAACCACCATTTCCACCATTTGCAGTAAATAAATCAGTAGTTTCTCTTCTTATTATTGTATTATTACCTACTGCACCACTAGAAATTAGAACAAGAAACGAATTACCAGCACCGTTACCACCAGAACCTATAATTATATCATATTTTCCTGCTTGAAATGTATAAATTTGTTCATTATAATTTCCAGCACCACCACCACCCCCCATAAATGTCGAACCACTTGTACCACCACCTCCTCCACCACCGCCTACTAATATAATAGTACATGTTATATTGTAAGGAAATGTAATACTATTAGTTCCTGTAGATGTAAACAAATAATAATATTCTTTTCCATCGTTGGTTTTTAGTATATCATTAATTCCGTTGGATATAATAAAAACTAACGATGATGGATATGTAAAAGCAATTATTACACATCCATTATTTCCATTATAACCATTACCACCATTATCACCACCATTACCACCATCACCTATTCGTGTATTACCAGCACTATTAGCACCACCACCACCACCACCACTTGCATAGGTTACACTAGTTTCTGTTATTGTTGAAGTATAACCTGGACCACCACTTCCTGATGTAGAACCACTTCTATTATTTCCATTACCACCTGCACCGGCACCTCCTCCAGCTACATTTCCAAAAAAATCCCCAGTTCCACCATTGTAAATTGTAGTTACACCATTTATTGTATTACCACTATTGCCTCCGTTAAATGAGGTATCATATAAACCACCACCCCCACCTTGAGCTGTTGCTATATTTACACTATTTGATGTTATACTTGATGTGCCACCGTTTGAACTATTACCACCTGGAAAAAATCCTCCTACTCCACCAGAACCTACTGTAATTGTATATGTTCCTGGATTAAAAGTATAATTTGTAAGCGATGTTACATATCCACCACCTCCACCACCTCCTTTATTATAAACTCCTCCACCACCACCTCCTACTACTAATATATTACATACTGTATTAAATTTAAAATTAATACTATTTAAACCAGTTGTAAATGTATAAAAAAAATATGAACCATTACTTGATTTAAATATGTCATTATTTCCATTTGATATAATAATTGGAAAATATGTAAAAGCAATTATTACACATCCATTATTTCCACTATTTCCATTAGCATTAGGTACACCATTACCACCACCTCCTATTGTTGTATTAATAGGTAAGGATGTAGCCTGACCATTGCCACCACTTGCATAGGTTACACTAGTTTCTGTTATTGTTGAAGTATAACCTGGACCACCACGTCCTGATATTAAACCACTTTTATTAATTCCATTACCACCTGCGCCGGCACCTCCTCCGGCTGCAATTCCATCGTAATAATACCCAGTTCCACCAGTGTAATTTGTAGTTACACCATTTATTGTATTACCACTGTTGCCTCCGTTTATTGAGATATCATATACAACATCACCTCCTCCTTGAGCTGTTGCTATGTTTACACTATTTGATGTTATACTTGATGTACCACCGCTTGAACTACGATAAGTACCCGAAGCAGTTCCTCCTGCTCCACCAGAACCTACTGTAATTGTATATGTTCCTGGATTAAAAGTATAATTTGTAAGCGATGTTACATATCCACCTCCACCGCCACCGCCGTTATAGGCTCCTCCGGCACCTCCTCCTACTACTAATATATTACATACTGTATTCAATTGAAAATTAATACTATTTAAACCAGTTGTAGATGTAAATGTATAAAAATATGAACCATTAATTGATTTAAATATGTCATTATTTCCATTTGATATAATAATTGGAATAGATATTCCTACGGGTCTATTAGCTTTACCATAATAATTACTTATTTTAATAGGCGTACCAGTTATTGATATATCTAGGACATTAACAACATAACCACTTGAACCATTATTATAATATTCACTTAATTTTATCGGATTTGTACCACCAAATTCTGATTGTATTTGTGAAAATTTAATAAGTGTTCCAGATGCTTGTAATACCATAATTAATATAAACATTTTTTTAAAATACAAATATTTATAGATATTTTTTAAAAAAGGTTTTATAAAAAGTTAAAAAAAATTCTACCCTACCTATATGCGTTATGCGTTTTTTTACGCATAAAAACGCATATATAAAAATAAAACAATAAAGCATTATAGTAATGGAAGTTTTATATTATAATTGCTCGCTATGTGATTATAAAACAAAACGAAAATATGATTTAAAACGACATCATAATAATAAGCATGATAAACAAAATTTGAATAATACAGAAGCTAACATAATTAATGAAAATATTAAAAATGTTAGCGATATTAAAAATGTTAGCGATGATATTAAAAATGTTAATGATAATACGAACGATAATGTTAAAAATGTAAGCGATGATAATACATGTTTTAAATGTAATAAGAAATTGTCATCAAAGAATTATTTACATAAACATTTATTGATTTGTAAGGGTGTTTCGAACCCGTTAGAATGTCATTTATGTCATAAAATATATGCATGTCGTGCTTCAAAATCAAAACATTTAAAAATATGTAAAGGGGTAGTAATATCAACAATAGAACCTATTCAACAATTAATTCAACAACCAGTTCAACAGCAAATCGAACCAATTCAACAAACAATAAATAATAATACACAGATAATATTAAATAATAATTGTAATAATACAATTACGTATAATATAAATTTAATAAAATTTAATGAAGAAGAACTGAAAATAGATTTTGATATTAAACATTTAGAAGGCGAAAATAATATTGTCTATAAATTATATATAATATCACCCGAAGATGCATTTCGAGTATTTTATAAAAAATTATTTGAAAATAAAAATAATCAAATGATAATAAAACAAAATCTAAAACATACATATTCAAAAGTCCATACAGGTCGTAATATCTGGCAGAAAATGTTAGATGATTATATATATCATATAATAATGCATTTCATATCAGAAACATTAATATTATATATATGTAATCACACAAAAAATAAAGAAGATATTAAATTTAAACAATTGAGAGATTATTTAGATTATATGGCAACAAAAGGATATTCATATAATAACACTAAAAATATCGAAAAATCTTATAAAAATCATATAAAAAGTCTTAAATATCTATTTAATTCATTTAAGGATTAGTTATTGATTTCCTTAAATAATGTATAGAAGTAAATATCATTGGGGAACACATATATGGAATTATATACATTCAATTACAATAATAGATTTCGTATCAGAACAGGATAATTTATATCATTCAAAAATTGCATATGATTATTTATTGAATTTAAAATTTATCTGTAAGAAATGCCAAAAAGAATATGAAGATGAATTATTAAATATTGATATTAACTGTTTATCTAAATCTATGTATCTATTTGAATGGAGTTGGAATTTACATAATAAAATTAATAATAAATTAAATAAAAATATAATTACATATGAAGAAGCATTAAATATACATACTAATAAAATATAATATATTTTTTTAATATAATGAGTTATAGCCCGATATCAAGTTTTACAAGTGCTACAGATAATAATATTACTGGTTCTAGTGATAAATTTTTAATATTCAATACATCAGGAACTGTTATTTTTAATTCTGATACTATTTGTAAAGTTTTATTAGTTGGTGGTGGTGGTGCCGGAGGAGTAGGTAGTATTAATGAAGGTGGTGGCGGTGGAGGTGGCGGAGGTGTTGGTATAGGAATTATTAAATTTATTGCAAATACAACTTATACTATAACTGTTGGTAATGGCAAACTTGCGTCTGGAACTAGTAGTAATAATGATTCTTCTATTGTTGGAACAAATATTAATGAAGTTGCTTATAGTGGTGGTAATGGTAGTTATCTTACTGGATTTGATGGAGGAAGTGGTGGTGGTGGAAGTGGTCATGGTGGTGCGAAATGGGGTGGAAAAGCAACTATGGGTGTTTCGAATTCTTCTAATGATAATGCTTCTATTATATATTATGGAAATGCTGGTGGTTATAGTAAGCAGGTTGGTGGAGCTAGTGGCGGTGGTGGTGCCCAAAATATGGGAAATAATGTTGATAGTGGTGCTGCAGGTGTAACAGGAGGCAATGGAATAATATGGACACAAAATAATAATTATTATGGTGCTGGAGGAGGAGGAGGTGGTTCATATGGTGCTGCAGGTGCAAACGGAGGCACCGGAGGAGGTGGAAATGGAGGTAATTCTTATGCTGGTATTGGTTCAAATGGAACAGCTAATACTGGAGGAGGTGGAGGAGGTGGTGGTGGTGGTAATGGTGGTGGTTTAGGTGGGTCGGGTGGTTCTGGTATTATAATTATAAGATATGTAATGCATAATAATAATGCACCAACTAATAATACAATTCTATTATCTGCTATAAGAAATTTATTTAGTTTAACAGGACAATTTACTCTAAATAATCTTAGAGCTAAATCAACAAATAATGCTAGTAGTCAGGTTCAATTATCGAGTTATTTAACATCTAAATTATTTAAAGGTATTACAACTTCGAATTGTGGTAAAAATGCATTAGAAATTAAAAATACAACAGGCACTACAACTGATGGTATATATTATGTTATGTGTAATAATGTACCAACATCTATATATTGTTTAATGAATAATCAATATAGTGGAGGTGGATGGATGTTAATAATGAAATCTACAACTTCTGCTACATTTAATTATGAAGCTAATTATTGGAATACAATTAATACTTTAAATAATACTGATTTAACTAGAGCTAATGCAGATGCTAAATATGATGCGTTTAATTATATTCCTATTAAAGATGTTATGGCTATATGGCCTGCTACTGATTTTGGTTTTACAGGAGGTTCTTTTACTGTTAGCGATGGTTGGACATGGTTAGTTACTAATTGGTATAATAATGGTTCATATGTTAAAGCTATTGACGGTTTTAATTATCCTCCAAGAGATGCTTCTCCTTCTAATCCTACTAGTTTTGCTGGATTTAAATCTGGTGTATTTTCAACACAAAGTCCTGCAAGCAGACATGTTTTTGGAGGTCATTCACATATAGGAGGTGGTAATAATAACTGGGGTACTGTTAAATGGGGATTTGTATGGAATGAAAATGGTGTCAATGATTTTGGTAGTTGTGATACATGGAATGGAATAGGTGTTTCAAGAGCATTCGGTGCATTTGGAAATACAGGTAAAAGTGCTGGTGATAATTTTGGATGTTGTGGAACTGTTGGTTATAATAGAGCTATGAGAATAGAATTATACGGAAGATAAAAAATATAATATTTAATTAAACAATATAATGTTTCTATTAGATGAATGGATTGATATTAATAATATTAATTGGGATATGCTATCTTTGAATATAAATGCAATTGATTTATTGTTAATAAATCAAGAAAAAATTAATTGGGATAATTTAGCTTTAAATATAAATGCTATAGATTTATTAACAGCCAATCAAGAAAAAATTAATTGGAATTTATTGAGTTATAATATAAGTGCTATAGATTTATTAACAGCCAATCAAGAAAAAATTAATTGGAATAATATTAATTATAATGAAAATGCCATAGGTTTATTAACATCCAATCAAGAAAAAATTAATTGGAATAATTTATCTTTAAATATAAATATAAATGCTATAGATTTATTAACAGCCAATCAAGAAAAAATTAATTGGAATAATTTAAGTTATAATACAAATGCCATAGGTTTATTAACAGCCAATCAAGAAAAAATTAATTGGGATTATTTATCTCTAAATATAAATGCTATAGATTTATTAACAGCAAATCAAGAAAAAATAAATTGGAATTACATTAGTTCAAATAAAAATATGATGCCATTAATTGTTCAAAATAATGAAAAAATTAACTGGGATATGTTATGTATGAATATAAATGCGATAGATTTATTAACAGCCAATCAAGAAAAAATTAATTGGGATAATTTAAGTTGTAATGAGAATGCAATAGATTTATTAAAATCTAATCAAGAAAAAATTAATTGGGAATGTATATCAAGAAACAAAAATATATTTACACTCATCAAATAATAATATTTTCATATAATATTCTTATTATGGCGACATCAGTTAATAAACGTATAAGAGAAGCTAGAAAAGATATAAAACCATATGATAGACCCCCAAGAAATAATCCTGTTTTATCAATTGCAACATTATTACAACCTACATATTATTAAGATAATGAACAAGCACAATATATTATAGAATTAAGTTATGCTATAGACGATGATAGAACTAATATTGATACTATTATTAAAAAAATAAACACTGATGACAATATAAACATATATATTTTATATGTTACACCCTGATTACGCGATGATGCTAGTGATGAATTTGACATAGATACACAAGAAATACAAATAGATAAAGTTTATAGTATAATAAATGTTTCTACTCAAAGAGTAGATGAAATAGAACCTGAAGAATCTCTTAGAAGTGGTAGATATGAGACTGTTAATAGTTTCTATGAATTCAGTGGAAATGGAAATGAATATGATAAAGAAGTATCTGATATAGATTTATATATTTCAATCAGATAAAAAAAGATTTTATGAATTAATGAATAGTCCTAAATATAACAAAGGTATTCCTATAATTATTCAACAGTCTGATAAAGAAAACCCACTAATAAGAGGTGGTCGTAATAAAAAAAACAATAAAGGAATGTATAAAGTTTATATTGAAAATAAAAAATTAAATATAATAATAAAAAATATTATTTTACTTCTAAAAATACTTCTGTCAAAAAAAATAAATATTATATTAAAGTTGATAATACTAATTTACATATATATTTCTAAAATGCCAAAAATTATTTAATTTTTTGACTTGTCTCTGCAACTTCCCTTAATTAATCTTAATCCATCTTAATTAATTTTCATATGTAGCCGCATCACACTACATATCGCCCCTAACAATCCCCATAATTATTATTTATATCAAATACTATAATTTTTTATTATTTTTTTGTTATTTTTTTGTTATTTTAATACATAAATAACCAAAATGCCAAAAATTATTTAATTTCTGACATTTCTTTCTTTTGTTTTTCTCTTACTTAGCAATTTTCCTGAGTTCTTTCTGCAATTTAGTTCTCGTTTCGAAATTGTGACTATGAACTTTATTGCAATTTGCATTCGAACACAGTGTATTGTATAAACAATTCACATTTTCGTTCTCATACAATGCAAGGTCTTCCTCGTACATTGTCGCCATTTCTAATAGGTTTTTAAGTCGCAGACGGTCTTTCGTATTGTTGCAAAATGACATCCTTTTCAGTATGTAATAAATTTGGTTAAAACTATTATTCACTTTTTATTTATTTTTTATTAAATTAATACATAATTATTTTTTTGGTTAAGCCGGCCGCAACCAACCGCTATAATTAATCATAATGTTGAAACGCCAGATATTTATAAAAATAAAGTTAAAAAAAATAAAATTTTTTACACACACATATATTTTCCTCATTTTTGCTCATATTTTTATATAAAAATATGATAATAAAAATAATTAGTTCTATATAAAATGTTATCATTGCTCTTTAAATGTGAGGAATGCGAATACGTAACAAATAAGAAATATAATTTAATACGGCATAGAAACGCTAAGCATAATATAATAAAAGAGCCAAAAGAAGAAAAAGAAGAAAATGTTATGTCAAAAGAAGAAAATGTTATGTCAAAAGAAGAAAATGTTATGTCAAAAGAAGAAAATGTTATGTCAAAAGAAGAAAATTATTATTGTAAAAAATGTAATAAAAAATATAAAACAAAAAAATATTTATTTAATCACGAAGAAAAATGTAATGGTTTAAATATATTAACTTGTCCAAAATGTATGTTTACATTTACAACAAGAAGTTCAAAATCAGCCCATATAAAAAAAAATAAATGTAAAGAACCGATTGGTAATGATAATGGTAATGATAATGGTAATGATAATGGTAATGATAATGGTAATGATAATGGTAATGATAATGGTAATGATAATGGTAATGTTAATAATAATGAAAACAATAAACCAAATATTTATATTAATGGAAGTAATAATAATATAACAAATAATTATATAATCAATAATTATAATTCTGAAAGAACAGATTATATTAAATTCGATGATATTATTAAATTATTTTTGAATAGTGGTGATTTTATTATTCCTAAATATATTGAAATGAAACATTTTAATGATAAATATCCTGAAAATCAGAATATTAAGTATGAAAGAAATAGAGGTTGTATAATTAGAGAAAATAATAGATGGAAATATACTAATATTGATTATTTAGCAAATGATTTATTAAATAAAAATTCAAATGAACTAAGAACTATATATAATAAAGAAAAAGAAAGATTTGAAAACAAAATAAGAAATTTAGAATTGATAGAATTTATATATTCAAGATTAAATTATTTAGATTTAAGTATGGATAAACATATATTTAAAAATATAAAAATGGAAATAAAGAATATTATAAAATCTACATTATTATATTAAAAAGTATTTAAGGATTATTTATGAATTCCCTTAAATACTTTTAATATATTGTCAGGGTCTGCTGGGTTTGTATATTTAACGTTAATAGAATATATACCATTGAATAAATTAAATCTTATGTTTTTGTATATTATATTATTTATCTCTTCGTTTTTTATGTATTTTGATAATAATAATAATATTTCATATAATTCTATTCGTTTTTTTAAATTTTCTTTATAATAATCTATTTCATTATCTGATAATATGAATTTATCTATAATTACATTTCCATAATCACATATTGCTATTTCATATCCTTCATTTGGTATTCTATATTTCATTCCATTATAATTATAATCAAAATATTTCTTTGTTTTATTGACTTTTTTATATAAAATGTTTGATAACCCAAAATCGCCTTGATAAAATTCCAATTTATCTTGTAATATTATAAATGTTATTATTATTTGATGGAATATTGACCATAATTCATTTAATGTCAAATTGTTTATTATTGAACCTAAATCTCCGTCATATTTATCTATTATCAATATTATACTATTATTATATACGTAATATTTATAGAATTTAACTAAATTTTTCGTTATTTTGTCTTTTATTAGTTTATTGCATTCATTATGAACTTCTATTTCTCTATACGGATTTTCATTATATCCATCTGTATCTAATGTTTTATCTTTTTTTCGTTTATCTGATAAATATATTATTTTTCCTATTTTCTTTTTATCATAATCAATATAACCTTGATTATTACCTCCTTTAAAACCAAACTGTTTTATTATATATTTCTTCTTATTTATTATTATATAACTCATATTTTCTTCTTATTTTAAAAATAGATATATATTCGCAAATTTGTTGAATTTAGAATCTAAACCATTGACTTTTTCAAATGATAAAGAAGAAATTATTATATCTAATATTCAATATAGTTAAAAATAATTTCATGTTAATATTTATCAATGTTTTATAATACTCAAGATAATATGCCTTATAAAAATCGATTAATATTGGGAACGTCTTCTTTTTGGATTATTAATCTTATTTATAAAACTTATTTATATGAATTATATTTTCAGACTTTTTTATTATCGTCTATTGTTATTATTTCGCCGTTGTTTTGGTATTATTATAAAATTAATTCGATTTATCATAAATTAGACAATTATCTTAGTATTATTATGTTAAGTTTTGTATTGATTAAAAATTATTCATCAATATCATATTTCGATTTATTCATTATGATTAAATTTTATTATCTAAGTTTAATATTCACCCTCCGAAAAAATTATAATATTCAATTATGGTGTCATTTGTTGTTTAGATTATTTTTTTATAAAATTTTATTTTTGACCATCGATAAAACATATGATATTAATTATGATATCATTAAATACATATCTAATAATTTATTTATTTTTACGATAACCAATAATAATAATTATAGTTATATTAAATATATCATTTATTCTTGTCAAACAATTCTTATTATCTAATCAAAATATGAAAACCCTTTTACATTTGTAGAACAAATAACCGTAGTTCCAGTAGAATAACCACCTGTAACATCATTAAATGAAAGAACATTTCCGTTTACATCTAAGTTACCCATTACTAAAAATCCGTTTGCTGTATAATCACTACTTGGTTCTGAATAAGTTGTATCTCTAATATACCATTTCCCATCGTCAGGAACTCTCCATGCAGTTGTTCCTGTTAAATAATATCTTGAACTTCTCATTACTGTAGTTCTATAATCCCCTCCTGCACCATTTCTATGTACTCCTCCAACTGTTTTAACATCATTAGCTATTGTTGAACCGCTTACAGTTACAACAAAATTATAAATAGCCGCCCAATGTTCTTTGCTACGAGGATAAAATATATCTAATCCTTTACTATTTGCTTCTGTATCTACAGTAGTAACATAATTACGCGCTGTAGCATTTGTTAATCTATAAAAATCATATCCTCCTCCTTCTATTGTCATATTAACATACATTTGTATAGCAGATGTCATTTTAGGTGATTTAATCCAATATGTTCCGCTTGGTAAATTTAAGCCATAAGTTTTACTATATTTTGCTAAATGCCATCCACTCAATGCGGCCTTTACAGATGTTGAACCGTCATTTGTTGAAACATCAAATAAAGAACCTTTAAAATTTGTAGAACATATAATCGTGGTTCCAGTATAAATAGAATTATTATTATCATCAAAAAATACTGTTCCATCTGATATTACTCTATCATAAGTAACACTATTAATAATAGTTAACCATGGTCCTAAATAAGCATATCCATAATAATTACCATTCGGTTCTGTATAAACAGTATCTCTTATAAACCATTGTCCTCCATCTGGAACCATCCAATCAGGAGCACCGCTTGAAAAATATCTAGGGTCTCTCATTACAACAGTTGTATAATTACCTATTCCATCTATTCTATATACTTTTCCAACAACAGCAACACATGTAGCTAGTGTTGAGGATTTTGTAGTTAAAACATAATTACGTATAGCAACCCAATGTGCTTTGCTACGAGGATAAAAAACATCTAATCCTAATGTTTCAGCTCCTGTTAATTGATAAATATAATTTCTACTTGTAGTACCTGTTGTCATTAAATAAAAATCATATCCTCCACCGTCTGCAGTAAAATTAACAAACATTAGTAAAGGATTTGGCATTTTTTCACCTTTAATCCAATAATCACCATTTGTTAATCCTAAATTTAAACTGGTATTTAATTGTGCTAAATGAAATCCACTCAACGCAGCTCTCTTACTTGAAGAACCATCGTTAGGACAATTTCTTACTATTATTCGCTGTGATTTAACATTAAATATAAATACATCACTTATACTACTTCTACACATTGCTGTAAAATCTACATTATATAATGATACAGTTTCTGATGCCATAATACTCGATGAATTGAAATCATAAATTCTTGCAATTAAAGTTGTTTTATTAAATAAAATCATTTTTGAACTTAAATATCTAACTATTGTACAATTTGAATTTCCCATGTTATATAAACTCGTTATTGTCCCAGCATCATTCATATAATTAAAATTATTTTGATGAATTGTATAAAATCCGATTGAATCATTAGAAGGTGCTAATGAATAAACAACTGTATTAAATTGATAAGCATTGCCATTATAATGATAAATTATAGATTTTGTTCCATCTGCAGCAACTTTAAGTATATCTTGTTGTGCCCACCAATAACTCGTTTTTACAGCTATATATACATTTCCATTCGGATTTACTATTATTGCATCCGGATCACCACATGGCCAAAATGCAGTATCGCCTCCTGGAATATAACTATGATGTAATTTATCTGCAAATAATACATCACTTGATACATTACCAGAAGCATCTAATGTTAATTTTTTTATTCTGATATATCGATTTGTCATTAGAGTACTACCCCAATATACTGCTGTAGGGTCAGTATAACTATATGCTAAATATAATACATTACTTAAAATATATATTTTACTATTAGGAATACCTACATTATAAAATGTTGAATTTAAATTTTTACTAGTATCGATTTTAGATATATAATTTGTATTATCAGTAAAAAATATATTTGAATTCGAATCAACAGCTAATGAAATACAATTAGAATTTATTGTTCCATAATAACTATACAATTTAAAGTCGATAGTATTATCATTACTTCTAAATTGTGTCATTGTTATTGTATTACCCGTATTTGGAATATTTCGTATATTCGATGTATATTTATTTGCACTGTTAGCATAATATTCACTAAAATAAATAGGAGTTGTTCCACCAAATGCTAATTGTAAATCTGAAAAATATGTTGTTGTTTTTTGAGATATATAATTTTTATATCTAATAATAACAATTCCTGAACCACCAGCAGCACCCGGAGCTGTGCCTGAAATTAATCTACCACCTCCACCTCCTCCTGTATTTGGTATTCCTGGATAAGATGGTGAATTTGTATTATTTACATCACATGAATATCCTCCACCACCATAAGACCTATATTTTTTATTAACAACATTAACTGTTCCTCCTTGTCCTCCTGCAGCAAACCATCCAGGAGGACTACCTCCAACATTTGAAAATTGTGGATAATATAAACCATCACCACCAAATGAATAATAATTTGTGTTACCTGCAAAACCAGCACCTCCGCCTCCTCCTCCACATGCTGGAAAAGATGCCTGTAAACCTAAATTACCAATACCTCCACCTCCATTTTTACCTTGTCCTGTTGTTCCTGTACCTCCTGCTGCCGCCCAAGAACCACCACCACCAGACCCTCCATTTCCACCTACAGCACTTGACCCGCCTGCACCACCTCCTATTGCTGTTAAAGTCGAAAAAATAGAATTTCCTCCATTTGTTCCAGCTGCTCCACCAGCTCCAACAGTTACAGATATATTTGCTGGAGCAGTAATATAAAAATTAGAATTAAATATTAAACCTCCTGCACCCCCCCCCGCCTTCTGAAGTTGTTGTATTGGCATTTCCACCACCACCTCCACCTGCCACAACTAATACTTCAACTAATCCTCCTTCAACAACTTTCAATGTTGAAACACCAGTCGTTTTAAAAGAATGTATAACATAACCATTTTCAACGATAGTCTCTCCACCTTCACAAATAACCATATTTATAAGTTATTTACAAAAATAAATTGTCATTTTATACAGAAGTTTTTATAATTAATTATTGTAATGGCATATATTCAATTTGAATAAACCCATCAATATTTGCTACTGATGTAATTGGTATTGTAGCAGAAGTTGGATAACTACCACCTCCTCCACCACCTCCACCATTACCACCATTATTACCAGTACCCATATTTACACCACCACCACCACCACCACCACCTCCTCCTCCTCCATTATAACCTCCTCCACCAGGAAAACCTGGTTTACCAAATGATAAAAAACTTAATCCAGATGCGAATTTTCCGCCTCCTCCAAAACTTCCGACAGTTGGACCAAATAACCCTGCATTATTCCAAGGGTTACCAGGACTACCACCACTACCCCCATAATTAATGACACCAAGAATTGTAACATTCGAACCACTTAATCCAACTGAATTAGGAGTACCACTATTACCTCCTCGACCAGCACCAGTACCATAACCATACTCACCTATTACTCCATTTGTTGCATTAAGTGCCCCATCAATACCGGTAGTACCACCACCAGCACCTCCAGCACATATTACTAAATTACTGACAGTACTTATATCTATACCTTTAAATACAAAAGAACCACCTCCTCCATTTCCATTAGTCCCTTTTTGTCCTACTATTAATGTTAATTTGTCACCTATACTAAATGCTTGTACTAATGAATGACCATAACCTGATTTTCCTTCGTTAGTACCAGCACCTACAACAGTTAGCTTATAATTTCCTGATTGTGGTATAGTCAATATTTGTTTACCATTATCTGAAGTAAAATAATTATTATTATAAATAAAAGTTCTATATAATGGGTTATTAGTAGTATAAAAACTTCTAAGACTATTTAATGTTGGTCCAGTACCTCCTGTTGCATCTGCTGGTGTAAATCTCATGGAAAAACTTGATATAATTGGATTTGTAATTTTTATTATTGCACAACCATCATTTCCTTTTAAACCTGCTTGAACATTACCTCCAGTACCACCACCGCCAATTGATGTATTTGCAATTGGCGCATTGCTATTTTGAGTGCCGTCTGAGTTAAAAGAGATACCACCTGCACCACCACTTGAATAAGTTATACTACTTCCGGTTATTGTTGATATATAACCATTACCACCTAATCCAGCACTAGTTGAAGAAGCATTACCCCCATTACCGTTTGCACCAGCTCCTCCACCACCATTAGCAGTACTTGGTGTATTTCTTAAAAATCCGTAACCACCAGAATAAAGTGTGATAACATTATTATTTATAGTATAACTACTATTCCCTCCGACCAATGAATTATAATAACCTCCACCTCCTCCTGAAGCCCTCATAACATCAAATGAATTTGATGTTATGGCTGTTGGATTACCTGGATTTGCGTCTATAAAAGTATGTAGCGCATGCGCACTCGAACCCGAACCTATTATAATTGTATATGTACCAGCGGAAAAAGAATAATTTGTTTTTACAATTACACCACCACCACCACCAGCACCACCACCGTCTTCTGCACCAGCACCACCACCGCCAACAAGTAATATATCACATATTGTATCATTATAAAAAGTTATACTATTTCCATGAATTGTTGATGTAATATTATAATAATATATAAAATTATTTATTAATATGGGCACCGGTTGATATGTTCCATTAGCAATAACTATTGGAATTTTCTGTTTTTCATAAAATGATCTTGTATTAATAGATATTGTACTTACTCTATTAGTATTAATATAATTTGCACCTACACTATTAAAATAATATTCACTTAATTTTATCGGATTTGTACCACCAAATTCTGCTTGTATTTCTGAAAATTTAATAGGTATTCCAGGTGATTGTAATACCATTACTAATATAAAAATTGAAAAAAAACATGAATCATTTTATTATTATCATTAAAAATATTTTGGAAGTTTTATGGACAAATATGAAATAAAAGAATCTAAAATTGATACTGCTATGATATCATATAATTTATGTAAAAATATAAAATGGAATTTATATGAATATGCTGCTGATTTTATATATATTAATGAATGTTATAATCAAAACAAAGATAAATGGATATATATCAATAATACATTAGCCTATCACAATAAAATAATATAAATTATTATCATTTACTCAAGATGAAAACCAAAAAAAAATATTGAAAAATTAGCATTGGTTATAATTTTAAAAGAGATATAAGGATAAAAAAAGAAACCCTTAAATATCTTTATAAACAATAAGCATATTTTTTATTTTCTTCATAAGAATGGTTCATAATATCGCATATATTTCTATGTTCTTTTTCAGTTATTTCTTTTTGTTTAACTAAATAATTAATATAAGTTGAAT
>Ga0114966_10001263_pt1 | contig 23485 bp, 22 predicted proteins | sample M_130207_XF_Meta_FD_87029 | JGI IMG/M metagenome (GOLD analysis project Ga0114966, IMG submission 87029) | Freshwater microbial communities from Lake Montjoie, Canada to study carbon cycling - M_130207_XF_MetaG | ecosystem: Environmental > Aquatic > Freshwater > Lake | place: Lake Montjoie... | reverse complement strand
TTACGGCGGCGGCGGTGGCTTCAAAGGAGGCAGCGGCGGTTATGGCGGTGGCGGCGGCTACAACAAGGGTGGTTTCGGCGGCGGTGGGGGCTACAAAGGTGGCAGCTCCGGCAGCGGCTATCAAGGCGGTGGCGGTGGTTTCAGCAAACCCGGTGGCTTCAAAGGCTACGGTGGCAAACCCGCCTATGGCGACAAACCTCACCTCAAACGCGAAGGCGAAGGCCCCAGCCCCGGTTACGGTGGCGATGAAGGTCCACGCCGTGCAGATGCTGGCAGCGGCTATGGTGGTGGTGATCGCGAAGATCGCGGCGGTTTCGGCGGCGGCAAACGTCCCTACGGTGGCGGTGGCGGCTTCAAAAAGCCCGGCTTCGGCAGCGGTGGTGGTGGCGGCGGCTTTAAGAAGAAATGGTAGCAGGTTCTTAACTCCAGCAGACTTCAATCTTGAGTCCATGGCGGTGTGAATTTTTATTCATCGCACGGCAAACCATGTACTGACAGTTAACCGAAGAGCATGCCAACGTGGTAGCTGATATCCTGCCGCGCGTTGTTTGAGGTCTGATGATGTTCATTCGAGAACATCTGCTCATGACAAAATCTCAAAATGCCATGCCTCGGCTGAAATAGTCCATCGTTAGCGGCGATTTCATACTTGCCTGAATTTCGACAGTTGCATAACCTCGCAATTCTTGATTTACCCAACCCACATGAAATTGAACCACGCTCTCAAACTCGCGCTCGGCCTGCTGGCCCTGCCTGCACTCTCCCGTGCCGAAGATCCGAAACCCGTGCAACCCGGCGGCAAGCTGCCGAAGCCGGTCGCCATCCAACTCGTGAAGGTCGCTGACGATCTCGTCGAGCCAGTGCATGTGGCCTGTCCGAAAGACGGCACGGGCCGTGTGTTCATCTGCGAGCGGCCCGGTGTGGTGAAAATCGTTAAGGATGGCAAGGTGCTGAAGCGCCCGTTCCTCGACATCAAAGACAAGACCGTCAGTTCCTTCCTCGAACAGGGCCTCTACGACCTCGAGTTTCATCCGAAGTTCAAGGAGAACGGCCTGTTCTACATCCACTACTCCGACATGTGGTTCAACGGCGACGGTTTCATCGTCGAATACAAGGTGAAGGCCAGCAATCCTGATCAGGCTGATCCTGACAGCGCCCGCGTGGTGATGCAGCTCGAGCGTCCGTATTGCAATCACAACGGCGGTGAGATCTGCTTTGGCCCAGATGGCTATCTTTACATCGGCAGCGGTGACGGCGGCTGGGAAGGCGACGTGCTCAATGCCGGTCAGGATCTCAGCACCACGCTTGGCAAAGTGCTGCGCATTGACGTGAACACACGCACCACCGAAAAAGGTTACGGCATTCCGAAGGACAATCCCTTCATCACGCCCTTGCAGCAAATGACGCTCTTCGGCATCAGCGAAGAGGCATTCTCGAAAATTCAGCCGAAGGCGAAGCCTGAAATCTGGAGCTACGGCATCCGCAATCCATGGACGATGAGCTTCGACAGCAAGACCGGCGAGTTCTACGTCTATGACATCGGCCAGAACCACTGGGAAGAAATCAACGTCGAGCCTGCGGGCTGCAAAGGCGGCATCAACTACGGCTGGAAGGCCATGTGCGGCAGTCATCCGTTCCCGCAGATCTTGAAAAAGAATCCTGACGGCACCGAAACGAGCGTCAATCCCGACAACTGGGCGCAGATCGGCAAACTGCCCGTCGCGGAATACAGCCACGTCGATCAGGGCAACTGCGTCATCGGCGTCGGTGTGTATCGTGGCAAAGATTATCCGAGCATGGATGGCGTGTGCTTCGTGGCCGACTGGGGTTCCGGCAAAGTATGGGGCCTGCAACGCGATGGCGCGGGTGCCTGGCAGATGCAGGAACTGCTCGACCTCGACACTCCGCTGCGTCCTACCGGCGGCGGCGAAGGCGAAGACGGCGCGCTCTACCTTTGCAACGGAACCGCTGGTTACGGCGGTAAGACCGATCCATATCAAGAAGCACGCGGTGCGGTGTGGAAGATTGTCGCGGCAGACAAAGTGCCAGCGGGTGCGGAAACGGCACCGTTGCAAAAGAAGTAAGCTGCTGAATCCATTTCACTGATCACATCACGCGAAGCCGGGAAACTGGCTTCGCGTTTTTTACATTGCCTCTTCGATATCCGCCAGTCAGAATCAGCGCGCATGAAATTCATCCCAACCGCAATCGTCACCTTCCTGTTCATCACCGCCGCCGTTCAGGCGCAAACGTCGGCTCCTGCGGTCAAACCAGCCGTCCCTGCGGTCGTCATGCCACCACAGCCACCGGATGTTGCCGCCCAGAAGTTTGGCCCCGATGGCAAGGTGAACGCAGGATTCGCGATGTCGCATGAACGTTTTGTCGGTATCGCGAAGGAAGGTAAAGCACAGCTTGTGTTCTTGGGAGACTCGATCACCGCCGGCTGGGGTTCCAAAAAAGAAATCTGGGACAAAGCCTTCGGTGCTTACACGCCCGCCAACTTCGGCATCGGCGGCGATCGCACGCAGCATGTGCTATGGCGCATTCAGAATGGCGAACTCGACGGCATCAAGCCAAAGGCGGTCGTAATTATGATCGGTACGAACAACTCCGGTCAGGATCCCGCCGAAGGCATCGCCAAGGGAGTCACCGCCATCGTCGAAACTGTTCGCGCCAAGCAGCCGCAGGCGAAAATCCTCCTGCTAGCCGTCTTCCCGCGTGGCGACAAACCAACGGGCAAGCTCGGTGCCTCCAACGAGAAGCTCAAGCAGGTGAACGCCATCATTGCCAAGCTCGACGACAGCAAGAACATCTTCTTCCTCGACATCGGCCCCAAGTTTCCGCAGCCCGACGGCGCTCTCACCAAGGAAATCATGCCCGATTTCCTGCACCTCTCTGCCGCCGGTTATCAGATCTGGGCCGATGCGATCAGTCCTAAGCTCGCGGAGTTGATGAAATAGTCGCGTGCTATCAGGCATGACTTCGCGCTTGTTTCACAGGGTGCTGCGGCTAGCATCAGCCGCAGCTTTCCACCCCTTTTTTTCAAGAGTGAAACCCGGTTTTGTCCTCGCCTATGCGTTTGTTTTCGCGGGGATTGCCATGTTTGCTCCTGCGGCTGAAAAACGCACCGATGATCCGGGCGCGAGCCAGGACATCGCCCTGCTGCGTCTGGGTTACGAGCGCAGCCTCATTGAATCCAGCCTCGCACCACTCAAACAGCAGATCACCAAGCTGGCCGGTTTGGAAAAGCAATTCGCCGATGCACGCGACTACGATGCCGCCATTACCGCACGTGATGAGCGCAAACGTCTTCAAAACGAACTGGCCCGCCTCGATAAAGAACTCTTGTTGCTACAAACCCGTGAACAGGCACTCAAAACTGCACTGCTGCCGGATCGCATCAAGCTGCCGCTCGAATCCGCTGCCTTGAGCAATGTTGTTCGTGAAGGCGGAGCCATCACCGGTTGGACGAAGGTCGGTGCCGCCGCAGCTTGGAAGCTGCCAGCACTTCCATCCGGCGGTTATGAAGTCATGCTGCGCTACCGTTGTGGTGCAGCAGAAGGTGGCACGCTGCTGCTCAAAGAGGCACGCTTCTCGCTCTCCGCAGACATCGAAACCACACTCAAAGGCCCCGAGGAGCGCAACGCCGGCACCCTCAAAATCAGCGACGGCAGCGGCACGCTTACTCTGACTGCGCAATCACTCGTGACCAACAACCTCATGCAATTGCTGGCCGTGGAACTCGTCCCCGCCTCACGATGAGAACCCCTTTACCAATACTGCTCATCGCCTTGCATGCCTGCGCATGCTTGACTCTAAATGCACAGACGACACCGGCGGAACCCACGGCACTCATCAGCACGCGCGCGGCTTTTTTGCGCCAGGTTATGACGGATTCACAACTCCTCACCGAGCAATACGAGCGTGCTCTGGCCAAAGTGGAAACTGAAGTCGCCATCGCAGGCGATTACGAAGAGGCACGCGCGATCCGCCAGCGCCGCGAGCAACTGCGTGCCCTGTATGCTGGCACCGTTTCCAGCCTCGCCACTCCCCTGCCCCTCGCTCAGGCAAAGCTCATGGGATCTGCCCAGGCCCTGGGTGAAACTATCGGCGGCTGGCGATCAAACAGCAGTGGTGCTGAATGGCAAAATTTCCGCCTCATGCCAGGCCGCTACCATCTCGAGTTCGAGGCCAACATGAGCGATGCGCCGGTGGCCGGCAGCATCTATGCCTCGTCCAAATTTCAGCCACAGCAGAGTGCGACCTTTGAATTCAATGAAGTTACGATTTTGGGCAATGCTGCCGAGAGCCACCGCAGCTTTGAAGTCCTTCGCAGCACAGATGAAACGACCTTCACCACCATGCGTGTTGGCCCACTTACCTTCAGTCGCAATCCCATCACACTCCGATTCACAAGCGCTGCCGGTTATCCTGCCAACATCATCCGCATTCGCAATTTACGTCTAGTTCCCGTCACGGATGAAACGCTTGCCGTGGCAGCCACTGTCGCACCGACCAGCTCTACCACCACTTTGCAGCAAGCCACTGCTTCATTGAAAGCAGCAATCGATGCCGCCAAAAAAATCACCACCGATGCTTACCTCACCGAGTTGCAAACTGTCGCTGCCGCCAAACCAGCGCTGAAAGATCAGGTGGATGCTGAATCACGTCGCATTAAGCGATCAGTTGATGAGAAAAAACATCCCCTAGGCACACAGGCCATCACCAGCAATGTCGGCAGCCTCGATGGCTTTGAAGACATCAACAACGCACGTCTCGCGGATGGCTCACCGGTTTCCGGTGAACGCTTTAGCATCGTCCTGGACGGTCTCACTCTCGCTGTGCGCTTGTTATGGATTGATTGCGCACCCGTGGAAGAAAAGGATCCCGGCGTAAAACGTTTTGCCAAACATTTCAACATTGAGGACGAAGACGCCGCCGCCATGGGCCGCGCCGCTCGTGAATTCACCTCTGGCTATCTGCGCGACAAACCATTGCGCCTACTCATCCGCCCTGATCGCGACAAAGACGGCACCTTGGCCGCACTGCTCTTCCTGCCCGACGTCGGTTTGTATCAAAACATCCTCGTGGATCAAGGACTTGCAGCCGTCGTGGCACCAACACGTGAGGCACGATTAAGCGCCACGGAAAAAGCGCTCATCGCGACCCTGGATGCCCGCGAGAGTGCCGCCAAAAATCGTAAACCTGCGCCCGGCGCCTGGGCGCTCGCCACAGAATCCGAAGGAGGCAAAAAACAGTGAAGCACGGCCTCGCACTTACCTTCAGTTTCGTACTGATAACTTTTCAAGCCACTGCTCAGCAGCCGGCCACGCGACTACCTCAGATGGAAGCCATCTACCAAAAGGAGTTGAGTGCGCGCCACATTCCACTGTTGGGCAAATATCTCGTCGAACTTCAACGCCAGGCTGCCAGCGTGACCGACAAAACCGCCTACCAGTCCGAAATTGCTCGCATCCAACAACTCATCAGCGCCGGTGGTGTGCTTGATCTCATCGCCGTGCAGCAATCGCAGTCAGGTGCGATGCCCATGCCCGCGCCGCTGCCAGCGCCTGTTCCCATCGAGCGCAAACAGGCGCTCATCGCGCTTTCACCCGCTCTTGCGCAAAGCATCTCGCCCACACCCGCAGTGAATGCTGAAACAGCGCCCATTGGACAAGCCGAATGGCGCATCGAACTCATCGCCGCAGACACCTATGACTTTCTGCTGCAATACGCCTGCCCCGAATTGACTGAGCCGCTGACCGTTCGCGTCGAATTCAACGGGCAAACAATTGAAAAGAAACTGGAGATTGAGCGAAGCACCAAGGATGCACAAACCTTCCGCATTCTGCGTCTTGGCAGCCTCACCTTGACCAGCGATCATCGCGGCGAAACACTGCGCCTCAGCGCTGGCGACAAAACCAGCGCCAAGCTCATCCTCAAAAGCCTGCTCATCACCAAACCGCGCCCGCCAGCGAATTGATTTTTCATGCGTTCCGTCACTCTTATTCTTCTCGCCGCCTTCGCCCTCGGTACGCTGCCTGGCTGCAAGCGCATCCAGGACAAGCTGCGCCGCCTTGCCGAGCAAAGCGGTGTCACACCGAAGCCACCGCCGCCCAAGCCCGCTGAACCCGTGCTGACCGCCGAAGAGCAAGCCATCGAGAAAAAGCTGCAGGAGTCCGCCATGCTCGCCGCTGCCGCACCCGAGCCAGACGTTCCCAAGGCGCCCGCCTTTGAACTCAACAAGTCCGCCGTCGTCTCCATCCTCGGCTACCACGATTATCGCGAACGCGGCGGCAGCCCCATGCTCATCGCCGCCAGCAAGTTCCGCGAGCAGATGCAGGCCATCAAAGACTCGAAGATTCCCGTCATCCCGCTCAGCGATGTCATGGCGTGGAAGAAGGGCGAGAAGAACATCCCCGAAGAAGCCATCGTCATCACCATGGATGACGGCTGGGATGGCGTTTACACCTTCGCCTATCCCGTCCTGCGCGACTTCGGCTTCCCCTTCACCGTCTATCTCTACAAAAAATACGTCAACATCGGCGGCCGCTCCATGAGCTGGACGCAGATCAAGGAAATGATGCAGAACGGCTGCGAAGTCGGCAGCCACAGCGTCTCGCATGAAAGCCTCAAGAAGCGCCCCAAGGGCGCCAAGACCGACGCCGACTTCCAGCAGTGGGTCTTGGGCGAGCTGAAGGACTCACGCGAGTTTCTGGAGCAGAACCTCAGCATCAAATGCACCTCCTTCGCCTATCCCTTCGGCATCTTCGATGACGCCACCATGGAAACCGCCTTGCAGATCGGTTACGAGTCCCTCGTCACCGTCAACGGCCAGAAAGTCACCTGGGACACGCCCAACGGCAAACTCGGCCGCTACATCGTCCACGGCGACAACGACACCAACTTCAAGCTCGCCACCAGCTTCCGTGGCCGAGGCGATGTCGGCTCCAACAAATTCCTCATCGCCGATGCCAAGAACGACAAAGGCGAGCAGCTCATCCAGCTCACCCCCAAGCCCGACGCCGTCATCACCAGCCGCATGCCCCTCATTGAGGCAGACTTGAAGAAGATCGGCACCATCGTGCCCGACAGCATCAAAATGCGCATCGCCGGCCTCGGCACCGTCCCCGCCACCTACGACCCCGCCACCATGGTCGTGCGCTTCCAGTTCCCCTACAAACTGCGCCGCGAAGAATGCGCCGTCAGCCTCAGCTTCCAGCGCGCCGCCGCCCAGCCCGCCGAAGTCGTGAGCTGGCGCTTCAAAATTGATCTCGCTGCGGCCTACCTACCTGCGCCGTAAACCGGTTCAGTTTCGAGGCATATTTTTTAGTCCTGCCTTCGCAGTTGCCATGCGCGGGCATCTGCCGACTATCCTGCGCCCCTCTCCTTTCCTCATGTTCTCCGCTCTCTCCGAAAAACTCGAACTCGCCTTCAAAAAACTGCGCGGCCAGGGCCGCATCAGTGAATCCAATGTGGGCGAGGCGATGAAGGACATCCGCATGGCGCTGCTCGAAGCGGATGTGGACTTCCAAGTCACCAAAGACCTCGTCGAAAACGTCACCAAGCAGTCGGTGGGTGCCGAAGTGCTGCGCACGGTCTCTCCCGGCCAGCAGATCGTCAAAATCTTCCACGACGAGCTGGTTAAACTGCTCGGCAGTGATGCCAGCGCGCTGAACCTCGACCCGCCGCAGCGCATTCTCATGACCGGCCTCAACGGTGCCGGTAAAACGACGACCTCGGCCAAGCTGGCAAGCTGGTTGAAGAAGCAGGGCCGCCGCCCGCTGCTCCTCGCGCTCGATTTGTATCGCCCTGCCGCCATCAAGCAGCTCCAGGTGCTCGGTCAGCAGCTCAACGTGCCGGTCTTTGCGCCTGCTGAAGGCGAAACCGATCCCGTCAAAGCCGCGAAGGCGTCGCTCGAATGGCTCAAGGCACAAGGCAGCGGCATCGCCATCTTCGACACTGCGGGTCGTCAGGATCTCGATGAAGAACTGCTCGCCGAACTCAAGCGCGTGCGTGCCGTGGTGCAGCCGAATGAGGTTCTGCTCGTCGCCGATGCTGCCACCGGTCAGCAGGCGGTGAACGTCGCACAGAAGTTCAACGAAGCCGTCGGCATCACCGGTTTGATCATGACCAAGCTCGATGGCGACGCCCGTGGCGGTGCGCTGCTCTCGATGCGCCAGGTAACCGGCTGCGCGGTCAAATTCCTGGGTGTTGGCGAAAAGATTGATCAGCTCGAAGTCTTCCATCCCGACCGCATGGCCCAGCGCATCCTCGGCATGGGCGACGTTGTCGGCCTCGTGGAGAAGGCGGCGGAAGAAATCGACGAGAAGGAGGCGATGAAGCTCGCCGCCCGCATGCAGTCGAACAAATTCGATTTCACCGACATGCTGCAGCAGATGCGCATGATGAAAAAGCTCAGCTCCGGCGGCATGGGCAGCCTGCTGGGCATGCTCCCCGGCATGGGCAAGATGAAGGACGCTATCGGTCCCGATGCCGACAAGAAACTCAAGCACACCGAGGCGCTGATCCTTTCCATGACGCCCAAAGAACGCCAGCGGCCAGAGATCATCAACGGTCAGCGCCGCAAACGCATCTGCAAGGGCGCCGGTCGTCCCGTAATGGAAATGAACCAGCTTCTCAAGCAGTTCGAGATGATGAAGAAACTCATGAGCAACCAAGGCATGATGGCCCAGATGATGGGCATGATGGGAGGCGGCGGCGCAGGTGGTGGCATGGGCGGCCTCGGCAGCATGCTCGGCGGCCTTGGCGGCGGCGGCAAAATGCCCAAACTCCCGCCCGGCATGAAGTTCCCCGGCAAATTTTGAAACAGAAGATAACGAAGAAAACAAAGCCCTGAATTTTTGATCTCCGTTAACTTCGTTATCTCCTGTAAAAAGATTCTAAATTTTTCTCACCCAGACTTGTCCTCATGAGTTCCCCTTTCCGCATTGGAGTCGCCGGAGTCGGCGCGATTGGCAAGAATCACGCCCGCATCATGGCAGAGATCGCCGCGAAGAGCGACGGCGCGATCACCTTCGCCGCCGTGTATGATGCCGACCCTGCCCGCGCTGCTGAATTCGCCTCGCAATACGGTACGCAGGCCGCCAGCGATCTCGAAGATTTCGCCCAACGTGTCGATGCCGCCACGGTGGCTGTTCCCACCATCTTCCATCGCAAAGTCGCCGAACCGCTGATGAATCGCGGTGTGCATGTGCTCGTGGAAAAACCGATCAGCGAATCCTACAGCGAAGCGCAGGCCTTGATCGAACTCGCCCAGGCGAAAAGCGTCATCCTGCAAGTCGGTCACATAGAGCGCTTCAATCCGGTGCTGCGCCAGCTTGAGGAGCGCATGGACAACCCGCGTTTCATTGAAGCGCATCGTCTCTCGCCGTTTCCGAACCGCAGCATGGACATCGGCGTCGTGCTCGACGTGATGATTCACGACATTGAGATCGTGCTGCATCTCGTGAAGTCCCCACTCATCCAGATTGATGCCGTGGGCATTCCTGTTTTGACCAAACGCGAAGACATCGCCAACGCGCGACTGAAATTTGCCAACGGATGCATCGCCAACATCACCGCCAGCCGCATCAGTCCCGAGAAGATGCGTAAAATCCGCGTCTTCCAAAGCGAGAGCTACCTCAGCCTCGACTATCAGGAGCAAAGCGGCTGGATCTACCGCAAAGACGGCATGCAAATCGTGCGTGAAGCCGTCGAGGTCGAAAAAGACGAGCCGCTGAAGCTCGAAATCGCCGCCTTCGTCGAATGCGCACGCCATGGCCGCCGCCCGGTCGTCACCGGCCAGGAAGGTGCCGAAGCCGTGCGCATCGCTCTTGAAATCACTGACCAAATCGAACGCAACGCCGCATTGGCCACGAAATGAAGCGCATCTTCATCATCGCAGGAGAAGTCAGCGGCGACACCCATGCCGCCGGACTGCTGCGTGAATTGAAGGAACTGGAGCCGGACATGCAGGTTCTCGGATTGGGGGGTCCTAAAATGCGCGAGGTGATGGGCGAAGGCATCGAAGACTGGGTCGAAACCGCCGGTGTCGTCGGTTTGTGGGAAGTGGTGAAGATGTACGGCTACTTCAAAGAGAAGATGAATGCCGTGCTCGACTCCATGCTGCAACAAAAGCCGGAGGCGGTGATCCTTGTCGATTATCCCGGCTTCAATCTGCGGCTGGCAAAAGCGCTGCGCATCGGCGGCTACAAAGGTCGCATCCTCTACTACATCAGCCCGCAAGTGTGGGCGTGGAAGAAAGGCCGCGTGAAGACGATGGCGAAGGTGCTCGACCTCATGATCTGCATCTTCCCCTTCGAGAAAGAGTTCTATGAAAAGAGCGGCCTGCGCACCGAGTTCAGCGGGCATCCGATGGTGGACCGCGTGGTCACATTGAAGCGTGAATGGAAGCGCGAGCCGGGTCTCGTCGGCTGGTTTCCCGGTAGCAGGCTCAATGAAGTGCGCCGCTTGTTTCCGATCATGATGGATGCCGCGAAGGTGATCAAACAGACTCTGCCTAACACACGCTTCGCCGTCTCTGCGGCGAATGAGACGCTTGCCGGCTACATGCGCAACATGGCGGACGAGCACGGCATGCCCGAGGCGAAGCGCTGGATCGAAGCCGGCACCGTCTATGATTTGATGCAGCGTGCGGAAGCTGGTGCCGTGGCCTCCGGCACCGCCACGCTGGAGGCAGCCTGCTTTGGCCTACCCTACACGTTGATCTACAACGTGAGCTGGCCCACGTTTGTCATCGGCAAGCTGGTGGTGCGCATCAAGCACTTGGGCATCATCAACATCCTCGCGAAGCGCGAAGTGGTGAAGGAACTGGTGCAAGGCAAGCTCAGTGCCAACACGCTCGCCAAAGCCACGATCGATCTGCTCAGCAACACCGCTAAGCGGCAGCAGATGCAGCAGCAACTGGCGGAAGTTGTGGCAACACTCGGCAGCGGCGGCGCTTATGCACGCGCGGCAAAGACGGTGCATGAGTGCCTGACGGTTTAAGCTGCTTCAGATGCTCACCTGCGGCAGCTTCCACACATGCTTCGCGTATTCGAGGATGGTGCGGTCACTGCTGAACTTGCCGACCCGGGCGGTGTTGTGAATGGCCATCTTTTGCCAGCGCGACTGGTCGCGGTAGGCTTTGTCCACCTCGGCCTGTGAAGCGGCATAGCTATCGTAGTCGGCCATGACGAGGAACGGATCGCCATGCGCCAGAAGACTGTCGCGTAGCGGCTTGAACTCGTCCTGATTGCCAGTGAAGTAGTCGGAGGCCAGCCAGTCGATGCTGAGGCGCAGATCTTCGCTGGCGTGGTAGAAATCCCATGGGTTGTAGCCCTTGGCGTAGAGTTCGGTGACCTCTTCGACGGTAAGGCCGAAGATGAAAATGTTATCCGGGCCAACTTCTTCGAGAATTTCGACGTTCGCGCCATCCAGCGTGCCGATGGTGAGCGCACCGTTGAGGGCGAGCTTCATGTTGCCGGTGCCGGAGGCTTCTTTGCCAGCGGTGGAGATTTGCTCCGACAGATCAGCGGCGGGAATGATGCGCTCGGCGAGGGAAACACCGTAATTCGGAAGATAAATAACCTTCAACTTGCCATCGACACGCGGATCGTGATTCACCTTGGCGGCAAGGGCGTTGATGGCGTGAATGATGTTTTTCGCGAGGTAATAGCCCGGCGCGGCCTTGGCACCGAAGATGAAGACACGCGGGGTCATATCGATCTGCGGATTGGCGATGATCTTCCGGTAGAGGCTGACGATGTGCAGCAAATTGAGATGCTGGCGCTTGTATTCGTGCAGACGCTTGATCTGCACATCGAACAACGCATCCGGGCTGACGCTGACGCCACAGGTGTTCTGAATGATCTTGGCGAGTGTCACCTTGTGTCCGCGTTTGATCTGATGGAAGCGCTCACGGAACGAGGCGTCGTCGGCAAAGCGGTCGAGCGCCTTCAGTTTCGTGGAGTCCTTCAACCAACCTTCGCCGATGGATTCGGTGATGAGGGAGGAGAGCTGCGGATTGCAGACGTCGAGCCAGCGTCGGAAGGTGACGCCATTGGTGAGATTGAGGAAGCGGTCGGGATAAAGCTCGAAGAACTCAGGGAAGAGACGCTCACAAAGCAGCCGCGTATGCAGGGCGGCGACGCCGTTGGTGGCATGACTGCCAAGGACGGAGAGGTGCGCCATGCGCACATGTTTGCCGCCACGCTCCTCGATAAGCGAGAGGTGGCGCTTCTTTTCAGCATCACCCGGCCAACGAGTCTCCACATCGCCCGTGAGGAAGCGATGATTGATTTCATAGATGATCTGGAGATGACGTGGCAGCACACGCTCAAAGAGGGCGGCGCTCCAAGTTTCGAGTGCTTCAGGCAGCAGCGTGTGATTGGTGTAAGAGAAGGTTTTTTGGCAGATGTCCCAAGCCTGGCTCCACTCGAGCCTCTCGTCATCGACGAGAATGCGCATGAGTTCAGGAATAGCGACGGCGGGATGCGTGTCGTTGAGCTGTACGGCAGCCTTCGAGGGAAACTCACTCCACGGCAGGTCATAGCCACCCTTGAAACGACGAACGATGTCGGCCAGCGAACAGGCGACGAAGAAGTACTGCTGCACGAGGCGCAGTTCCTTACCGGATTCAGTGGCGTCGTTCGGGTAGAGAACCTTTGAGACGGTTTCAGCGATAGCCTTCTCACGCAGAGCTTCGATGTAGCTACCTTCGTTGAAGACCTTGAAATTGAAATCCTCATCCGCCTGCGCCTGCCAAAGACGCAGCACATTCACCGTGCTGCTTTCGTAGCCGACGATGGGAATATCCCATGGCAGACCAAGGAGGCACTTCGTTTCGATCCATTCGTGATGTGGCTGGCCAAACTCATCAAATTTTTGGATTACCTTCCCATACAGATGCACCGTTTGGCGGTAGGAAGGGCGCGCAATCTTCCACGGGCTGCCGTCGCGCATCCAAGCATCGGGATGCTCCACCTGTTTGCCGTTCACAAACTCCTGACGGAACAGACCAAATTCATAATGGATGCCGTAGCCGATGGCGGGCAGGTCCATAGTGCTGAGCGAGTCCATGAAGCAGGCGGCAAGACGGCCAAGACCGCCGTTGCCAAGCCCCATGTCAGGTTCTTTCTGCACGAGCACATCGAGATCTTTACCCATCTCTGCTAGCGCCTGCTTGGTGGCATCATAGATGCCGGAGTTACGCAGATTATTTTCCAACAAGCGGCCCATGAGGTATTCGAGCGAGAGATAATGCACACGGCGCACGCCCTGAGAGCGGTGCTGGCGGCGTGACTGAGTTGCACGCTCCATCACACGGTCACGCACAGCGAGGGAGGTGGCGACGAACCAATCGTTTTCGCTGGCGGTTTCAATATAGGCCCCGAGCGTGAAGCGCAGATGATTGGTGATCGAGAGCTTGAGGCTGTCGGTGGTATTGAGAACGGCGCAGTTGGCGAGTGCTTCCATGTGTGTACGAGGTTAGAAAAAATTACCAAGTGAGCCACTTGGGTGGGTCAAGAGGAGCGATGAGGAGGGTGATTTCGCCTTTCGGCGGTTTGGTCTGAAAGTGAGATAGCAGGATGCCTGCCGTGCCACGCTGGAATTCCTCGAATTTTTTGGTCAGCTCGCGGGCGACCACCACACGCTGCAGCGGCGCGACTTCGGCAAGAATGGCAAGCGAATCAATAAGACGATACGGGCTTTCAAAGAAAATGCTGGTGCAGTCACGTTGCACGGCAGCGGTCAGGACAGTGGTGCGTGCGCCTTTTTTATGGGGTAGAAAGCCCCCGAAGTAAAACGGCGTCGTTGGCAGTCCTGAAGCAGCCAGTGCCGTGAGTACGGCGCTGGGACCAGGAATACTCTCTACATGCAGACCCGCCGCGACGGTGGCACTAACGAGCCGCTGCCCCGGATCTGAAACGGTGGGCATGCCAGCATCTGAAATCAGCGCCACACTCCCACCTTGGCGAATGTGCTCTAGCAGTTGCGGGATACGCTGCGCCTCGTTGTGTTCATTGAGACTGACGAGCCGCGCACGAATGTCGTGATGTTTGAGCAGCATGCCTGAATGCCTTGTGTCCTCGCAGGCCACGAGATCCGCGATTTTCAGGGTATCGAGCGCACGCTGCGTGATGTCACGCATGTTACCGATGGGCGTGGCAACGAGGTGCAAACCCGGTGGCAGGCGACCGTTTGACACCACAGACTCAAATTCGAATCGCGCCTCTTCTTCGCTCTCGACAGGCTCTAGGGGCAAATCCTGCTCCGACGACATCAGGCGGAAAGAGGTTACCAACCCTCGGAAATTTGATCAGCTAGATCGTAGGCAAGACGCTGGGCGGCGTCTTCGAGCAACTGGGTCTCCGAAAGCTGGAGATTAGCGTCGAGAATGATGTAGGAATTGCCTGTGGCAAAACCATTGTGAAGTACGGTGCCCGATGCTGCATCCTTGATTACAAAAGTGGTACCGAGGGTCGCTTGGATTTGAGAGGTGCGAAGAATGTTGTTACGGTCGGAACGAAACTGGGTGCGAGTAATACGCTGGATTTTTCCTTCTAGAACAGCTTCGGCATCCCGTTTGGCAACGATTTGATAGGAGCCGTGATTTTGCATCTGCTTAATGATTGCATTCGTCACGAGGACGGCAAGGCGAGGCTCCAGCGTGAGGTTTTCAAAGGCCGGTACCGCAAGCTTGGTGATGTGACGCAGGTGGAAAGGCTTTTGGCCACCAAGACTGTAGCCCGCACAACCGGATAGCAGGAGGGACAGTGGTGCCAGTACAAGAAAAATCTGTTTCATCCAAAAAAAGTTTGAGAAGTGACTGGCAGCATGGCGTGCTGTCATGCCCGTGCAAGAATTATGACGCAGGCTTCACAGTGGGCGGTGGCGGCACAGGCAGATTATTGCCCGGGACTGGTATTGTCGGAGTCATCGGACCATTAGGTGCAGGCGGCACCGGCAATAAGGCTGGCTTTTCCATCTCCGGCACTGGTGGCAGCAATGATCCTGCCCCAGGTGTGGCAGCCCCTGGACGCAGCGGAAGCGTCGGTTCCTGCAATGGGATGGGCATGAATCCTTCGTCCCCAGTGCGCATCTTGGGCTTCTGACTCAAGCGAGCTAATTCAGGTGCCATCGGCCCAACATAGTCATCGCGTGATTTCAAATTCTCCGCCGTCAAAGCAGTGTAATCCTGTCCCGGACCTTTCCTTGCTTTAGAAACACCATCTGGATCCGCAGCAGCGAGTTCAGCGAGCAGAGTGCGCGCTTCAGCGGAAACCTCCGGAGAACCGAACTTGAGAGCTTCGTTAAGATAAATCGCCGCCGCCGGTGTTTTACCAATACGCTTATAGAACTTAGCCACCGTGAGCGATTGATTGGCCTCCGCAGTGTTTACCTGCCGTAGAATCTGCTCAGTCTCGTCCTTGCGTTCACCACCAGGGTTAGAGGCGATGTAGGTGCGCAGAGCATCGCGTGCAGCGAGCAGATTGGAAGAATCTTCGCTCCGTTGAGCAGCGATGTTGCTGATCGAGCCTATGCGGAATTGGGCCTCAGCTGCCTGCGACGTGTTGGGGTAATTTTCCACCACCTTTTGGTAAGCAGCTATGGACTTTTCCTTCTCCTTCATATCCTGCTGTATTTCAGCGATACTGAACTGCGCCAAGGGGGCGTATTTGCCAAAGGCAGCGTTTTTGATGATCTTTTCATAGAATTCGATGACTTCAGAAGAGTTCATCTTCATCGGCAGCAACAACAGGCCACGTTGCTTTTTACCACCTTTGGCCTCCTCAGCGATTTCATACTGCTTCTCGACTGCTTCGCTGAAGCGTGGACTGTCTGGATAAGTGCGGATGAATTCCTGAAACGCATCAAAAGCATCATCCATCTTGCCCACATGGCGGATGATCAGCGCATTCTGGAAGGAAGCCTCGGCAGCACTCTTGGTGAACGGGTACTGCTTCATGATGGACCTATAGATCCCCTCAGCTCTGCTGGTCTTACCGGCGTTGTGTGCATCTTGGGCATCCGCCAACATGGCGGCAGCTGCGCTTTCCTGCACCTCACGCTCACTGGCCATAGGAGCGACCTTGTCCTTCTTGCCAGAAAAAGGCCAGATGGCAAAGGCAGGAGTCGAGATAGAAAGGAATGAAACCGCGCAGGCCAGGAAGACCGGCAGGCGGGCGAGGTGGGTGAATTTCATCGGACCGATAGTAAGTTCTGGTTAAGCATGCGTCAAGGTGACAACCGCTCAGGTTTGCAAGGTTCGTACGGCCCTTGTTTTGCCGATGCATCCGGTTTATTGAGAATCGCTGCCATACGTCGTCTCATTCTTTCCGTCTATATCCCCGAAGGAGCCGTTTCCTCCAATTAATTCTCCGCAATGACCGATTCCGAAATCCAGTCTGCCATCCTCGACATGGGCCGCCGTGCCCGTGCCGCCTCCTATGCTCTTGTTAAACTCACCACCGAGCAAAAAAACGCCATTCTCATTGCGATGGCCGATGAGATCATAGCAAGGCAGGAAGTCATCCTAAGCGCCAACGCCCTCGATCTAGCCCGCGCAGAGCAAAACGGCCTCAGCAAGGCCATGGTCGACCGCCTCAAGCTCGATCCGAAGCGCTTGAAGGCCATATCCGATGCCGTGCGCGAAGTCGCGCTGCTGCCTGACCCTGTCGGTGAAAAGCTCACCGATTGGACACGTCCCAACGGTCTCCACATTCGCAAAATTCGCGTCCCCATCGGTGTCATCGGCATCATTTTCGAGTCACGTCCGAACGTCACCAGCGACGCGGCCTCGCTTTGCTTCAAAACCGGCAACGCCACCATCCTGCGCGGTGGTTCCGAGGCCATTGATAGCAACCGTGCTCTAGCCGCCGCTTTGCAGGCGGGTGGCGAACGCGCCGGACTTCCGCCCGACAGCATCCAACTCATCCCCTTCACCGACCGCGCCAGCGTCGAGCACATGGCCAAGATGGATCAATACCTCGACCTCATCATCCCACGCGGCGGCAAAGGTTTGATCGAAAAAGTTGTCGCCTGTGCCCGCATGCCCGTCATCAAGCATTACGATGGCGTCTGCCATGTCTATGTCCACGCCGATGCCGATCCGCAGATGGCCGCCGACATCATCGTCAATTCCAAGTGCCAGAAGCCCGGCGTCTGCAACGCCCTCGAAACCTTCCTTGTCCATCAAGACATCGCTGCGTCTTTCTACCCGCTCATCGGCAGACGCCTTGCTGAAGCCAAGGTTGAGATCCACGGCGACCGCACCGCTTTGCAGCATCTCGGTGTGCCCGCCAAAGCCGCCACCGAGGAAGACTGGACCACTGAATATCTCGAACTCATTCTCGCCGCCAAAACCGTCAGCGGTTTGGACGAAGCCATTGCCCACATCAACCGCTACGGCTCCCACCACACCGATAGCATCATCACCAAGGACCGCGCCGCGGCAGAGCGCTTCCAGCACGAAGTCGATAGCGCCGTCGTACTCCACAACGCCAGCACCCGCTTCAACGATGGCGGCGAATTCGGCTTCGGCGCCGAAATCGGCATCAGCACCGACAAACTCCACGCCCGCGGCCCCATGGGACTCGCCGAACTTTGCAGCTACAAGTATCTCGTCGATGGCAGCGGGCAGATTCGTGCGTGATCCAAAGGCACCTTCTCCTCACCCTCAGTTCGGATGCAGTGTGATCGCACTCGCATCCCCCACCTTCATTCCACGCGGCGCACGGGTCATCTGCTCGAAATGCACGGCCCAATCGCGCATGGTGTTCACCGCGTGGCCGTAGGGCTGGTAGTCGCGCACACTGAGAAAGGTAAGCTTGTCGGACTCGTTGTCGGCAAACTGGAAAAAGGTGCGATGCGACTTGGAGTCCACAATCTTACCCTCGATCGCCATGTTGCCTCTGGTGAACCAGCCGGCCAACGCGGCAATGGGCGTGACGGCAAACTTGAGCACCGTCGTCGCCGCATTGCCTTTCGGGCTGGTGGGATTGAGTTCGATGAGCGCCATCTGCAACGTGAGACTGTCCTTACTGGGTTTCTCCACGATCCGATAGAGCGGCCCAGGCGATCGACGGAAGGCGGCAATGAATTCCTCCCGCAGCCGCATGGCGATCTCGTTTTCCCGGCGTTGCACACCGCCATGGGTAATCTCTTGCTGGGCCAGCGCCTTGTTCACCGGCCGCAGAAAAGCCAGCGTCACCGGTGCGATGAAGAGCTTGCGTTTCTTCATGCCATCCGCCAGCACCTTCCGATTCGGCGTGGTCCACACTTTCTGAAAGCCCAACTGCTCACGCGCATCCTGCGCCAGCCACGGCTGCTCAAAAAATGGCGATAGCCCCAGCGGCTTTGCCTTGAGCATGCGATTCGTGGAACTGCACGCAGGCAACGCCATCGAAAGCAATAGTGCAGAGAAAAGATGCGGAAAACGCATGGTTGGATGCGCGATGACAAAGACCCATCCAGCGCTCTCCGCAACTACAGACCGCTGTCAATCCGCACCAAGCAGGACGGCGACTGTGCTTAAATTCAACAGAGGGCCACCAGTCCCGCAGTAGCGTCAGCGATAACGCTGTTCCGCCTCATAACCACCGTAGTTGGCACTCATGCCGCGGAAGCCCGAGTTGAAGCCGCTATAGCCGCCGATGTTGGGCCTACGTCCGTTAGCCGGACCGCCATCACAGGCGCTGAGCAGCAAGGTGATCATGGCAGCACCAACGAGAAGCAAGCTTGTAGTCGTTTTCATGGTGGCAATCCTCGCTCAATTCATGCCATTGTCCACTCAGCTAGGTCAGTGATTTCACAACAGGTCAGAAAGAATAAATGCGGGAAACGCAGCGCGGGAGACGTGATGACAAAGACACCGCCAGACCACATTCCCATTTCCATTTTTCCATTTCAGCATTTTCATCAAGCTCATGCCCGCCACCGTCCATCTCGTCATTCCGTGCTACCAGGAGAGTGGACGCATCGGTCCTTTCCTCGCGGAATTGTGCGTGGTGACGCAGGCACTCGGCGGGGTGACGATCCGTGTCGTCGAAGACGGCTCTGATGCCGCCGAAGTCGCCCGCATGCGTGGCATCCTCTCACCGCTGTGCCAGCGGCATGTTCATCTGCTCGATCCACTCTTCCTGCCTGCCAATCTCGGCAAAGGCGGTGCCGTTTATGCCGGTTGGAATTTGGAGCAACACGCTGACTGGCTTGTCTTCGTCGATGCCGATGGCTCCTGTTCCGCCACTGAGGTCGCACGACTCATCCAACTCGTCCGCGAACAACCCAAACCGCTCACCGCCCTGTTTGCCTCGCGCCTGAGCCAGTTCAGCGGCCAGGTGCGCCGCCAATGGAAGCGCCGCCTTATTGGCCGTGTCTTCGGCTTGCTCGTCTCCTCCTTGTTGCACATCCGCATCCACGACAGCCAGTGCGGCCTGAAGTTGGTTCCACGCAGCGCCTACCTGCGCATCGCCCCTGCCCTGCGCATCCATGGTTTTGCCTTCGATGTCGAACTCCTCGCCGCCTTGCACGACAGCGGCTGCCCAGTGGAGGAAATTCCCATCGCCTGGCACGAGACGCCCGGCGGCCACGTGCATCTTGTCCGTGATTCCTTCCGCATGGCGCGTGATGTGTGGGCGGTTCGCACCAACCGAAAGCCAACGTAGAACTAAGCGTATTGAAAGCTCGGGCTACTTCCCCAGCACGTCCTTCAGCACTTCAATGCAGCGCACGTTCTGCGGCATGGTGCCGATGCTGATGCGCACCCACTCCGGCAGCTTGTAGGCGGCCATGGCACGGACGATGACACCCTTGTCCATCATGGCTTTGAAGACGGCGTTGCCATCGCCGACTTTGACGAGCACGAAGTTCGCGAAGCTGGGGATGTATTCGAGACCCATCTTACCAAATTCAGCCTGCAAGTAGCTGCGGCCTTCGTCGGTGATACGTTTGGTCTTGTCCTGGTGCTCCTGATCGAGCAATCCGGCCAAGGCACCGGCTTGAGCGATGGAGTTGAGGTTGAACGGCTGCCGTGTGCGCTGCAGCACGTCGATGAGTTCTTTGTTGGCGATGCCGTAACCGACACGCGTGCCAGCAAGGCCCTGGATCTTGGAGAAGGTACGCAGCACCACGACGTTGCGGCCTTCGCGGACGTATTTGAGTGTGTCGGGCGGATTGTCGAGAAACTCGTAGTAGGCCTCGTCAAAGACCACCACCACATGCGGCGGCACTTTGGCCATGAAACGGTCTATCTGCTCCTGCGTGACGAGCGTTCCCGTTGGATTGTTCGGATTGGCGATGAAGACCTCTTTGGTTTGCGGCGTGATGGCGGCGGCCATGGCATCAAGGTCATGAACGTAGCCCGGATCATCGACTTCGATGGTCTCGGCACCGAAGACCTTTGCCATCAGCTTATAAACAAGAAAGGCATGCTTGGCGGTGATGATGTTGTCGCCAGGCTTCAGAAACGCATGACCGATGAACTCGATGACTTCGTTGGAACCGCTGCCCATGATGAAGTTACCCATCTCCAGGCCAAACTTCTCCGCCAGCGCCTGGCGAAGCTTCCAGGAGGCACCATCGGGATAGATGTGCACTTCCTTCACCGCCTCCTGCATCGCCGTGATGGCCTTGGGCGAAGGGCCGAGCGGATTCTCGTTCGACGCCAGCTTGATGATGTCCTCCGGCTTCAAGCCGCGTTCACGGGCCACATCCTCGATGGGCTTGCCGGGTTCATAGGCGACGAGGTCTTTGAGCTGTGAGTTGGCGTAATTCCAGATGGACATGGTTGGGACGTGGGAGGTACGTTTCTTGGACTGGGTTGGCCTGCATGGCAAGTGCGTGTGAAATGCCAACCTCATTTCGTTCTCCTCTCATGCCCACGCCTCTCCCAGAAACCACCGAACTGCTGCTGTCCTTTGGCACAGCGCTCGGCTTGGGCCTGTTGGTCGGATTGCAGCGTGAGTGGGTGCAGAACCGTGTCGCAGGCATTCGTACCTTTGCGCTGCTCTCACTCCTGGGTGCCCTATGCGGCCTGCTGGGGATTCTCTACGGCGGTTGGGTCATCGCCGCAGCGCTGGTGGCCTTCGTCAGCGTCGTCGTCATCGGCCATCTGGCTGAGATGAAGAACAAGAAGCCTGATTCCGGCCTCACCACGGAAATGGCCATGCTGGTCATGTTCGCCACGGGAATGATCACCATGCATGGTCTGCGGCTCGTCGCCGTGATCATCGCCGGCACGGTCATGGTGCTGTTGCAGAGTAAAAAACCGCTGCACGACATGGTGCGCCGCATTGGCGAAGACGATCTGCGTGAGATCGCACGTCTGGTGCTCGCAGGACTCGTCATCTTGCCCGCTCTGCCGAATCGCGAAATGGGTTACCTCGGCGTGCTCAATCTCTTTGCCATCTGGCTCATGGTCGTCCTCATCGTCGGCATCAGCCTGGCCGCCTACCTCGCAGGTAAATTCATCAGCGGCAGCAAGGGCGCGGCACTCGCCGGCATCTTCGGCGGTTTGATCTCCAGCACCGCCACCACGGCCAGCCTGGCACGTCGCAGCCGCGTGGCGGGTGCCTGCGGCATCACCTTGGCCGCCATTACCTTGATTGCGTCTGCCATCGTCTTTCTCCGCGTCATCGTCGAAGTCGCCATTGCCGCCCCCGTGCACATCCAGGCCATGCTGCCACCGCTCATCGCTATGATGTTCTGGTTTGGCCTCATCGCCGCCATCACCCATCGCCTGTCCGAGCGCTCGAGCAAACACACCGCCGATGAATCACCGCCCTCCGAACTCAAGAGCGCCGTCGTCTTCGGCCTGCTTTACGCCGTGGTGCTGCTGGTCGTCGCCGCGGCACGCCACCACTTCGGCGACTCCGGTCTCTACGTCGCCGCGGCCATCTCCGGTCTCACCGACATGGACGCCATCACCCTCTCCACCTCACGTCTCGTCAGCACCGCCAGTCTGGAAACGTCCACCGCTTGGCGCATGATCTTGCTGGGAGGCCTGGCCAACATCGTCTTCAAAGGCATCCTCGTCATGACCCTCGGTGCACGTGCTTTCATCAAGCCCGTGCTGCTGGGATTGACCTCCGCCCTGCTCGGTGGCGCAGCGATTTTGGCACTTTGGCCGTGATTGAGTTTAGCCGCGCTTCTGGCGCGGTTGATTACTGCGCTCCAGCGGCCGCTGGGACTGCCGTGAGCCCATGACCCGATGCGTCGTCTTCCGGATCTCAGCGCGACCCGGACTGCCATGCGTGCCGCGTGCGTCGGGATCCTCGGTGACGTGGAAAGCTTCCGTGAGTGGCTTCTTCGGCAGCTTGAGGATCTCGGTGACACCTGAACCTGCTCCGGCTTTCTTGTGACTGTCCTTCGTCGTGCTGGGTTTCTTTTTCATGCTCATACACTACCGAACCAGCCAGCCACTTCCCACCCGCACCTTGCCATTCACCACGCCTGAATTGCCCCCGTCCCGACTGTTCCAACCTCTGGGCCACCGAGACTCTGAGCAATCCCTGGAACCCATGGAACTCTTCCTGAGTGGCAACAATGTCAGATTTGAATCGACGAAGATTATGGACGGCCCACCAAAGCTGGTTCAACCATGGAACGAGCCATGACGTCTTCCCGAGTGGCGAAGCTTAGCATGTCATCACTCCCTTAAGCTCAACCGTAGAAACCCATGCGCTACATCCTTCCCCCGTGCGCCATTATCCTGATGGCTAGCCTTTTTCCCAACAGCTCCTTCGCCTTGCCGGTTTACATCGGCATCACCTTGTATGGCATCTTGATGACGGTGGGCCTGTATCGAAAGGCGACGCCTCATGTGAAACGCCAGACTCTGATCGCTGCATCCGGCGCTGTTTTAACGGCAATTGGAGTCGGCGTGTTCTTCTACCTCCGCTGAGCTTGGGGCCGCAACCCAACTGAACTGACGATGAATAAGCATTATCGACTTTGGAAGCACGTCATCTGCTTGCCGCTGGTTCTCTTGGCGCTGCAGTTGATGAAAACGGCACCCGAGCTGTCTCCGAAGTGGTATGCCGGATTGGTGATGGCACTGCTCCTGGGAGCGGCCTATGTCGTCGAGGAAATTTTCTGGATAACCCAGCGTAAAGGACGACCCTGCGGACACTGTGGGAAGATGGTCCCAATGAAGTCCTTTACCGTGGTAGCCACCTGCCCGCACTGTAGTCAGCCGCTCGAATAGCCCCCTGCTAAGAGTTGGGGAATGAGCCACGACATTCGGATGGGCGTTGCCTCCTGCCTCCTATCCCCATCCGGAAACTTCACAGGAGATAACAGCCTGCCCGCACTGCTTCGCAGCAGCGATGCAGGCGGGAGGTCACGGAGTCCCTATCTAGTGATCTTGCCTCGATAAAGCGGACAGGTGTTTTGTTAGTTGAGGGAGGCTTCGAAGTCTAGCGGGGACATGTAGCCGAGAGACGAATGCAGGCGTTTGGAGTTATAAAAGGTGGTGATGTAA
>Ga0114966_10001261_pt1 | contig 23502 bp, 20 predicted proteins | sample M_130207_XF_Meta_FD_87029 | JGI IMG/M metagenome (GOLD analysis project Ga0114966, IMG submission 87029) | Freshwater microbial communities from Lake Montjoie, Canada to study carbon cycling - M_130207_XF_MetaG | ecosystem: Environmental > Aquatic > Freshwater > Lake | place: Lake Montjoie... | reverse complement strand
GCACCCCGGTGGGTTCAGCGGGCCCCACACCTGTCGAGGTTCCGTAACCCGAGGCACGGCTTGGTCGTTACACGCCCACCTCGGTGCCCAGCGCGACAGAGCGCTCGGGAGGCAGGTTGAAGTACTCAATCGGGCTCGTGGCGTTCTTGGCGAGGTCGGTGAACAGGCGCTTGCGCCACCGGGCCATGCCGGGGGTGCTGTCGGGTCGCACGCTGATGTGCGACACCAGGTATACGACCGAGTCGATATCCAGATCAGGAATGAGCCCCTGGTCGCGCGCCAGCTCCATTACGTGCGGAACGTCGAGTTGATCGCGAAATCCGAAGGAGGCGTGCAGCACGCCAATCGTCGGTGCGGTCGGCGCCGTGGCCGTCCACTCGAGCGTCAGCCGGTGGGTGTCGTCGACATGTGCCTCGGTCTGCATCACCAGGGTGAGCAGGATGATGCGCTCGTGCATCACGTGAAACCGCTCGGCTCCCAGCCGCATGGCGAGCGGAGTGATGAAGTCGCTGGGGCTGAGGATCACGGCTGTTCCGGGAACGGTCTGGATCGGTGGGTTGTACAGTGGCAGCGCCGCGACGAACTCGGCGAGGTTGCCCTCCGCGGCAAGCCGTCGCGCTGTGACCCGCTGATTGCCCACGTACCAGGTGCTCATCATGGTGAACAACAGCACGCCTACCGCAAGCGGGAACCAGCCGCCGTTGAGGACCTTGCCGAGGTTCGCAGCGAGGAAAATCACGTTGACGGTGAGGAACACGACGCCGGCGAGGGCCACGTTCCACTTCGGTCGGTGCCACAGCATTCGCATCACCACCAGAAACAGCACGGTGTCGATCAACAGGGTGCCCGTGACGGCGATGCCGTACATCGAGGCGAGGCGCGTGGACGACTGGAACACGACAACGAGCACCACCACCGCGAGGTACAGCGCCCAGTTGACCACGGGCACGTAGACCTGACCCATCTCGGTATTAGAGGTGTGCCGGATGCTCAGGCGGGGAAGGTATCCACTGCGAATCGCCTGGTTGGTCACCGAAAAGGCTCCCGAGATCACCGCCTGCGCGGCAATAACGGTGGCCACCATGGCGAGCAGCACCATGGGCAGCTGGGCCCAACTCGGCAGGAGCAGAAAGAACGGGTTGGTCACTGCCGCCGGCGACCGCAGGAGGAGCGAGCCCTGCCCCATGTAGTTGAGCACCAGGGCCGGGAACACCACCCAGAACCACGCGCGGGTAATAGCGCGGCGGCCGAAGTGGCCCATGTCGGCGTACAGCGCCTCAGTGCCCGTGATGGTCAGCACGATCGACCCGAGGGCAATGAAGGAGACCGAGGGGTTCTCCACCAGGAAGGTGACGGCGTACACGGGTGACATGGAGCGAAGGATCGTGGTGTCTTGGGCCACCTGGTGGAGTCCCGCCACTCCGATCACGGTGAACCAGAGCACCATCACCGGGCCAAATACCTTGCCGATCACCGCTGTGCCAAAGCGCTGCGCTGCGAAGAGGCCCGTGAGGATGGCCAGGGCGATGGGCACGACTAGGTCGGCGGTGCCGGGCACTGCCACCTCCAGCCCCTCGACGGCCGAGAGCACCGAGATCGCCGGGGTGATCATGCCATCGCCGAAGAAGAGGGCGACTCCGAACAGGCCTGCTGCGACAAGTGCAGGCGTGGCCCAGGGCCGTCGGATCGAGAGCCTCTTCACGAGCGCAATGAGGGCCATCACCCCGCCTTCGCCCTCATTGTCGGCTCGCATGATCAGCATCACGAATTCGACAGAGACGATCACAACGAGCGTCCAGAAGATCAACGAGATGATGCCGTAAACATGCACGGGGGTCGGCGTGATCATCGCGTCGTGCGACTGGAAGAGCGTCTGCTGCGCGTAGAGGCCGCTGGTGCCGATGTCGCCGAACACCACGCCGAGAGCGCCGAGCATCAGCAGGCGTCGTTGGGGGCTCGGGGTGTTGCGTGGCAGGCCGGCGGTGGTCGACGCATCGGTTGTCACCTTGCGAACGGTACTGGTTGGTGGGCGGTCATGGCGCCGTCCCTCGGGAATGGCGTCGATAGGGTGCGGTTATGCCAGCGGTCACGCGTCACGTGCTGGTGCTCGGCGACTCGTTGACCTACCTCGGGCCCGACGCTGGAACGGTGCTCACCGACCCGCGCCTGTTTCCGAACGTGATGGCGGGCCGGCTTGAGGGTGAGGTCGCCGTTGACCTGCTGGCCCGGCTGGGCTGGTCGGCCCGCGACGCTTGGTGGGCCCTCACCAAGGACCCGAGGTCGTGGGGCCAGTACGTGCCGCGTGCCGAGGCCTTGGTGCTCGCCGTCGGCGGCTTCGACCAGCTGCCCGCAGCGATTCCGAGCTACGCGCGCGAGGGTATGGACTACCTTCGGCCCGGGGGGTTGCGCCGGTCGGTGCGCGGCGTCTATCGTCGGGCAGCGCCACCGCTGATGCGCGCCACCGACGGGAGGCTACGCCAACTCCCGCAGGGCGCCACCGACCGCTACCTTGCGCGCTGCCTCGAGGCGGTGCGGGCGCTGCGCCCCGGAATTCCTGTGGTGCTCATGGGTCCCTCACCGTACGACTCAGCGCTCTACCCGGCACAGCGGCCCCACCCGGCCGCGGTGCGGGCGGCGCGCACGTGGGCTGCCGCGCACGGCACCGGGTTCGTCGACCTCGACCCCCTGGTTACCCCTCACCTGCGGGCCGGGCGCAACAACCCCGACGGCCTGCACTGGGGCTGGGAGACGCACTCCGACGTAGGCCAGGCGCTGGCGACCGAACTGTCGCGAGTCGGCTGGGGTGGGGCAGGTCGCGCCGACGAGGCGTGACGACACGGAACGGGTCCCTCGCCGGAGGCGCTCGCCCTCTGCGCTAGCCTAAAGCTCTGCCATTGCGACTGCTTCTGAGCGGGCCGCGTCGGTAGCACCATCCGGCGCGGCGACCCCTTGCATCGGCGAGGGGTCTTGTCATTTCCGGAGCAGCAGCAACCAGTGAGGACACGGAGAGCATGAGCCAGACAGACCACGATGGGCAGGTCGAGCAGGAAGCCGAGCGCTACGACACCGACGTGATTCAAGATCGCTGGCTGCCGGTGTGGGACGAGCTCCAGCCCTTCCGATCAGGCCGTGCCGACGACGCGCGCCCCCGCAAGTACGTGCTCGACATGTTCCCGTACCCCTCGGGCGACCTCCACATGGGCCATGCCGAGGCGTACGCCCTTGGCGACGTTATCGCGAGGTACTGGGTCCAGCGCGGATTCAACGTGATGCACCCCATCGGCTGGGATGCCTTCGGGCTTCCGGCCGAGAATGCCGCCATCAAGCGCGGCGCCGACCCCCGCGCCTGGACCTACGAGAACATCGCCCAGCAGCGCGCCTCGATGAGGCGCTACGCCTGCTCGTTCGACTGGGATCGCGTGCTCAACACCTGCGACCCCCAGTACTACCACTGGAACCAGTGGATCTTCCTGCAGATGTTCAAGCGAGGACTCGCCTACCGCAAGGCATCGAATGTGAACTGGTGCCCGTCGTGCCAAACGGTGCTGGCCAACGAGCAGGTGGTCGAGGGCCGGTGCGAGCGCTGCGACACCCTGGTGACCAAGAAGAAGCTGACCCAGTGGTACTTCAAGATCACCGACTACGCCGACCGGCTGCTCGACGACATGAAGCAGCTCGAGGGCGCGTGGCCCGAGAAGGTGCTGCAGATGCAGCGCAACTGGATCGGCCGCTCCCGCGGGGCCGAGGTCGCCTTCGCGATCGAGGGTAGGGACGAGCCGGTCACCGTCTATACGACGCGGCCCGACACCCTGTACGGCGCCACCTTCTTCGTGGTCGCGGCCGATTCCGACCTCGCGGCCGAGCTCGTGACGGGCACCGAGGCTGAGGCGGAGTTCGCCGAGTACCTCGAGACCGTCAAGCGCACCTCCGAGGTCGACCGCATGTCGGCCGACCGCGAGAAGACCGGCGTCTTCCTGCACCGCTTCGCCATCAACCCGGTCAACGGTGAGCGGCTGCCCATCTGGGCCAGCGACTACGTGCTCGCCGACTACGGCACCGGCGCGATCATGGCAGTGCCCGCGCACGACCAGCGCGACCTCGACTTCGCGCGCACGTTCGGGCTGCCAGTGCGCGTGGTGGTGGCCTCCGACACCGACCCACTCGAAACCGGTGAGGCAACCGCCGACGACGGTCTCCACGTCAACTCCGGCCCGCTCGACGGGATGGCCAAGGCCGAGGCCATCGAGGCGATGACCGCGGTGCTGGAAGCCGAGGGGCGCGGCCGCGCTGCGACCAACTACCGCCTGCGCGACTGGCTCATCTCGCGCCAGCGCTTCTGGGGCACCCCGATTCCGATCGTCCACTGCGCCGACTGTGGCGAGGTGGCCGTTCCCGAAGACCAGTTACCGGTACTGCTGCCCGACTCGGGCGACCTCGACCTGCAGCCGCAGGGAACGTCGCCGCTGGGGGCAGCCGATGCGTGGGCGATCGTGCCGTGTCCGCGATGCGGCGAGCCCGCGCGCCGCGACTCCGACACCATGGACACCTTCGTCGACTCGTCGTGGTACTTCCTGCGCTACCTCGACCCGGCGAAGTCCGACGGCCCCTTCGACCAGCAGGCAGCGCGCGACTGGCTGCCCGTCGACCAGTACGTGGGCGGTGTCACGCACGCGATCCTGCACCTGCTGTACAGCCGCTTCTTCACCAAGGTGATGCATGACATGGGCCTGATTGACTTCACCGAGCCCTTCACCCGCCTGCTGAACCAGGGCATGGTGCAGATGGACGGCTCGGCCATGAGTAAGTCGCGCGGCAACCTCGTGCGACTCAGCGACGAGCTCGCCAAGCACGGCGTCGACTCGGTGCGGCTGGCCATGGTGTTCGCCGGCCCGCCCGAGGACGACATCGACTGGGCCGACGTCTCGCCAGCGGGGGCGCGCAAGTTCCTAGCACGAGCGTGGAGGCTGTCGGGCGACGTCACATCGGAGCCTGGTGTCGACGTCACCGCGGGCGACCTGGCCCTGCGTCGGGTCACCGCCCACGCGCTCACCGACGCCTCGGTCGCGGTTGAGTCGTTCAGGTTCAACGTGGCGGTCGCGCGCACCATGGAGCTGGTCAACGCCGCACGCAAGGCCGTTGACTCGGGCGTCGGCCCCGCCGACCCCGCGGTGCGTGAGGCGGCTGAGGCGGTGGCGATCATGCTCTCGCTCGTCGCTCCCTATACGTCGGAGGACATGTGGGCGCGGCTGGGCCACCAGCCCAGCGTCGCCCTGGCCGGGTGGCCGGAGGTTGACCCCAGCCTGCTCGTGGTCGACAGTGTCACCTGCGTGGTGCAGGTTGGGGGCAAGGTGCGCGACCGTCTCGAGGTGTCACCCGACATCAGCGAGGATGCCCTGCGCGAACTGGCGCTCGCGTCGCCCACGGTGCAGGCCGCGATCGAGGGGCGAGAGCTGCGCACCGTGGTGGTGCGCCCGCCCAAGCTGGTCAACATCGTGCTGGTGCCGCCCGTCGCCTGAGAGTAGGGTCGGGCCATGCCATCAGGGCTGGTGACCGACTCGACCTCGAACCTCCCTCCGACGCTCGCGGCGGCACTGGGCATCGAGGTGGTGCCCATGACCATCGTGGTGGGGGACGCCTCGTTTCACGAGGATGTTGACGTCTCAGCGGGGTTCATCGCAGAGCAACTGCGTCAGGGCCATGTGGTCACCACCGCCCACCCCGGCCCCGAGTCGTTCCTCACCGCCTACCGGGCGCTGGCCTCTCGCGGTGCCGACTCGATCGTGTCGATGCACGTGTCGTCGAAGCTCAGTAGCGCGTTCAACGCGGCGCGCCTTGCCGCTGAGTCGTCGCCGGTGCCGGTGCGGGTCATCGACTCACACTCAGTGGCCATGGGATTGGGCTTTCCGGTACTCGCGGCCGCCGCAGTCGCCGAGGCGGGCGCCGGGCTTGACGACGTGGGTGCCGAGGCGATGCGAGTCGCCGACGGGGTGCGCGTGTGGTTCGTGGTCGACGACCTCGATTTCCTGCATCGGGGCGGGCGCATCGGCGGCGCGAGCGCGCTGCTGGGCACGGTGCTGTCGATCAAGCCCCTGCTCACTATCTCGGGCGGAGAGGTGGTGGCCTTCGACAAGGTGCGCACCAGCGCGCGAGCTATCGCGAGGCTGGCCGAGGTCGCGGTCGAGCGGGCGGCAGCCGCTCCGTCGCAGCTCGCGGTGCACCACACTGACGCCGCTGACCGCGCGGAGGCGCTGGCCGCAGTGTTAGAGGCGGCTCTCCCCGGGCATCGGGTGCACGTGTCGGAGTTAACCGCGACCGTCGCGGTGCACAGCGGGCCAGGAACCATCGCCGTGGTGGTGGCCCCTGCCGCGGCCGCACCCGAGGTGTGGCCCGCGGACCCGGCTTGACCGCGGTCTCGCTGCCGCTCTATCTCGCGGCCGTCGTCGCCGGCTACGTGGTGGGGTCGCTGAACCCCGCAGCGACCATCGCGCGCATTCGCGGAGTCGACCTGCGCGCGTCGGGCTCGGGTAACCCCGGGGCCACGAATGCTGCCCGCACGATGGGCAGAGGGGTCGGGGTCCTCGTTCTCGTGCTTGACCTCCTCAAGGGGTTCGTCCCGGCGGTGCTCTTTGCCACGTTCGTCGGCCTTGCGGCGGGCGAGGTCGCCGGGCTGGCCGCCGTGGTGGGTCATGTGACCTCGCCGTTCCTGAGGGGACGTGGCGGCAAGGGGGTGGCCACCGCCCTCGGCGCCATCCTGGGTACCCACGCCATCTGGGCGCTTCCCCTGCTGGTGGTCTTCGTGGTCACGGTGGCACTGACTCGTCGAGTGGGGCTCGGCGCCGTGGCGGCCGCGGTCGCGCTGGTGCCCATTGCCCTCCTGATGTCGAACTCGTGGCACACCCGGGCGTTCGCACTGCTGATCGCGGCGGTGATTCTGCTGCGTCATGTGCGGAATGTGCGAGCGGCCCTCACAGGAGGTGACGTGTCCACAGGGCGGTGATCGCTCTGGCGTCCACAGGGATGCTCTCAGCGCAATTCGCCACTCGTCTCGCTGCCTAGCGTCAGCGTGTGGCCGACCACTCCGCGCCCCCCGCGAGTCTGCCGGGTGGTGGCTGGGTGCCGCGGGTGGCGGGGCGTGGCCTCACGCCAGTCGCTGCCGTGGGCCTGGTGATGGTGCTGGTGTGCGCGCTGCTGCTCGCCGGGTTGTGGTGGTGGCAGTCGCGGGTCCGGCCGGCCGAGTTGCCGTCGGTGCTCACTCGAGGGCCGGCCGTGGCGCCGACGGGAGGTCCGATGCCTACATCCTCTCCGGGCCCGGCGCCGAGGCCCCTGGTCGTGGTGCATGTGGTGGGGCTTGTCGTACGGCCGGGGGTCGTTCGGCTGCCTGAGGGGTCACGTGTTGCCGATGCCATCAGGGCGGCGGGCGGACTCCGGCACGACGCGAGGGGCATCAGACTGAACCTCGCGCGGCGACTCGTCGACGGCGAGCAGGTGGTGGTGGCACGCGGAGCCGGCGCCGCCGGCCCAGGGCAGGGCGTGGCCGTGTCGCCCGCGAGCCCACCCTCGGGGGGCGTCGACGGCCCGCTCGACCTCAACTCGGCCACTCTCGAGCAGCTCGAATCACTACCCGGGGTCGGCCCGGTGCTGGCCGGGCGCATCGTTGAGTGGCGGGTCGCCCATGGTCGGTTCTCGTCGGTAGAGGAACTCGGCGAGGTGACCGGTGTCGGTGACAAGACGTTGGCCAACCTCGCACCGCGGCTGCGCGTATGAAGCCCGACCTCAGGCTGTGGCCCACGGCCGCCTCCGTGTGGTGCTCGTGCGCCGTCGTGACGTCGGCACTGCTGAGCCCGGTCGTCGCACTGCTCGCGGCCTCGCTCACATCGCTCGCGGTGGCGGTGGGCTGGCGATGTCGACGCGGCAGGCTCGCCCCCGCGGTGCTGCTGCCGCTCGTGGCACTCGTGCTGGCCACCGGAGTCGCAGGCCTGCGGGTGTGGGCGGTGTCTCCCGACCTGCTGCCTGAGCCTGGCAGTGCCGTGACGATCGAGGCGGTGGTCGACTCCGATCCTCGCCTCGTCGAGGCGGCGGGCTCGAGCATTGTGAGGGGACCGCCTCGGACGGTGACCGGCATCACCGTGCACCGGATCACCTGGGAGGGCGGGGCGCTGTCCGCGCGGCTTCCGGCCTCGCTCTGGGCCCCGGCCGACACCGTGGGGCTCCTCCCCGGAACATCGGTAACCGGCTACGCCACCGTGCTACCGCGCAAGCCGGGAGGCGATGGCACACTCTCGCTCTCGATGAGGCGGGTGCCGACCGTGCTCGGCGAGGCACCGGTGTGGCAGCGGGTTGCGGGAAATTTGCGCGCTGGACTTCGAGACGCGACTGCGGGGCTGCCTGCCGACGGCGCCGCCCTGCTTCCGGGGCTGGTCCTCGGAGACACCTCCACCCTGCCTGACGCGCTGGCCGATGACATGCGCACGGCGGGGCTGGCGCACCTCACCGCGGTTTCTGGAGCCAATGTATCGATCGTCCTCGGCGCGGCACTCGGCCTCGCGGCCCTCGGGCGCGTGCGGGGGAGAGGGCGAGCAGTGGTGGCAGGGGTGGCGCTGATCGGCTTCCTGATTCTGGTCAGGCCGTCGCCCAGCGTCGTCCGAGCGACCGCGATGGGCTCGGTGGTGGTGCTGAGCCTGCTCACGGGCGGTCAGCGCCGCGGTCCGCCAGCCCTCGCCGCAGCGTCGATCGTGCTGCTGCTCGTCGATCCGTGGCTCGCGATGTCGGCCGGCTTCGCCCTGTCGGTGGCAGCCACCGCCGGGCTTCTTATCGTGGCGCCTCGACTGCGCGACGGTATCGCCGCGCGTGCACCGTGGCTACCCCGTTCGCTGGCCGAGGCGTTGTCTGTCACGGTGTCGGCACAACTCGTGACCGCCCCGGTACTGGTGCTCATTGGCGCCTCGGTGGGATTAGGGGCGGTGCCCGCCAACCTCCTGGCCGAGTTGGCTGTCGCCCCCGCCACCCTGCTCGGTGTTGCGGCCACCCTCGCGTCAGCGGTGAGCCCGGCACTGGCCCACGCTGTCGCTGTGCCTGCGGTTCTCTGTGCCCAGTGGGTCGCATGGGTGGCGCATGGGGTGGCTGCAACCGCTCCGCTTCTGATCCCCTGGCCCACCGGTGCCCGCGGAGCCGCGCTCGCCCTGATGCTGCTGGCCTCGGGCGCTCTGGCGGTGAGGTATCGGGGCCCTGTCCGACGAGCCGTGGCGCAGGTTCCGCGACCGGTGTCCGCCGCGGTCGTGGCAGGGGTGGTGGTGTGCGGGGTGGCGCTGCCGCGCGCGGGCAGCGAACACTGGCCCCCGACGGGGTGGGTCGCGGTCATGTGCGACGTTGGCCAGGGAGACGCCATCGTGCTTCGTATCGATGCCGACTCTGCAGTGGTGGTCGATGCCGGACCCGAGCCGGCCCGGGTTGACCGGTGCCTGAGCGACCTTGGCATATCGAGGGTGTCGGCACTGCTACTCACCCATTTCCACGCCGATCACATCGAGGGAGTGCCAGGCGTGCTTCGGGGCCGATCGGTCGGCACTGTGCTCGTGTCGCCCCTGGCGGAGCCTCTCGACCAAGCTGAGCGCGTGCGTGCGTGGTGCGCCGACGCGGGCGTACCGGTCGAGGTGGTGTCGGCAGGCGACTCGCGCCAGGTGGGGCCGGTGGGGTGGTCGCTGCTGTGGCCCACGCGCATCATCCGGGGTGAGGGCAGCGACTCCAACAACGCCAGCCTCACCGCCCTCGTGGTGGTCGAGGGGGTGCGACTGCTTCTGGGCGGCGACCTGGAACCGGCAAGCCAGGCCGCGGTGATGGCTGTCAACGGCGCCCTCACGGTCGACGTTGTCAAGGTGCCGCACCACGGGTCGCTCCGTCAGAATCCGCGGTTCGGGCCCTGGTCAGGAGCCCGGGCCGCGCTGGTGTCGGTGGGTGTCGACAACGGCTATGGTCACCCGGCGCCCGAGACGCTGCAGTCCTATGAGAGTCGTGGCGTGGGGGTGTGGCGCACCGATCACAGTGGCGACATTGCGGTGGTGGCGACACCGGCGGGCGTTGCGCTGCTGGGCCGATCTGGGCCCGGTGGGTGAGTCGTGCCATGCTGGCGGCGATGGCCATCGAACCCCCCACCGCGACCCTCGTGATCGGCCCGGAGCAGTTCCTCGCCGAGCGGGTGGTGGCCGGCGTGGTCTCCGCGGCGCGCAAGGCCGATCCCGACACTGAGCGCCACGACCTCGACCTCGCCGGCGACGGTGCCCTGGGCCAGTTTCTCGAGGCCGTCTCGCCCACCCTGTTCGGCGGCGGAATCGTGCTGGTCGCCACCTCGATCGAGAGTGCTGAGCCCGCCGTGCTTGATGCCGTGATGCGCGCGGTCGACGAGCGCGAAGTCGGCGTGTCACTCGTGCTGCTCCACCCCGGCGGGGTACGCGGAAAGGCGGCCCTCGAGCGGCTGCGGGCCGCGGGAGTGGCCGAGGTGGCTGCCGACAAGCTCAAGGGCCGCGCGATCGACGACTTCGTGTCGGCCGAGTTTCGACGCCACCGCCGCACCACCACCGCTGGCGCCGTGGCGGCGCTGCGGGCCTCGGTGGGCGACGACCTCCGCTCCCTTGCCTCGGCGGCCTCGCAACTGAGCTCCGACGTTGACGGCGACCCCATCGGCGAGGCCGAGGTGGCCGACTACTACGACGGGGTCGCGGGGGCCAGCGGCTTCGCGGTGTCCGATTCGGTCTGGAGCGCCGACCCGATCGGCGCCCTCGTGGCGCTGCGCTGGGCGCTCAGCGCCGACCCCGGGTTCGGGCCGGCCGTCGTCGCCACGGTGGCGTCGGCTTTGCGCTCGCTGCTGAGGCTCGCGGGTGCACCCGCTGGCATGAGCGACTCCGAGCTCGCCCGCGAGGTGGGGGTACCTCCGTGGAAGCTGTCATCGGTGCGCGCCCAGCTTCGACGCTGGACTCCGCGTGAGCTTGCTGACGCCGCGCGGCTGCTGGCCGACGTCGACGTGGCCATGAAGGGCGGGCAGGAGGGCGCGGGGCTTGACCCGGTGCAAAAGCGTGCGGTGCTTGAGCGGACCCTGCTCACGATCGCGACACGAGAACGGCCCGCCGAATAGGCGGGCCGATCAGGTGGTGCAGTTGGCGGGTCGGACTGAGCGCGGGAGGCGACCGGTCAGAGTGACGCGGCCTTGGAGGCCAGCGACGACTTGCGGTTGGCGGCCTGGTTGGCGTGGATGACACCCTTGCTGGCGGCCTTATCGAGCTTGCGGGTTGCGTCGCGCACGGCGGCCTCTGCCACGGCGGAGTCGCCGGTGGCGATCGCCTCGTTGGCCTTGCGCACCGCGGTCTTGAGCGAGGACTTGACCGACTTGTTGCGCAGGCGGGCACTCTCGTTTTGGCGGTTGCGCTTGATCTGGCTCTTGATGTTGGCCACGAAAATCCTTCGGGTGTCGTCAGGGTGAGTCGCACGTGCTGGCCACCGATCACGCGGCGGCCCGCCTCAGGATAGCCGCTCCTACGCTCTGTGACCAAACGGCCCCGGGCGTGGGAGGATGGGAACTCGTACCATCCCGCCGCCCCTCCCGAGCCCGAGGACACCGCTACCCACCGTGAGCAGGAACCTGAACGCCCCCGCACCTGGGACTACCGACCCTGCCATCGTGCGCAACTTCTGCATCATCGCGCACATTGACCACGGCAAGTCCACGCTGGCCGACCGCATGCTGCAGCTCACCGGGGTGGTCGACGGCCGCCACATGCGCGCGCAGTACCTCGACCGCATGGACATCGAGCGCGAGCGCGGCATCACCATCAAGAGTCAGGCGGTGCGGCTTCCCTACACCGCCTCCGACGGCGTTACGTATGTGCTCAACCTGATCGACACCCCCGGACACGTCGACTTCACGTACGAGGTGTCCCGCAGCCTTGCGGCCTGCGAGGGTGCGGTGCTGCTGGTCGACGCGGCCCAGGGCATCGAGGCGCAAACTCTCGCGAATCTCTACCTCGCCCTCGAGAACGACCTGCAGATTATTCCAGTACTGAACAAAATCGACCTCCCGGCAGCCCAGCCCGAGAAGTACGCCGCCGAGCTCGCGCACATCATCGGCTGCGATGCGGCCGACGTGCTGCGCGTCAGCGCCAAGACGGGCGAGGGGGTGCGCGAACTTCTCGACGTGGTGGTGCAGCTCGTCCCCGCTCCCGTGGGAGTGACCGACGCCCCGCTGCGCGCCCTGATCTTTGATTCGGTGTACGACACGTACCGAGGCGTCATCACCTACGTGCGGGTCATCGACGGCCACGTGGGGCCCAGGGCTCGAATCGAGATGATGAGCACGCGTGCTCAGCACGAGATTCTCGAGGTGGGAGTCATCTCGCCCGACCCCATGCCGTCGCAGGGACTCGGCGTGGGTGAGGTCGGCTACCTCATCACGGGCGTTAAAGACGTGCGGCAGTCGCGAGTCGGAGACACCGTCACCACCTTGCACAAGGGCGCTACCGAGGCGCTCGGTGGCTACCGCGATCCGAAGCCGATGGTCTTCTCTGGCCTGTACCCGCTCGACGGCTCCGACTATCCCGAGCTCCGCGACGCCCTCGACAAGCTCAAGCTCAACGATGCCGCTCTGGTGTACGAGCCCGAAACGTCGGCCGCACTCGGCTTCGGTTTCCGCTGCGGCTTCCTAGGGCTCCTGCACCTTGAAATCGTGCGCGAGCGCCTCGAGCGCGAGTTCAACCTCGATCTCATCTCGACCGCGCCCAACGTGGTCTACCGCGTCACCATGGACGACGCGACCGAGATGGTGGTCACCAACCCCAGCGAGTTCCCCACGGGCAAGGTGAACGAGGTCTTCGAGCCCATGGTGAGAGGCACCATCTTGGCGCCGAGCGAGTTCGTCGGAACGGTGATGGAGCTCTGCCAAACTCGCCGCGGCAGCCTCATGGGCATGGACTACCTCAGTGAGGACCGCGTTGAGCTGCGATACATGCTGCCGATGGCTGAGATAATCTTCGACTTCTTCGACGCTCTAAAGTCGCGCACCCGCGGCTATGCCTCGCTCGACTACGAGCTCACAGGCGAGCAGGCGGCCGACCTCGTCAAGGTCGACATTCTGCTGCACGGCGACGCCGTCGACGCGTTCAGCGCCATTGTGCACAGGGACAAGGCCTACGCCTACGGGGTCTCGATGGCCGCCAAGCTGAAGGAACTCATCCCGCGCCAGCAGTTCGAGATTCCAATTCAGGCTGCTATCGGCTCACGCGTGATCGCGAGGGAGAACATCCGCGCCATCCGCAAGGATGTGCTGGCTAAGTGCTACGGCGGTGACATCACCCGCAAGCGCAAGCTGCTCGAGAAGCAGAAGGAGGGCAAGAAGCGAATGAAGATGGTCGGACGCGTTGAGGTTCCGCAGGAGGCCTTCATCGCCGCGCTGTCCTCCGACGGCGACGGGGCCGGGGTCAAGGAAAAGAAGTGAGCGGCTCGCTGCTCGCGGTGTGCGTGGTGCACGCGACGCTGCCCGACGCCGAGGGTTTAGTGGGGGCTACGGCGATTGATAAGCGACCCGCGTCGGGGCAGGTGATGCTCTCGGCCCTAGGCCTCGCGGGCGACCGGCAGGCCGACCTCGAGCGACACGGGGGCCTCTATCAGGCGGCCTATGCCTACGCGGTCGAGGATCACGAGTGGTGGGCCGCCCACCTCGGCGCCGACATCGTGCCGGGCCAATTCGGTGAGAACCTCGTCACCCGAGGTATCGACGTGACCGATGCTGTGATCGGCCAGATTTGGCAGGTCGGAGCGGCGGTGGTGCAGGTCACCAGCCCGCGCATCCCGTGCGCCACGTTCCAGCGCTGGATGGCACAGCCCCACTGGGTGCGGCGCTTCACCGAGGCGGGGCGCCCCGGCGCCTACCTCCGCGTTCTCACCGAGGGGGCGGTCGCTGGCGGCGACGCCGTCAGCGTGCTGAGCACGCCCGAGCACGGGGTCACCATCGGGCAGGTGTTCGCCGGGCGCAGTGATGGCGAAGTGTCGCGCGACGCGCTCACTCGCCTGCTGGCCGAGGGCGTCGACCTCGACCCCACGCTCGTCGGCTGGGTTGAGCGCGCGCTCGCGGTGGGCGGCTGAGCCGCTGGCTCACGAGTCGGCGGGCGCCACGTTCGCGATGACGACCGTCTTGGAGCCGTCCTTGCTGGCGATGATGCCGACCTTCCACTTCGTGTTGCTCAACTGCCACACCCCGCCGTCGGCGCCGTCACTTCCTCCGGTGAACTCGCTGTCGACCTTGTAGCCGTCTGACTTCAGTGAATCGACGTACTGCTTGATGATCGCGGTTTTGTCGCCATCGGCCGAGAAGGTGATGGTGAAGTTGTCCTTGCCGTCGACCGTGGTCTTGGCCCCCGCCACGATGGTGAACCCCTCGGGGGTGGCTACCTCGCTCGGAAAGCCGTCGGGGAGGGTGGCGGCGCCGACTACGAGCGACCCATCGCTGCTGGAGATCGATACCTCGCCAGACGGTCCGATGCTCGCAACCCCGTCGTCAACCGTGACAGTGGTGCCAGAACCGCCGCCGCACGCGGAGAGCAGCAGTGCGCCAGCCAGCGACAGTGCTGCAACTGACGAGGTGAAGGTTCGGGCTTTCATCGGGTACGTCCTCTCGGATTTCACGGGTCGTGAGGGATAGTCTTCCCCCGTACAAGGGTAGGCCAGCTTGTCGCGTGAATCCACTGACGTCGGAAATTTGCTGCCGAACTGTCATCGTGAGGGCGCGCCCCCGAGTGGGCAGAGTGGCTGGGCGGCCCAACCTCCGTCGGCCGTAGAGTGGGAGGACAAGCAACGACGGGCGCGCCCCCGATGAAGGAGAATCGTGAAGGCCAACACCAGCGGCTCGCTCGACGCCCCCCACAGCGCCCCGGCTCGCAGTGTCGGGCGGTTGTTCCTTGACCGAGTTTCGGCAAGCGGCAGCGCCGAGGCGTACCGAGGGCCAGCCGAGGGTGGCGGGTGGAGGTCGTGGACCTGGGGGCAAGCGGGTGACGAGGTCATCGCGCTGGCGGCCGGGCTGCTGTCGCTCGGGCTTCGGCAGGAAGACCGTGTCGGCATCGCCTGCAGCACCCGGGTCGAGTGGATCTTCGCCGATCTCGCCATCATGTGTGCCGGCGGCGCTAACACCACGGTGTACCCGAGTACGAGTCGCGAGGACGTCACCTTCATCCTCGGAGACTCCGGCAGTCGCTTCCTCTTCGCGGAGAACGAGGCCCAGGTCGAGAAGGTGCGCAACAACGGGGTGGCCATTGAGAAGGTCATCATCATCGACGGCCCCGGCGACGGCGACTGGGTGATGTCGTGGGCAGACCTGATCGCGCTCGGACGCCAGCACCTAGCCGACAGCCCCGATGCGGTGACTGCGGCCGTCGACGCCACCGGCCCCGATGACCTTGCCACCCTCATTTACACCTCGGGCACCACGGGCAGGCCCAAGGGAGTCGAGTTGCCCCACCGCTGCTGGACGTATGAGGGAATGGCCATCGAGTCGGTCGGAATCCTACGGACTGACGACGTGCAGCTTCTGTGGCTCCCGCTGGCGCACTCGTTCGGCAAGGTGCTGACCAGTGCGCAGTTGCAGGTCGGCTTTCTGACTGCAGTCGATGGCCGCGTCGACAAGATCGCAAGCAACCTCCTTGAGATTCGGCCCACGTTCATGGCGGGGGTGCCTCGCGTCTTCGAAAAGATTTACGGGGGAGTAGCGGCGCACGCGACTGCCGAAGGCGGTCTCAAGGCCAAGATTTTCGAGTGGGCGTTCGTGGTGGGTAAGAGGTACCAGGCCGAGGTGATGGCCGGGCGCAAGCCCAACGGCATCAAGCAGGCGCTGGCCGAACGTCTGGTCTTCAGCACTATTAAGGAGCGCATGGGCGGCCGCATCCGATACTTCCTCTCGGGGTCGGCGGCGCTCGCGCCGGAAATCGCCGAGTGGTTCAACGCGACGGGAATGCCGATCCTTGAGGGTTACGGGCTTACCGAGACATCGGCCGCCAGCTGCGTGGGTCGGCCCGGGCGGCTGCGCTTCGGTGCCTTCGAGCCGCTCGCCGGTACCGAGGTACGCATCGCCGACGATGGCGAGATTCTGGTGCGCGGGCCCGGAGTAATGCGCGGCTACCGCAACCTGCCCGAGCACACCGCCGAGGTGATGCTCGCCGACGGCTGGTTCGCTACCGGCGACGTCGGCGAGATCGACGACCTCGGCCGAATTCGCATCACCGACCGCAAGAAGGACATGGCCAAGACCTCGGGCGGCAAGTACATTGCCCCGAGTGCGATCGAGAGCGAGTTCAAGGCGCTCTGCCCGTTAGCGAGCAACATGGTGGTGCACGTCGAGGGCCGCAACTTCGCGTCGGCGCTGATCACCCTCGACCCCGACGCGCTCACCAAGTTCGCCGTGGCTGTTGGCATCCCGACGGACTTCGCCTCGGCCGCGAGATCTGATGAAGTGCGCGCTAGCGTGCAGTCGGCAGTTGACGTGCTCAACGCGGGGCTCAACCGCTGGGAGGCCATCAAGAAGTTTGCGATCCTCGACCACGACTTCACAATCGAGGGCGGCGAGATCACCCCGAGTCTGAAGGTGAAGCGGTCGGTGATCGAGACTCAGTACGCCGACCTGCTGAACTCCATGTACCTGTGAGGGCCTGAGTGCCAGGGTCGCTGCCCGAGGGTGAGCCCGTTCCGCCCGACGGCTCGCTGCCAGAAGGAACGTTGGTCGACTCTCGACCCCTCTCCTTCTACGTGCATGTGCCCTTCTGCGCCACGCGCTGCGGCTACTGCGACTTCACGACCTATACGGCCGAGGAGCTCGGGGGCGGTGCGTCGCGAGACTCCTACGCCGATGACGCCATCGCCGAGGTGCGACTCGCGCGCCGGGTGCTGGGCAGCGCTGAGCTGCCGGTGCGCACGGTGTTCCTCGGAGGAGGCACGCCCACACTGCTGCCAGCGGCCGACCTCGGCCGTATTCTCACCGCGATCGACTCCGAGTTCGGGCTGGCCCCAGGCGCGGAGGTGACCACCGAGGCCAACCCCGACAGCGTCGACGCCGCGTCGCTGTCGGCCCTGCGCGAGGCTGGCTTCACCCGAGTGTCGTTCGGCATGCAGAGCGTGGTTCCCCACGTGCTCGCGATGCTCGAGCGCACCCATTCGCCGGGCCGCGCCCTGGCGGCGGTAGACGAGGCGAGGTCCGCGGGCTTCGCGCATGTGAGTCTCGACCTCATCTATGGCACGCCCGGCGAGACTGCTGACGACTGGAGGCGGTCGGTCGAGGCTGCGGCAGCCGCCGACGTGGACCATGTGTCGGCCTACGCCCTGGTGGTCGAAGACGGCACGCGCCTGGCGGCCCGAGTGCGCCGCGGCGAGGTTCCCCTGCCAGACGACGACGTCGCGGCCGAATGCTACGAGGTGGCCGACGAGGCGTTCGGGGCAGTGGGGCTCGACTGGTACGAGGTGTCCAATTGGGCCCGTCCGGGCGGCGAGTGCCGTCACAACATGGCGTACTGGCGCGGCGACCACTGGTGGGGCGTGGGGCCCGGGGCTCATTCTCACGTCGACGGAGTGCGGTGGTGGAACGTGCGCCATCCGGCTGAATACGCGCGGCGGCTGCGGGCAGGCGAGTCTCCGGGTGCCGGTCGCGAGATGCTCGATCACGAGTCGCGCGAGTCGGAGCGGGTGCTGCTCGGAATCAGGCTGCGCGAGGGGCTCGCACTCGACGACCTGCCCGGTCGCATGCCGGTGGTGAACGAACTGCTCGCCGAAGGACTCCTCCAACCCGGGGCGGCGGTGGCGGGCAGCGCGGTGTTAACGCTGCGCGGGCGGCTGCTGGCCGACCTCGTGGTGCGCCGACTTCTGTAGCTCGGCCGGGCCCGAGGTGTAGGTGTGGTCGACTAGACGCTACTCGCCATGGCGAGTCCAAAAGTCACCACGACGTAGAGCAGCCAGCCCGCGAGGGCGATGATGCCGAGGATGAAGCCGGCCTTCGCGTTTCCTCGGTTGGTCGCGAGGCCCTGATCGGCCTTGGTCATTCCCATCTTGCCCAAGACAATCGCCAAGATCGGGCCGATCATCGGCAGGCAGAAGAAGCCCAGAATACCGAGCACGAGCGCGGCCGTACCCAAGCCGTTCTGGGCCGGCGTGGGGCCGTAGCCTCCGCCCTGCGGGGCGGCTGCTGGTGGCGGTGGCGGCGGGCCGGCGGGGGGCGGCGGGGGGCTGATGTCAGACATGGTTCCTCCGAATGGGTGTCCCGAGTGTCAGGTGCCGACGAACAACTTTCCGCAACCTATCGTGCCGACCGAGTGATCCGTGCCCACAAGTGGCATGCCAATTCCCCCGAACTCGAGTGGGTGGTGCGCGACCCCCTTCCCGTTTCCTCGAACTTGTTCCCGTTTCCTCGAACTTGTGTCAGAACAGGACAATGAATGTCCACTTCTGACACAAGTTCCGATGAGTGGGGGAGTTGCGACACCACCGTGAGCGTCGCGCATGTCGTGAACGTCACCGACCGCCGACGGCGCCCGCCGTGCCGGGCGTCACATCGAAAGGAGGCATAGACTGGCACTCGTGCTGGCTGAGTGCTAGCCGATCACTGAAGACCGATTACCACCCCCCAGGCTGGAGGCGCCACATGTTGGATGAGCGACGCCTCGCCGTGCTGCGGGCCATCATCGAAGACTTCGTCACCACCCGTGAACCGGTGGGCTCCAAGGCACTCGTCGACAGGCACCACTTGGGCGTGTCGTCGGCTACCGTGCGCAACGACATGGCGGTGCTGGAGGAAGAGGGGTACATCGCGGCCCCTCACACCAGCGCCGGACGCATTCCCACCGACAAGGGCTACCGGCTCTTCGTCGACCGGCTTGCCTCGGTGAAGCCGCTCAGCGCCCCGGAGCGCCGCGCCATCTCGGCCTTCCTCGACGACGCGGTCGACCTCGACGACGTGATGCAGCGCACCGTTCGGCTGCTCGCCCAGATCACCCACCAGGTGGCGCTGGTGCAGTACCCCTCACTGTCGCGCTCTGCGGTGCGCCACGTTGAGCTCGTGACGCTAAGCCCCTCGCGTCTGCTCATGGTTCTGATCGCCGACACGGGCAGGGTCGAGCAGCGCGTGGTCGACATGGTGGCCCCCTACGACGACGCCTTCGTGGCCGACCTGCGGGCGCGCCTCAACTCCGCGGTCGACGGCCAGCGATTCGTCGATGTGCCCACGCGGGTTGCCGACCTGCCGCTGACGTTCGCCGATAGCGAGCGCAGCAACGTGTCGATGGTGGTGGCGACCCTTCTCGCGTCGGTCATCGAGCGACACGATGAGCGAGTGGTGCTGAGCGGAACGTCGAACCTCACGCGTTTCGGAGCTGACTTCAACACGTCGGTGCTGCCGGTGCTCGAGGCTCTTGAGGAGCACGTCGTGCTGCTCAGCCTTTTGGGCGAGGCCACCACATCCGACACGCTCACGGTCACGATCGGGCACGAGAACTCGGTTGAGTCGTTGATGTCGACCTCGGTGGTGTCGATTGGCTACGGCGGCGGCGACGATGCGGTGGCGCAGCTCGGAGTCGTGGGTCCCACCCACATGGACTACCCCGGCACCATGTCGTCGGTGCGTGCCGTCGCGCGCTACGTGAGCCGAATTTTGGCGGAGGGCTGATGGCGTCCACGATCGACCCCTACGAGATCCTCGGAGTCAGCCGCGACGCCGCTGCCGACGAGATTAAGAAGTCGTACCGCAAGCTCGCTCGCGAGTTGCACCCCGACGTCAACCCCGACCCGGAGAGCCAGGAGCGGTTCAAGCACGTCACCGCTGCCTACGAGGTACTCTCCGACCCCGAGAAACGCGAGATGTACGACCTCGGCATCGACCCCCGCACGGGTGCCGCGGGCGGGTTCGGATCTAACTTCGGCTTCAGCGACTTCATGGATGCCTTCTTCGGCCAGCAGGCACGGGGGCCTCGGTCGCGCGCTCGTCGCGGTCAGGATGCCCTGATCCGGCTCACCATCGAACTCGACGAGGCCATGTTCGGCAGCGAGCGCGATATCACCGTCGACACGGCGATCGTCTGCGGTACCTGCGCGGGCGACGGCACCGGAGCGGGCGCCCAGGTGGTCACCTGCCCTATGTGTCGGGGTCACGGTGAGGTTCAGTCGGTTCAGCGCTCGTTCCTCGGCCAGGTGATGACCTCGCGGCAGTGCCCACAGTGCCAGGGCTTCGGCACGCTCAACCCCAACCCGTGCGTCGAGTGCTCGGGCGACGGGAGGGTGCGCACCCGCCGTACCCTCACCGTGAAGATTCCCGCCGGTATCGACACTGGCACCCGCATCCAGTTGCGGGGCGAGAGCGAGGTGGGGTCGGGTGGCGGTCCTGCCGGCGACCTCTACGTCGAAATCGTCGAGACGCCGCACCCCGTGTTCCAACGACTCGGCGACGACCTGCACTGCAATGTGTCGCTGCCCATGACCGCCGCCGCGCTGGGCACCACCCTGACCCTCGAGACTCTCAACGGCCCGGAGGAACTCATCATCCGTGCCGGTACACAGTCGGCCAGCGTTCAGGTACTCAAGGGCCACGGTGTTCCCCACCTTCGCGCGTCGGGGCGCGGCGACCTGCACGTCCACATCGATGTGCTGACGCCCACCCGACTCGACGAGCGTCAAGAGCAACTCCTGCGCGAGCTCGCCGAGCTGCGCGGTGAGGAGCACCCTGAGTTGTTGGTGAGCGACGACGGTCCGGGGCTGCTCGGTAGGCTCCGCGGCGCCTTCGGGCCCAAATGACCCTCCCCGTGTACGTGGTGAGCGAGGCCACGCTCACGGAAGTGGCAGCCTCTGCGTCAGTGCTGCTCGACGGGCCCGAGGGCCGGCATGCCGTGACTGTCAGACGTACTCGCGTAGGGGAGACGATCGAGCTGGTCGACGGTGCTGGCACCCGGTGCCGTGGCACGGTCACGTCACTCGTCGGCGCGACGTCGCTGGTGGTGGAGGTCGAGCAGGTCACACGCGAGCCCCGACCTGAGCCCACACTGGTGGTCGTTCAGGCGCTGGCCAAGGGCGATCGCGGTGAGACCGCAGTGGAGACCCTCACGGAGGTCGGCGTCGACGAGGTGGTGCCCTGGCAGGCTGAGAGATGCGTGGTGCGCTGGGCGGGTGAGAAGTCGTCAGCGGGTGTCGCCCGGTGGCGGCGCACGGCCCACGAGGCCGCCAAGCAGTCGCGGCGCGCTCGCTTTCCGGTGCTGTCGGAGGTGGTGTCGACGCCGGCCCTGCTCGAGCGCGTCCGCGCTGCCTCACTGGCGCTCGTGCTCGACGAGCAGGCCCACATCCCCATCACCGAGGTTGTGGTGCCCCGCTCTGGAGACGTGGTGGTGGTCGTCGGCCCCGAGGGCGGTATCTCGCCCGACGAGGCGGCTGCGCTGGAAGCGGCTGGCGCCGTGGCCGTTCGCCTCGGGCCCACGGTGCTGCGTACCTCCACCGCCGGAACGGTTGCTGCGGCGGTGCTGCTCGCCGCCTCCGGCCGATGGATGGTCAGCGACGGGAGTGTGCAGTAATGTCCAGTGGCGTGACTGCCGTGAGCAACTGCCTGTTCTGTCGCATCGTGCAGGGCGAGATTCCGGCCGACATCGTTTTCGACGATGAGCACGTGCTGGCCTTCCGCGACCTCAGCCCGCAGGCCCCCGTGCATGTGCTGGTCATTCCGAAGCAGCACCACCCCGACATCGCCCGCCTCGCCACCTCCGACCCCGCGGGGGTCGCCGCGCTGATGGCCGGCGCCGCGCGAGTGGCCGAACAGGAGGGGCTCGTCGAGGGCTTCCGAATCGTGCTCAACACGGGGGCACACGGGGGGCAGACGGTCTTCCACGTTCATGCCCACGTTCTGGGCGGTCGGCCAATGTCGTGGCCTCCCGGATGACCGGAGTCCTAGAATGAAGTGTCCACTCGTGCTTCGCGAAGGTTCGACGAAGGGGAGCAAGGCCGTATCGGCCGTCTCATGACACGTTCCACTTACGAAGTGCAGTCGACCATCGTGGTGCCGCCGTCGCAGCCCATGGTCTCGGTGGTGGGTAGCAGTGACTCGCTGCTTCGCTGCATCGAGTCATTATTTCCCGACACCGACATTCTCGCCCGGGGCAATGAGATCACGGTCTCGGGACCGGCCAACGACGTTCAGCTCGTCGAGCTACTGATCGCCGAGATGCTGGTGGTGTTGCGCACCGGCCAGAGCCTCACCCCCGAGGCTGTCGAGCGCTCGGTGGCCATGCTGCGCGGAAGCGCGGAGGTGAGCCCCGCCGAGGTGCTCACCTCTGACATCCTCACCAGTAGAGGCAAGTCGGTGCGCCCCAAGACCCTCAACCAGAAGCGCTACGTCGATGCCATCGACGAGCACACCATCGTGTTCGGCATCGGGCCTGCTGGCACCGGCAAGACCTATCTCGCGGTCGCGAAGGCGGTACAGGCACTGCAGGCCAAGCGGGTCAACCGCATCGTGCTCACTCGTCCCGCGGTCGAGGCCGGTGAGCGGCTCGGCTTCCTACCCGGAACTCTCAGCGAGAAGATCGACCCCTACCTGCGCCCCCTCTATGACGCTCTGCACGACATGATCGACCCCGACAAGATTCCCCGGCTGATGACCAGCGGCACCATCGAGGTGGCGCCCCTCGCCTACATGCGCGGCCGCACCCTCAACGACGCGTTCATCATTCTCGACGAAGCGCAAAACACGTCGCCTGAGCAAATGAAAATGTTTCTCACCCGGCTCGGATTCGGCTCCACGATGGTGATCACCGGCGATGTCACGCAGGTCGACCTGCCGTCAGGCACGCAGAGCGGTCTGCAGGTGGTGCAGGGAATTCTCTCCGACGTCGACGACGTCACCTTCTGCCGACTCACCAGCCACGATGTGGTGCGGCACCGGCTGGTGGGCCGCATTGTCGACGCGTACGCGGTGTACGACGCCGAGCAGGCGGCCGACATCGCCAAGGGGCTCACGCCCAAGCGGCCCGGGCGACGGTGAACATGGTGAACACGGTGTCGGTCGCGGGCGAGCCTCGTGAGTGTGTCGAGGTGGTGAACGAGTCGAGCGTCATTTGTGACGTGTCGGCGCTGTGCAGGCAGGGGGCGTGGCTCATGTCCGCACTCGGGTTGCATGCCGAGTGCGAGCTGTCGGTGGCGCTGGTCGACGATCACCGGATGGCCGAATTACATGTCGAGTGGATGAATGAGCCCGGTCCCACCGACGTGCTGAGCTTCCCGATGGACGACGTGCGGGTGCCGAGTGCGGGTGAGGCAGCCGAGCCAGGAATTCTGGGTGATGTGATTTTGTGCCCGCAGGTCGCGCAGGCGCAGGCTGACGCCGCAGGCCACTCGCGCGAGGCCGAGCTCGAGTTGCTGCTCACGCACGGAGTGCTGCACCTGCTGGGACACGACCATCAGGAGACCGACGAGCACGCGGTGATGTTTGGCCTCCAGGAACAACTTCTTACACAGTGG
>Ga0114966_10001260_pt1 | contig 23542 bp, 29 predicted proteins | sample M_130207_XF_Meta_FD_87029 | JGI IMG/M metagenome (GOLD analysis project Ga0114966, IMG submission 87029) | Freshwater microbial communities from Lake Montjoie, Canada to study carbon cycling - M_130207_XF_MetaG | ecosystem: Environmental > Aquatic > Freshwater > Lake | place: Lake Montjoie... | reverse complement strand
TCACAGAAAATATTAGAAGGAGAAAAAATTAAATGGACATATTTAAAAGCTAATCCATTTGGACTTGATACAATGGCTGTTAAAGGATTTGAAGATCCACAAGAAATTATTAAATTTATAATTCAGTATATTGATTATGAAAGAATATTTATTGCTTCTCTAGAAAATAAACTTGGTGATTTTTATCAAGCATTGAATTGGGGAAATATACCAAAGAATGATAATATAGCAGATTTCTTTTCATTTTAAAATTTAAGTTATGAGGATAGCACAGAAAAAAGGTAAGACATCTAGATTAGATAAAGAAAATTTATCAAGAACTCTTATATTAAGTGGAGAAATTGATGAGCTAACTGTTAATGATTTAATGCAAGACATTTGCGATATTAATGAAATTGACAATGACAATGAAACAAGTGTTGTTGAATATGAAAGAGTTCCGATTAAATTAATAATTAATTCCACCGGAGGATCTGTGTATGACGGATTTGCATTGATAGGAGTAATAGAAGGATCGATAACGCCTATACATACATATTGCTATGGCTCTGCAATGTCAATGGCTTTGCTAGTTTTAACTGCAGGTCATAAAAGATTTGGTCATTCGCTATCAACATATATGTATCATGAATGTTTAGATGCATTGGCATATGATAAGATTTCAACGCTAAAAGAAAATTTAGAAGAAACAACTCGTATAATGAAAGTATATGATGATTATTTAATTACAAGAACAGGATTGAAACGTAAACAACTTGAAGACAGTAAAAAAATCAAATATGATTGGTATCTATCTCCGACAGATGCATTACAATTTCAAATTATAGATCAAATAATATAAATAAATATGATTACAAAAACAGTAGTAATAATTAAATTAGCAGTAGACGGAATGCACAATTTTCCAAAAGCCGCAGAATTATTCCCAGAAGTAGCTTTTTTAGCAGATAGACATAGACATATGTTTCATTTTACTTTAGCTAAAATGGTTAATAACGATGATCGTGATGTAGAGTTTATTATGTTTAAAAGAGATGTATTAAATTATTTACATAATCAATATTCTGATTCTCATACTAGAACTCATGAATTTGGATCAATGTCGTGTGAAATGTTATCTAGAGAATTGCTAGAAAGATTTGAATGTGATTGGGTTGAGTGTTGGGAAGACAATGAAAATGGAGCTCGCATAGAACGTATATGAAAAAAATATTTGTAATAATTGATCCGCTTATTACTGACGAAAATTCTTGGGAAAGTCATTTAACTTCAATTCTACTTGGATATATAGAATCTTCCAATCAAGAATCAAAATATCTTGTGCAAGAAGTAACTGATTTATCTTTAGTTAAACAGTATTTTCAAACTGGATATATTAATGCTAATGATAAATTTGTATTTCCAAATGCATGGACTTCAATGACTACTTACGTTAAGCATTGGTCTGAAAATTATCAAATACCTGTTAACATGATTGGGTTTTGGTCGCGTGGGTGTTATATAAATCAAGACTCAGAGTATCGACCATTAAATAATCGAAATTGGAGAAAGGTATATGAAAGAGCTTCATTTCGTTGTTTGGATAAATCATTTTTTATATCTAAATTTCATAAAGAGCAATTTCGCATATACGTTTCTAAATTTGTATTTCCAGAAAGATTAAATGTAATGCCATTTCCATTAGAGTATTTAACTTTAGAAATGGCATTGTATAAAGACAGTTACTATAAACAAAACATGATTGTGTTTCCATGGAATAAGTATTCAGAGTTTCAAGAACAGATTGTATACGACTTTATAAGAGTGTTTAAAGACGTAAAAATTATATTTGCTCAGGAGCGTGTTCCATTAACAAGATCTCAATTATTAAGTCAAATATCCAAAGCTAAAATTGCATTTTTACCTTACGACTCTCCTAATATCGGAAAAGAAATATATGAATATTTGTTGTTAGGTACTATTCCTTTAGTTCCAGACATAGAAGGATTTAAAGATTTATTACCTGCTGAGTTTAGATACCCACAAGAATGGACTTCAAATATTTTCAATTACAGTAAATTTGCTCCTGACTTAATATTTAAAATAAAATATTTAATTGAAAATTACGATTCATACATTCCATTAATTAAAGAATGTCAAGTAAATCTATTTGAAAATTTTTACGATTCCGAGCCAATTATCAAAGAAATATTTGGTAATTAAAATAAAATTTTATATATTAAAGTAAATAAATAAGTTATGATATTAAAGCCAAATAATGACCCTAAGAAATTAGTGTATTTTCCTTCACTTAGTTCCGGAGCCTATGCATCGCCTTTAACAAAAAATATGGAAGTAGCCCCAAGGGTGCCATATAGGTTTTGGGATGATCGAACTCCGGAAAAATGGAGATATAAATATTTTCTAATGACTGCGGGTCATTTATATAAGAAAAGTGAAATTCGTAAAACATGGGAACTTGAAGATTCTTTAGTATTCGGTGACTCCGGTGGATTTCAAATTGCAACAGGCGCATTGAAATGGGACATGGCATTGCGTGATAGAATTTTTGAATGGTTAGAAAGCAATTCAGACATTGCGTGTAATATAGATATTCCACCGCGTGTAACTTATGAAGGAAGGTTTCAAGAGTCTTTAGATATTAGTTTAGATAATTTCAAATATTTTGAAAAGAAACAAACTGGTAAAACAAATTTCTTAAATGTAGTTCAAGGATCTAATCCTGTAGAATTTGCACATTGGTATAAAACAGTTAAGGATATGCAATTTGGTGGCTGGTGTATTGGATCTTCCAGACGTCTTGTAGACTTCATGTATATTCTAGCTTTAATGATTAAAGAAAAAGAATTTGATAAAGAATACAATACATGGGTTCACTTATTAGGTATATCAAAAGTATCTGACTTTTTTATTCTAGCTCAAATGCAGCGATTATTGAATATACGAACTAATAATAGAATAACTGTATCGACAGATAGTTCATCTCCAGGTCAATATCCTATCTTTGGTCAAATGGTATGGAGTCCGAATTGGAAAGATCAAGTATTTAATATGTTGTATTTTCCTAAAGATTCAAGTAACATTGTATATCCGACAACAGGTCATGTGCCTTCATTAATAGATCATCCAGGTGTAGAGTATTTGAAATGGGATACCGTTAAAAATTATTCCACTGAAGCAGTTACTAGATTAACATATCATAATTTATATATGTATATATACACTGCCGATCATGTAGAGAAATTAATTAATACTTGCCCATTAGAAGTTCTAGCAGAATTAATTCCTAACGATTTAATTCAAATATTAAAATCTATGGAAGAAATGTTTAACTCTCCAGATCCAATTGCAGTGTATGAAAGATATAGACAATTTTATGTTAAGTTTGGTGGAGAGAATGTAATGAATATTGCAAAAGAAGTTCATGAAGAATTTTTTAACTTTGACGGCTTTAATTCATATGTTGAACCAAAGGTAGTTAAGAAAAGAGAAAAGAAAGAAGTAGTGGATGAAACAAAAGAAACAGAAGAAGTTCCACAGCAGCGTATTGAAGATGCGTTAGGTGGGTGGGGTGAATTAGAAAATATATAATATAAACAAAAAAACAAGTATGGCAAAAGAAATCTATTTTAATTTAGAAAGTCGCAACGGATTAAAAGCCGGCGTCGACAAATTAGCAAATGCAGTAAAAGTAACTTTAGGACCTAAAGGTCGTAATGTAGTTATTGGTAAAAAATTCGGAGCTCCGATTATTACAAAAGACGGAGTGACAGTAGCTAAAGAAATTGAATTGACAAATCCATTGGAAAATATGGGAGCTCAATTAGTTAAAGAAGTAGCTTCTAAGACAGCAACTGAAGCTGGTGACGGAACAACTACAGCTACTGTATTAGCTCAAGCTATTATGACTGCTGGTCTTAAATCAATTGCAACAGGAGTTAATCCTATCGATCTTAAAAAAGGAATTGATAAAGCAGTTGATGTAGTAGTAAATAATTTACAATCAATATCTCAATTAGTTGGTGATAGCGATGAAAAAATTCAGCAGGTAGCTACTATATCTGCTAATAATGATTACAGCATAGGAGAATTAATTGCTCATGCAGTTAAGGTAGTAGGTAAAGATGGTGTTATTACCGTTGAAGAAGCTAAAGGTATGGAAACAGAATTAAAGACTGTTGAAGGTCTTCAATTTGACAGAGGTTATTTATCTCCTTATTTTGCAACCAATGCAGAAAAAATGGAAGCTGAATTGGAAAATCCAATTATTCTAATTTATGAAAAGAAAATTAGTTTAATGTCTGACTTACTTCCTATTTTAGAAAAAGCAGTTGCAACATCTAGACCACTTTTAATTATTGCAGAAGATGTTGATCAAGAAGCGTTAGCTACTTTAGTAGTTAATAGAGTAAGAGCTGGTTTAAGAGTATGTGCTGTTAAAGCTCCTGGTTTTGGAGATAAGCGAAAAGAAATGTTAAAAGACATTGCAATATTAACAGGAGGTACTGCATTATTTGAAGAAATGGGGCATAAATTAGAAGATGCTGAAATATCTCAATTAGGTGAAGCTGCTAAAGTTGTAGTAAGTAAAGACACTTGCACAATAATAGATGGAGCTGGAGAGAAAGACGCTATTGTAGCTAGAATAAAAGAAATTAAAGCTCAAATAGATTTAGCTAAATCAGATTTTGAAAAAGAAAAATTACAAGATCGTTTAGCTAAATTAACAGGCGGTGTTGCAATTCTTTATATTGGTGCTGCGTCTGAAGTAGAAATGAAAGAAAAGAAAGATAGAGTAGATGATGCTTTACATGCTACGCGAGCTGCAATTGAAGAAGGTATTGTACCCGGTGGTGGTATTGCATTAATAAGATGTTTGCATTTATTAGAAACTCTTAAAGGTGATACTGAAGATGAGACTGTAGGTATTCAAATTATTAAAAGAGCTATTGAAGAACCTTTACGTCAAATTTGTATTAATGCAGGTACAGAAGGAGCTGTGGTAATTGAAGAAGTTCGTAAAGGATTATCTGACTTTGGATATGATGCACGAACAGGCGAGTATGTTAATATGATTGAATCTGGAATTATTGATCCAACCAAAGTAACTAGAATAGCTTTACAAAATGCGGCATCAGTAGCTTCAATGATTATGACAACGGAATGTGCAATTGTTCCAATTCCAGAAGATATTAAACAGCCTCAACAAAATCAAGAATATTAATTTGATTATTCAAAAGAATATCTTATATTAAATTAAATAAATAAAAAAAATACAAAATGGAAAAAAGTAAATTTATAGGCTTTGTTAATCGTTACTTCTTAGCAGGTAATACAGATTCAGCAAAGTTAGTAGTAGAAGATAAAAAATTGACTACGAAATTCATTAGCACAGATCAAAATGTAATTGGTGAAGTAACTCTTAACACATTCGATGCGCCAGATGCGGTATTAGGAGTGTATGCAACTTCTCAATTAGTTAAAATGCTTTCGGCGATAGATGAGAAAATGGATATCTCTTTTGGCGAAGTAGATAAAAAAATCTATTCAATGAACTTTAAAGATCAAGCTACTAACGTAACTTACATGTTAGCAGATTTATCAGTTATTCGTCAAGTTCCTAATTTAAAATCACTTCCTGACTTTGATGTTAAGATTGAATTGAATAAAGAATTTTCAAGTAACTTTAAAAAAGCGGCTAATGCATTGCCTGAGTCTGATAACTTCGGTGTTATGTGTGATGGTGAAGAAACTAAAATTATTATCAATCACTCGAGTGTGAACACCAATCGTATTGTTTTTAAGACAACTCCTAAAGAGTTCAAGCAAATGGATACTGTATGTTTCTCTGCTAAATTATTTAAAGAAATTTTAAATGCAAATTCAGATGCAACAGGAATGTTAGAAGTGTCTTCTAAAGGATTAGCTAAAGTAACTTTTGAAAATGCTGAATACACTTCAGCATATTATTTAGTTAAATTAACTATTTCATAAGCATGGCAAAAAAGAAAAAAGAAGTAACGATTGAAGATTGTGTGTTAGTTGCACGCAGTCTTCATTCTATGTTACACGAGTTTTACGCTGTGAAGTCAGAGTCAAGTATATACTCTAATATTATTACAGTAGAAGAATTAATTAGATCTTTAATTAAAAAATAATATGTTTGGAAATTCAGAACACACAATTTGGACAGAAAAATATCGTCCAGATGATTTAACTGGATACGTTGGTAATCAATCCATTGTAGATAAAGTTAAAATTTATATAGAAAGTGGAGATGTTCCACATTTATTATTTTATGGTACAGCAGGTACTGGCAAAACTACTTTAGCTAAATTAATAGCAAAGAATATAGATTGTGATTTGATGTATATTAATGCATCAGATGAAAACAATGTAGATACAGTTAGAGAGAAAATTAAAAGTTTTGCTAGCACTATTGGGTTTCGTCAATGGAAGTTAATTATACTAGATGAAGCTGATTATTTAACTCCTAATGCACAAGCAGCGTTACGTAACTTAATGGAAACATTTTCAAAGACTACTAGATTTATTTTAACTTGTAACTATGTTGAAAAGATAATTGATCCTATACAATCTCGTTGTCAAGTGTTTGGTATTACTCCTCCGTCAAAAAAAGACGTAGCGATTAGAATGAATACAATACTTCAAATAGAAAAAATAAAAGCAAAGCCAGAAGATTTAGTTTCAATTATCAATGCAGGATATCCTGACATAAGACGTATACTTAATTCGTGTCAAAGACAAGTAATTAATGGAGAATTAACAATAGATAAGCAATCTTTAATTGAAGCTAATTATGCTGACAAAGTTATTGAATTGCTATCTGCTAAGTTAGATAAAAAACAATTATTTACTTCCATACGTCAATTAATAGCTGATTCTCAAGTTAAAGATTATACAGCTTTATATAGACATCTATATGACAATGTAGATACATTTGCAGTAGGTCATATAGCAGGAATTATTTTAATTATTGCTGAAGCTCAATATCAAGATTCTTTTGTAGTAGATAAAGAAATAAACATAATGGCAATGTTTGTAAAAATTATTAATGAATTAAATTAATGTTATGAAAAAAACTTTTAATGGTCAAGGACAGCAACCACAACAAGGTCCGAAAATTGACATCAATAAAACAACTGCAATTGTATGTGATAATACAGAATGCGAAAATGATATGTTTATGTCTGCTATGAAATTTAGAAAAGTATCTAAATTAATTGCTGGCACTCCTAACGATCAAATAGTACCTGTACAGATTTTTATATGCACAGCTTGTGGAAATGTAAATAAAGAATTTGATTTGAACATTGGATAAGACTAAAACTATATTTGACCATTTAGCAGGTATCACTTCTAGTAAAGTGCCATGGAACAAATTATCTGATTTAGATAAAAAATCATTTTCTGTTTATTTGATAAATAGATGGCTTTCTATGAATATGGACTTCATTGAAATAGTTAATGAATTTCAAAAATATACTATTGGTCAAATTACTCCGCAAGAGACGTATAAAATATATTATGATTTTTTGCCTAAACAAAAGCAATTCAATAAGTATATCAAAGGTAAAAAAGCAGAAAAATACAATCAAGAATTGGTTGAATTACTGTCAAAGCACTTCTTAATAAGTGAGAAAGAAGCCATGGAATATTTGGATATGTCTCAGAATATAAGTTTAACTCCGATTAAGGAAATAGTGAAAAAATACGGAAAATCAGATAAGGATGTTGAACGTTTATTTAAAATTGCAAAATGATCAAAGGAAATAATATGGCTATAATTTCTATTAGCGGAAAGATAGGAAGTGGCAAAGATACCATTGCAGATATTATTATGCAATATACTCCATATCATCGTTGGCAAGTAAAAAAGTTTGCAGGTAAGTTAAAAGACATTGCAGAAATTTTAACAGGAGTTCCAAAAATTAATTTTGAAGATCAAGAATTCAAACAGCAAGACATGGGCCCTGAATGGGGAATGACTTATCGAGATTTGCTTCAAAAATTAGGCACTGAAGCTATGAGAAATGGATTACATAAGAATGTATGGGTAAATGCTTTATTTGCTGATTTTAATATTGAAGAAGATGAGCAAATACCCTATTGGATTATTACCGATTCTAGATTTCCAAATGAATTAGCAGCTGTAAAAGAACATAACGGTATTGCTATTAAAGTAATTCGAGATTCAGGTAATACTATTGGAACTACTCACACTTCAGAAACGGCATTAGATAATTACACCGAATGGGATTACGTTATTAATAACAATGGTACTCTTGAAGAACTTAAAACTCAAGTATTATCTATTTTAGAAAAAGAAAGTCTTTTGAAATACGCAGGACTTTAATTTGGTACTTACATAAGAATTTCTTAAATTTATATTATATAAAAATAAGTTATGGCAGTAAGTTCACTCAATCAGTTATTTAAAGCAGTCGCTCCTGTTAAGAAGGAAGGCGATAAGACTATTTCATATAGTCAATATGCTATGTGGTCTAGCTGTCCACAAAAATGGAAATTAACATACGTTGATAAAATTAGATTAGGTGGGCCTTCAATACATACAGTATTTGGATCTGCATTTCACGATACCATTCAATGGTATTTGCACATCATGTTTAGTGATTCAGTTAAAGCTGCTGATCAATTAAATTTGCCAGAATGTTTGCAAGAGCAAATGACTCAACATTATATGTTATCAGTGCAAGACTTAGGAGGCACACACTTCTCAACGCCAACTCAATTAAATGAATTTTATGAAGATGGTGTTGCTATCTTAGAATGGTTTAAAAAACATCGTAGTTCTTATTTTACTAATCAAGGTTATGAGTTAGTAGGTATTGAAATGCCTTTGTATATTCAAGCTTCTGATAGTAATCCAAAAGTAATTATGAATGGATTTTTAGATATAGTAATTCGTCATATTGAATCTGATAAAATAACTATTATCGACTTTAAGACTTCTACTAAAGGTTGGAATGCATATGCGAAGGCAGATAAAACAAAAGCATCGCAATTGGTTTTGTATAAATCATATTTTGCTAAGCAATATGGATACAATGAAGAGAAGATTGACATCAAGTATGTAATTCTTAAAAGAAAATTAATTGAAGGCTTTATGTATCCACAAAAGCGTATTCAAGAATTTGTTCCTGCTTCAGGTAAACCAACTCGTAATAAACTTTTAAAAGATATTGAATCTTTTATTAATGTTGGATTTAACCAAGACGGATCTTATAAGACTGATGGAATATTTCCTGCTATTGGATTGGCAGGACTTAAAAATTGTCGTTGGTGTGAGTTTGCAAACAAAGAAGATTTATGTCCAAAAGCAAATAGAATAAAATAATGTTAAACAGATACAAATTGGAGACGAGTTCAGATAAAATAAAGATTGCGTTGATTGGATCTAGGACTTATGAAAATCGAAGAAAGATTCGAGATATGATTTTCAAATTGAAAAATACTTTTAAAGATAAATTATTAATTGCATCAGGCGGTACTCAAAGTGGTGCTGATAAGTATGTAAAGAAGTATTGTTTAGAGTTAGGTGTTAGCTATATAGAGTTTAATCCTGCACATACAAATAAAAATTTATATTCAGCATTACATGAATCTTATTATAGTAAACCATATCACGTATCTCAATTATTTCATCGAAATGAACTTATTGTAAAGTATTGTGATAAGATGATTTGTTTTCGTAGTGAAGGTAAATCAGTTGGATCAGATCACGTTGTCGATATGGCAGTTAAGTATAAAAAACCTTATATAATAATAACAGATAAATCATAATATGAAAAATTTTAAACTGTATCTTATCTATCATTTAAAATGGCAAATAGGAATTGTAGTATCTTGGCCATGTATGTGGTTACTGCATGATGTGTTTGGTTGGAATAATTTTTATACAATAATTGGATTTCAATTTGTCGGAGCTTGTATATTTTGGAATGTAGATAAATTAATATTTCGAAATAAAAATATATAAAAACCGGCCTTGTTTTAAATGAAATACATATTTATATTAAATTAAATAGTTATGACTCAAATACAATTACCAAAGTTAATTAAAGTCGATCCGAACAAAGTTAAAAAGAAAAAAATTCTTTTATTATCGGATGATCTAAGAATGCATTCAGGCATTGCAACAGTATCTCGTGAAATTGTTTTAAATACAGTTAAAGAATATGACTGGGTTCAATTAGGTGCGGCACTTAAACATCCGGATCAAGGAAAATGTTTAGATTTATCTCAAGACATTGCAAATCAAACAGGAATTGCAGATGCTAGTGTTAAAATATATTGCAATTCAGGATACGGAGATCCTAATATATTACGAGAGCTTATTCAAATAGAGCGACCAGATGCAATTCTTCATTTTACTGATCCTAGATTTTGGACTTGGTTATATGGAATGGAGCATGAATTGCGTCAATCCATTCCATTGATGTATTATACTATTTGGGATGATACCCCATATCCTAAATATAACAAACCGTTTTACGAATCATGTGACTTGTTAATGTGTATATCTAAACAAACACATAACATTGTTAAACAAGTTTTAAAAGATTGCAATTATAAAGATTGGCAAATTACTTATCTACCTCATGGAATTAATCATACACAATTTTATCCAATCGATCAAAATCATAATGAATGGGTAGACTTTACTAAATTCAAAGAGTCAATTATACCTAAAGAAAAAACTTTTGTTGCATTTTATAATTCAAGAAATATTCGCAGGAAACATACTTCAGATTTAATTTTAGCATATAAAGTATTTTGTGATAAATTATCAAAACAAGATTCTGACAAATGTATATTGTTATTGCATACAGATCCTATCGATGAAAATGGTACAGATTTAGTTGCTGTGATTAATGAATTATGTCCAATGTATAATGTTTCATTTACTAATAAACGATTGTTAACTACTAAAGAATTAAATTATTTATATAATGCAGTTGATGTAACAGTTAATATCGCTTCCAATGAAGGATTTGGATTAGGTACTGCAGAGTCTGTTATGGCAGGTACTCCAATTGTAGTTAATGTTACTGGAGGTCTTCAAGATCAATGTGGCTTTAAGAAAAATACTAAAGAATTTTTAATGGCAGATGATTATACAGATGCATTTCAAACCAACGCAGAAGGTAAATATCAGCAGCATGGTGAATGGGTAAAACCAGTATTCCCTGCAGTAAGAACACTTCAAGGTTCTGTTCCAACTCCTTATATATTTGATGACATTGTTGATTATAAAGAATGTGCTGAAGCTATTTACTATTGGTGGATGATGAATGATGAAGATAGAGTAAAGGCAGGTTTAATTGGTCGAGCTCATTTCATGAAATCAGAAATAGGATTATCAGCAGAATCAATGGGTAATAATTTTATTAGTAATATTAATACTTGCTTAGAAAAATGGCAACCTAGAAAACGAATTGAATTAGTAAAAATATAGTTATGGAAACAACAAAACCAGTATTAGTATTCCAAGCGCCTGTAGGTACACGTTCAGGCTATGGAGAAAGATCAAGAGATTTAGTTCGTGCATTAATTGCATTGGACAAATATGATATAAAAATAATAAGCACTCGTTGGGGTAGCACTCCAATGACAGCGTTAACTGATCAAGACACAGATATTTTATCTAGATTAGTAACAACACAAATAACACAACAGCCAGAAATTTTTATGCAAGTAACTGTGCCTAATGAATTTCAAAATTTAGGTAAATTTAATATTGGAATCACTGCTGGTATTGAAACTACATTGTGTGACGCTACTTGGATTGAAGGATGTAATAAAATGAATTTAATTTTAGTTTCTTCAGAGCACGCTAAGAAAGTATTTGAAAGTACTAAGTATGATAAAATGGATCAAAACACAAAACAAAAAATAGGTGAGTTAGTATTAACCGCTCCTGTAGAAGTTTTATTTGAAGGTATTCGTTTAGATAAATTTAAAAAGACATATAATAAAGAAGCAAATATAGAAAATTTATTTACTGAAATTAAAAATGATTTTTGTTATTTATTTGTAGGTCATTGGTTACCAGGAAATTTAGGAGAAGATAGAAAAAATGTAGGAGCGTTAATTAAATCATTTTATGAAGCGTTTAAAGGAAAGAAAAATCCACCGGCACTTATTTTAAAAACTCAATCAGGAGGATCAGTGTCAGTTATGGATCGAATCGAAATTACAAATAAAATCAATCAAATAAAATCATTAATTGATACTAAAATTTTACCTGACGTATATATAGCTTATGGAGATTTCACAGATGAAGAAATGAATGATTTATACAATCATGAAAAAGTAAAAGTTCATATTTCTTTTACTAAAGGAGAAGGATTTGGAAGACCTTTAATAGAAGCGGCTATTACTGGAAAGCCAATTATCACATCAAATTGGTCTGGCCATTTAGATTTTTTAAATGCAGAATCTTCAATATTAATAGATGGTCAATTAACAAAAGTTCATAGATCAGCATCTTGGAAAGGAGTCTTAAATGAAGATGCTGAATGGTTTTCTATAGATTATGGAAAAGCGATTGCTTATGTAAAAGACATTCATAAAGATTATAAAAAATATTTAGAAAAATCTAGAAAGACATATCATCATATTAAAACTAATTTTTCTTTTGATGCTATGAAAGATAAGCTAGCATCTATATTAGATTCTAGAATACCAGATTTTCCTAAACAAGTTGCAATTACATTACCAAAGCTTAATAAAGTATCTGAAGCTCCAAAGTTTGCATTACCAAAACTTAAAAAAATAGAGTAATGAAAATTAGTTATGCAATTACAGTATGTAATGAGTTTGTGGAGATACAACGCTTATTACATTTTCTGTTAAAAGAAAAGCGGCCTCAAGATAATATAGTAGTATTGTATGATGAGATAAATGGAGATCCTGAAGTAGAATCGTTTCTAAGAACACACTCAGTTAACAATGAATACTTTTGGTATAAAGCTCCTTTCAATAAACACTTTGCTGATTGGAAAAACTTGCTCAACTCAAAGTGTTCTGGAGATTACATTTTTCAAATAGATGCGGATGAAATTCCATGCACACCAATTATAGAGTCTTTACCAAGCATATTAGAAAGCAATCCAGAAATAGATGTTTATTTAGTACCTCGTGTTAATACAGTAGATGGATTGACAGATGAGCATGTTGCTAAATGGGGATGGAATGTTAATAGTGAAGGTTGGGTAAACTGGCCTGACTACCAATGGCGTATATATAAAAACGCTCCTTACATTACATGGAAGAATAAAGTTCATGAGGTGCTAGAGGGATTCAAGCAGTATGCATATTTGCCAATGGAAGAAGACTATTCACTCTATCATCCAAAAGTAATAGAGAAGCAAGAAAAGCAAAATACATTCTATAATACATTATGAAAAATGTAATTATATTCCAAGATTGGATTCGTGAAAAAACTTACGGTCATGATTGGAAACAAGATGAGCTATTCGCATATTTTAAAGCACAGATAGATAATAGTATAAGACTGGGCTGGAAACCTGAAGATATTATAATTGGTACAAATTTAGATTTTTCATATAAAGAAGTTACTGTTATAAAATTAAATGATATTTGTCAATATAATAAATACTTTAATAAACAATATGGTATAGCAGAGCTATTATCTAATAATTTAATAACAGATAATTTTTGGTTTCATGACTTTGATGATTGGCAATTAGTGCCATTTACATTTCCAGAGTTTAAAGGAGATATTGGAGTTTGTAAATATATAAATAATTCACAATGGAATACAGGATCTATTTTTGTAAAATTATCTAGTAAAGACATATGGGAATTAATAGTTGCATTTATGAAAGAAAATGATAGTCATCCGGAATTGTTACAAACAGGCGACGAAAATATTTTTAATTTTATTTATAAAAATTATTCAGAAATTCAATCTAGATTTACACAATTAAATAATACTTACAATGTAGGAGTTACGCAATTTAAAATGAGATTAGATACAGCAGAATTGCCTATTAAAATAGGAGCATTTAAACCTGGCAGTGAAGGATATAATATATTTTTAGATAATAAATTAATACCAAATGAATTAAATGAAATATTTAAAATACATAAATTAATATGAGAATAACTAATATTGACACTTTAAGTGCGTATCTTGATAGATTAATAACTGAAAATATTAAATTGTACTTTTTTAATAAAGATAATTTAACTGACAAATCCAATCATCAAAAAATAGTAATTGGAGAAATAAAAAAGAAAATTTCTGAACTTTTTTTAGAAACTTTCAAAAGAAATTCTTATAATTATATAGAAGAGCATCGTACATTTAATGAATCTGCGATTGTTGAGGAGTTAGAAGAATTAATACAAAATGATATTAATATCGGAGAAGCGGATAGAGCTCGTTTAGAAGAAACGACTAAGGAAACTCCTAATTTAGAAAGAATGATCGTTAATGAAAAAAGATTAAGAAAAGCAAATGAAGGCCGATCTAGAAATAAAAATAATATTGATAAACAAATTAAAAATATAATTAATGGAAGAAAATAAACACGAATTATTAACGCAACAGTATAGTACATGGGGTGACAAATTACTTCAGCATACAGATGTATTACACTCAATGCAACATGATCGAATCATTAAACCTATTACAGTGCAATTAGCTCCGATAGAAGCGTGTGATTCAGATTGTCCATTTTGCTCGGTAGCAGGCCGGCCCATTAAAACATATTTGCCTTTTTCAAAAATTCAACAAATATTAAAAGATTTTAAAGACTTAGGAGCTAAAAGTTTAGAATTAACTGGAGGAGGTAATCCATTATTGTATCGCGATAGAGAAACTAAACAAAATATTAATGACGTTATTAAATATGCTAGTTCATTAAACTATGACATTGGAATTATAACTAATAGTCATTCATTTAAAAAATGGCTAACGCCTGATGTATATGATATGATTAATTGGATACGTGTTAGCTTAATACAATTAGATGAAGGTAAAAATCCTGAAGATTATGATTTTAATGGGTTTCCATATAAAAAAATAGCATTTAGTTATATTATATACGATGGGCAAACAGATGATGCTGGAAATTATGTAGCAGATGAATTATCTAGAACTAATAAAGTTTATCAAGGCACGACAGTCCAGACTATAGAAAAGATTGCAAAATTAGTAAATTTACACCCGGAGATTAAATTTGTACGATTAGCTGGCAATTGCTTAATCAAAGGAAATAATGCAGCAGTAAGAGATCGATGGAAAGAAATTGTAGATAAAGTTGATGAACTAAATAAATTTTTTATTAAAGATATTGGCTATGACGATGCTCCATATAATGAAGGGTGTTATGTTGGTATGATACGTCCATATGTCGCGCCAGCACCTCACGGAGGCACTTATAATGTATATGCATGTACAAGTCATGTTTTAGAAAATCGAGTATATGATGAAGAATGGGCACTTTGTAATGTAGATGATATAAAAAGTGCATGGGATAAAATGAATAAACAGTTTCAAGAAAAAGGTTATCCATATGAAGTAAAAAATAATAAAGGTAAGAATTGGTGTAGCTCATGTAAGTTTTGTTATTATAAATTTAATAATAAACTTTTATATACAGTAGTAAATGAAATGCCAGATAAAAATTTCGCATAATTATGAATCAATATAACAAAGATTATTACAAGTCAGTTAATTATGTAACGTATTTAAATAGAAAACCAAAATACGTTAAACATGTACACGAAATAGATTCTTTATTAAAGTCATTTAACTTAATATCAGCAAATAGCAAAATTTTAGATTATGGCTGTGCTGTAGGATTTTTAATTGAAGGATTTAAAGAAGCTGGATATCAAAATATAGAAGGCTATGATATTTCAGAATGGGCAGTACAGCAATGTAAATCTAAAAATATTAACATGCTAGAAGCTGTTGATAATATTAATTATGATTTAATATGTTGTTTAGATGTTCTAGAACATATGCCAGATGATGATATTATAAATACGTTTTCTAAATTAAATGGTAACATGATGTTAGTACGTATACCATGTAGTACTGATGGCATTAATTTTCATTTAGAAGTATCAAAAGTTGATCCTACTCATTGTAATTGTAAAACTAAACCACAATGGATAGAGTTATTACGTAAATTAGGATATAACTTTTTTTTACCTGTTAATATAAATACTATTTATGACAGTGAAGGTGTAATGTGTTATTTATGTTTCAAAGAAAATAAAATATGAAAGATAAATTAACAATATTAACAACAACTCATTTCAAAGCTTCTGCACATCGGTTGCAAGCAGATTATAAAGTTGATCATAGTCGTACGAATACTTCTACATTGTTAATTGAAAGTACAATTAAGAATTTATATGATTATTTAGGACATCAAGATATTCAACATTTTATATCATTAGATCACGATCCTGAAGATGAGGGTAGTTGTCTTTATTTAGATAATTTACATAAACTATTAATTAATTATCCAAATGTTAATTTATTAGTAACTACTAAAGGTATTCGAGAATCAATAATTAATTTAATTAATTCTGTAACGACAGATTATTTTTTATGGTTTGAGCATGACTGGTGTTTTAAGCGTAATGTAAATGTACCTAAATTAATACAATTGCTAGATTTGGAATCAGATATAAATTATATACGATTTAATAAACGCAACAATATTGTATTTAATTGTGACACTGCTTTAAAAGAAACAAAGTTTTCAGTTAATGAAGATGCTATTATATTATGCGGTACAACAGGATGGTCAAATAATCCATATATAGGTCGCACAAGTACATGGCAAACTACATGGATGGATTATTTAAATGATCCATTAATAACAAATCAAATAACAATCGAGCTTGAATTGCAAAATGAATATCGACGTCAAATAAAAGAAACTTCATTTGAAGAAGCATTAAAAAAATGGGGAGTATATATTTACGATCAATTAGGAGCTTCTAATGTAGTACAACATCTTAACGGTAGATTATTATGAATAAAACAATATTAATAACAGGAGTAGCAGGTTTATTAGGATCTAGATTAGCTGATTACATAATAGAAAATCATCCAGAGTATCAAGTAATAGGTGTTGATGATTTAAGTGGAGGCTATTTAGAAAATGTCAATCCTAAAGTAGAATTTTTTAATTTTAATATTATAGGAGATAGCATATCTTTAATTTTTAAAAAATACAAACCTACTTACGTATTTCATTTAGCTGCATATGCTGCTGAAGGATTGTCTCCATTTATTAGAACATTTAATTACGATAATAATTTAAAAGCGACTGCATTTATTGTTAATGAATGTATTAAACATGATGTTAAACGATTAGTGTTTACATCAACTCTTGCTGTATATGGTCATGGTGAAGGAGGCTATTTTAATGAAACACAAACTCCAAAGCCAATTGATCCATATGGAGTAGCAAAATATGCTTGTGAAATGGATATTCAAATTGCCGGTGAGCAACATGGGTTGGATTGGTGTATTATTCGTCCTCATAACGTATATGGTATTAAACAAAATATTTGGGACAAGTATCGTAATGTATTAGGCATTTGGATGTTTCAGTATATGAATAATGAACCAATGACAATTTTTGGTGATGGCGAACAAACAAGAGCGTTTAGTTATATTGATGATAGTTTAATTCCATTATGGAATGCAGCTATACTACCAGAAGCTTCTAAACAAATTATTAATGTAGGAGGAATTGAAGAACATTCTATTAATCAAGCTGCGTCTATTCTTTGTGAAGTTATAGGAAGTGGTGAAGTACTTCATTTAGAAAGTCGTCATGAAGTTAAACATTCAATTCCGACTTGGCAAAAGTCAGTTGATATTTTAAAATTTGAACATAAAACAAATTTAAAAAATGGATTGATTGAAATGTGGGAATGGGCTAAACTGCAACCTAAAAGAGAAAGATTTGTTTGGCCTTCATATGAATTAGAAAAAGGAATTTATAGTTTTTGGAAATAATGGATATAGAAAAAATCGTTGAGTCAGCATATAGTTTATATATGCCACAAGAAAAAGAAGAAATTACACAACTAGCAAAATTTGTATGTGAGTTGCAACCTAAAGTAGTTGTTGAAATAGGAACTAAATTCGGAGGCACATTTAAAATTTGGAATGAAGTAACTAATGCTAAAACTATTAGTATAGATTTAGTCGACGGCATACATGGAGGAGTTACTCGTGATGACGTTAATAATCGTAATGAATACTTTATAAATTTATATGGAAGTCGTTGTAATTTTATTGAAGGAGACTCACATCAAGATTTAACATATGATTTATTAGTTAATGTATTAAAGGGACAAAAGATTGATTTTTTATTTATTGACGGAGATCATACTTATGAAGGAGTTAAACAAGATTATGAAATGTATAAAGAATTAGTATCTGATAATGGATATATTGCATTTCACGATATTAATGATACACAGCGACATAGAGATAGAAACGTGTATGTAGGTAAATTATGGAATGAATTAATTGGCGAAAAAATTGAATTTAATATTAAAGCTGATTGGGCAGGCATCGGCGTAATTAAAAAGAACTAATGTCAAAGCGAATTGTAATAATACCAAATTTTGGAGAATCACATTTAATCAAATGTCAAATTCCAAATATAGTAGAAACTTTAAATCCGGATATTGTAATTTACAATGAAGGATTATTCCCTACAGGTCCAGAATCTAGATTAGTTGTTACAGACGAATTTCGATCGAAATATTGTTATAAAGACACGAATTTAGCTTGGGATACTTTAGAAACGCAACAGCTTATAGAAGAAGCTAAAATAACATATCCTAATATTAAATGGATTCATAATGAAATGAAGTTTGAAAAAGGAATGAAAGCAAGTGACGCATATACATATGCTGTATCTAATTTTGAAGAATTAGGTATTGAAGTTACGATAGGAGATTATATATTTCCATATGAACCAGATATTTTTCATTTAGAGTCTGATAGTAATAATATAACGTATATATTAAATCAATTAAAACCTAATCAAGGCTTTACTAGTATATGGTTAGACTTTTTAGAAACACAGCATTATATAGAATCTTGTAATAACCCATATGAAGGAAGACCTAATGGAAGAAAATTAGCAATTTGCTTTGGAGATATAGAATATTACAAACATGTAGTAAGTCAATTTGAATCAATGAACTATAGTATGTTATTACAAAGTGATTTAATAACTTATCATTATAATTGGTTTAGATTTGATAAAAATAAACAATTACGATTTGAACAAATAGTACGTGATGATGTAAATTATTGGAAAGAATTTGAAGAAGGGCTAATGCGTATACGAAATAATTCGCAAATCAACAATCATCCAACTCATACAATATTAAGACCAAAACGAACTAATACAACTAAATTTGCTTCATATATTAATATTGAACATCCAAATGCAATTAAAATGCATAACAATTATATAAAGTAATATGAAAAATTTAGTATATATAGTATCCATTGATCATAATAGCTCAAGATATAAATTTTCTGACTTTTCAGTTAATTGTATTGAAAGTTGGAAATATTGGTGTGATAAAAACAATATTGATATTATTATACAATATGAATCTGATGCTAGAGTAGTAATGCCTATTTGGAATAAAGAATTTGTATTTGACAAATTTGAAACAGATAAATATGAAAAAATAGCAGTAGTTGATTCAGATACTATGATTAAATGGGATGCTCCTAATTTCTTTGATTTATACAAAGATGAATTTTGTGGAGTAGTTGATTCAGCTAATTTAAGATGGGTTGACAATAGTATTAAAACTTACAAAGAACATTTTGAAGAATTTAAAGATATTGAATTGTCATTACATGAATACATCAATGCCGGCGTGTTGATGTTTCATAAAAGTCATAAGTATGTATTTGATGAATTGGTTTCTTTTTATTTAAAACATAAAAATACTTTAGATAATTGGAATATTGGTGGAGTAGGAAAAGAACAAACTATATTTAATTTGATGTTGAAAAAATTAAATGTTAAAAAGAAATTTTTATCTCCGGAATGGAATTTAATATCAATGCAAAAGCGTGGTATGTTAGATTATAATTGGCAATTAAATGAAGTTAAGATTCCATTTTTTATTACCTACTCTTATATTTGGCACTTTACTGGAATATCAATTGAAACTAAACAATCATTAATTGACCAAACTTGGGCAATAGTAAAAAATAATTATCAATGAAAAATATAGTTTTTATACCATTTATAGATAATAACGATGGCAGGGCTATTGGTTATAGATATGGAATTAAAAGTTGGGAGTATTGGTGTAAAAAGAATAACTGTGAGTTAGTACTTTTTGATACTGCCATTATGCCAGTAAGTGAAATGAAAATAACTTGGCAACGATATTTTGTATTTGAAATGTTAGAAAATTCTGAAATTGAATACGATCAAATATTGTTAGTAGATTGTGATACTATTATTCATCCTGATTGTCCAAATTTCTTTAATGAGACGGATGGGGTGTATTGTGGAGTAGTGAATGACGGAAGTTATGAATGGACTATTAGAGGTATTGAAAATTATTCAAAGCATATTTTTAATACTACAATACCATGGCACTCAACTATTAATGGAGGATTTCAAATAGTTAATAAATCACATAAAGAGTTTTTTAAATACATGACAGATTTTTATTTGTCAAACAAAGATTTATTTTTGCAAGTACAAAATTTTTCAAAAACAGGTAGTGATCAAATTCCATTAAATTTCTTTTTAGCTGAAAAAAATATTCCTGTTAAACATTTTCCATATTCATATAATATGATGGAGATGAGTAAAAAAGAAATTATACACACAGATTTTTTATTTACTAAATTAGGTTGGATTTATCATTTTAATTCAGACTTACCTAAATTAACTGAAGAAAGCGAAGATTTATTTTGGATGAGAGAAACTTATAAATACTTGTATAATGATATTAAATAATACTTATAAAATAGGTACGATGGTGATGTTCTATGAAATAGAAGCAGCCAAAGACTTTGCTAACTCAGTTAAAAGTGCATGCTTTGATATTGAAAATAAAGAAAATATTGAAGTTGAGTATTTGTTAAATATGTCTGAGCTAACTGAAACGTTAGATACCAATCAAATTACTAAAGATGAATTGATAAATTCATTTGTGGTTAATTGTGTTAATTTATTAATGGATGCTGGTATTAAAACAATTTATAAAATACATGAAGATAATAGTTCATTATATTCTATAGGATCATATAGAAGAGATTTAAACTATTTTAATTGTTTAAAGTTTGATTATATAGTTTGGGGTGAGTCAGATTGCCTTATGCCTAAACAATATTTTGAAGCTGTTGAGCAAGTATCTAATTATGCAAAGCAAACAAACATCAATAGATATTGTCTTACCTTTGCAGTAAGAAAAATGTGGGATTCAAGTTGGAGCGTTTTAGAGCATGTAGATTTTCAAAATGAAACGTTTTTACCTTCAACTCATGAAGCTTGTTCAACAACTCCTTCTAGCATTTGGTATTATATGAATGAAGAAGAAATGAATTCTATTAATAACAAGTTTGATCAATTTGAAATGTTAGTTTTAGATTATCCTAGATTTGATGGATCGCTTTTAACTATATCTAAAGATTTATTGTTAAATGGAATTAATATTCCTCCGGCTGTGTCAGGTACAGGAGAAGACACTGCATTTCAAAATTCTATTAAAACTATAATGGGTGCAAGTTATTCACAATTTGTAATTAAAAATATACTTAAAGTGCATAACAGAAATCATCCATTTAAACGCAATTATATTTTAGGAGAAGATTCTTCTTTGAGTGTAAGAGATAGACGATCTGCAAATCAAGTATTTGATCAAATACACAAAAAATCAAATTACAATTTATCATTAATTGGAGCTAATCAAAATAAATTTGAAACGATATGAATTTTATAACTACTTTTACTAAAGAAATTTATGAGATTTGTGGTAGAAAATTACTGCAGTCTTTTATTAATACAGGTAATAATAAAGAACATAAATTATATGTTTTCTTTGAAAATGAAGATGACTTATACACTGAATATTATCCTGAATGGTTATTAGAATGGAAAGACAATGACGCAATTATTATTTTAAATATAATGACTTATGAATATGACAATAAGCGAATAGTTGATTTTGTTGATGCTAATTTAAAAACACAAATTCAATTTACAGATGAATATTCTAGTCCTAGAAGTGTTAAATGGTTCAGGCCAGTTGCTGCTATGCAATACATGAATGAAATTACCAATGGAGATTTTTGTTCTATTGATTCTGATTGTTTATTTATAAAATATTTGGAATCATCAAAAGTTTTACATATATTAAAGGATTGCAATGTAGCGTATTTAGGTAGAGAGTCATTTAAAATAATGTGGCATGGCGGATATGACACTAATGGAAATTATGTTATGACTCGAGAAGTACCGGCCACGGATAAAGATACTCATACAGAAACGGGATTTTTAGCATTTAATAAATCAATGGAAGGAACTAAAGAATTTATATTTAACAATTTTAATTATTGGGTATCTGGTAATGTATTATCGTTAAAATATAAAACAGATTGTCATACGTTTGATGCTGTTAAAAATGAAATGAAATTGAAATACAATAATCTATGTGCTCATTGTGGTGAGACATCTCCAATTGGTAGTAGAGTTTTAGAAGCTAGTGAAATGGGTGAATATATGATTCATCATAAAGGTACGATAGGTCCCATACTATATCAGAAAAATAAATTATGATTCCAATATCAATACCAAAATTATATGAAGAAGACAAGATGCTTGCTAAAAAAGCTATTGACAATAATTTCATAGCCAATGGTGAGCAAATTGCACAATTTGAAAAAGAGTTTGCAGAATTTTGTAATAGAAAATATGCCGTTACTTGTTGTAATGGAACTGTTGCATTATATATGGCAGTTAAAGTTTTGAATTTGCCTAAAGGGTCTGAAGTTATTGTTCCTTCAATGACAATATTATCTTGCTTAACAGCTATTACAGAAAATGGTTTAGTTCCAGTATTTTGTGATATTGATATTGAAACTTGGAATGTAGATTTTAATTCTATTAAAAATAAAATTACAGAAAAGACATCTGCTATTATTGTTGTTAATACATATGGATTAATAGTTGACCCAAATAAAATTAATGATCTTAAAACTTCATATCCTAATATTAAAATAATTGAAGATGCATCAGAATCTCACGGTGCTAGCTATAATAAAATTATTGCAGGAAGTATTGGAGATATATCAACGTTTTCTTTTTACTCGAATAAAATTATTACAATGGGTGAAGGAGGTTGTGTATTAACTGATGACGAAGATACTTATAAACAATTATTAATGTCACGTAATTTAAATTTTACAGAACGTAAAAAATATATTCACGCTGAT
>Ga0114966_10001259_pt1 | contig 23545 bp, 19 predicted proteins | sample M_130207_XF_Meta_FD_87029 | JGI IMG/M metagenome (GOLD analysis project Ga0114966, IMG submission 87029) | Freshwater microbial communities from Lake Montjoie, Canada to study carbon cycling - M_130207_XF_MetaG | ecosystem: Environmental > Aquatic > Freshwater > Lake | place: Lake Montjoie... | reverse complement strand
GCTCCCGCAACATCAGCCCCGCAATGGCGGAGTGTTTGCTTGGCGTTATTGAGTGGCTCGACCTTTACGCGATTCCAACAGAAGAGGCCGACAAGCAACTCCAACAAATCCTCAACATTTGGGAGGCAAGCAAGTAATCGCACCTTTACAACGCCCCAAATGTGGTATATACTTAGACCTCAAACGATATGAAACTAACCATCAGCGAATTGCTAAAGAAGCACTACCCCACGCCACATGCGTACGGCACAATCAACCAATTTGCCGCGAAACACGAAGTCACCACGAAGCAGTTCATGCGGTGGTTTAGCGGTGCTACGACTCCTAGCGGGGATCAAGCGTTGTTGCTGCTTCAAAGGCTGAACGAGCTAAAAAACTACCCGCCACAAGTATGAAAATTGATCCTAATGCGCCAGCTTTCGCTGCGGCAACATGCGGAGATTGGAATCAGGGTATTTCAATTCGCGCTCACTTTGCGTCTATAGCGATGCAGGGAATGCTCGCCAATCACGACCTCGTTCGTGTGGCTGAGGCAGTGTGTCGGAAGCAATCTTTAATTGCTAGCGATTTTATTGCAGTCCTAGCCGTGATTCAATCAGACGCTCTAATCAACGAACTCAACAAATGAAACCACTCTGGACAACCTCATGCCTCTTGGCGCACTCGTTTTGGCGTCATGCCGTAGCTGAATCGCTAGAAATCGCCACTAAATACGGCGAAGCCAAGGATGCTTTTGGCTTTCTACGCAACGTGGATGATGCCCTAGATGCCTGCAATCGCAGCGCCGACTGGCTTACGAACTGGAAACAATCAACTTTTGCTTAATGACTCAACAATTAGATTCCAGCTTGGCTAGCTACACCGAAGCTCAATACGACGCTTATTGGTCAACACGCCATTGCGCTAAATGCGAACGTGAAATGTCCGATGAAGATATTGAAATCGACCGCGAAATTGGCGACGGTTTCTGCGATGAGTGTCGCAGTTTGGAAGAAGGAGTTGAGCTTTAAGGCTTAATACTCACACAAATCATCCACCAGATCGCCAATATGCGGCCCGTAGATGGCCTGCAAACCGCTTTCTTTGGCTGTTTTACGCGTCGTAGCGTTGGATGAATACCAAAGTCCACGCCGAGGTAGTCCAAAGCGGCTAAAATGCCTTTATCGCGGGCGTAGTGGTGGTTCATTTGATAAGCCTAGCGCAAGCAATTGAATAAATCAACGCGGAAGCGTAAAGTTGGTTGCAAAGAGAGCGAGATTGAGCGAGGATTGGTGCTCACACAAACACAGCGGGAGCTTTATCCACTAAATACACATGGCTACAAAACTGAAAGCAAAGGCACCTTCACAGGTGGAACCGTCAAAACCTAAAATCCTTATCTTCGGCCCAAGCGGCGTGGGAAAAACATTCTTCAGTTTGGATTTTCCAAATTGCTATTATTTGGATACTGAGGGTGGCGCATCCCGCACTCATTATATGGAAAAGCTGACCAAATCTGGCGGCATGATTATGGGGCCGGAAGATGGTTCGCTAGACCCCGATGTGGTGATTGCTCAATTTCAAGCGCTCGCTACTGAAAAGCATGGTTTTAAGACGGTTGTGGTAGATTCCATTACTAAGCTCTACAACACGGTCATCGCTAATGAGGCCGAACGCCTTGGTGATAAAGATGCTTTTGGCGCTTCTAAAAAGCCAGCGCTGGCCTTCATGCGCCGTCTAGTGAACTGGATTCATCGCCTTGATATGAACGTGGTGCTTATCTGCCACCAAAAAGAGGAATGGGGCCAAGACGCACAGGGCAACCGCACTCAAACGGGTGTTACCTTTGATTGCTGGGACAAGATCGAATACGAGCTTGACCTTGCCTTCCAAGTGACGAAACAGGGTAATTCACGCTATGGACTTGTTCGCAAGTCTCGCCTCACTGGCTTCCCTGACCGTGAAAAGTTCCCGCTTAGCTACGACGAGTTTGCAGTCCGTTACGGCAAAGATGTCATCGAAAAGTCGGTTGAAGTCATCACGCTTGCAACCGCTGAACAAGTAGCTGAAATCGAACGCCTTGCTTCCGTTATCAAAATGACTGATGACGAGAAACAGAAGTGGCTCACGAAGGCTTCCGCTTCCGAATGGAACGAGCTTTCAACCGAACAAGCCACCAAGGCTATTGCCGCCCTTCTTGCTAAGATCAACCCTGCCAAATAATTCACACCAACTAAATATATGCGTATCGCACAACCTAAAACAGAAGAAGAATTGGACATGGAGCGCCTGCTCCCAAAAGGCACTTACGACTTTGAAGTTGTCAAAGCCGAAGAAAAGCAGTCCAAAAAAGGCAACGACATGATTAAAGCCAACCTGAAAGTGTTTCACGGTGATGGTTTTCAATTCGTGACGGATTTTCTCATGGAGGCAATGCCACACAAACTGCGTCACTTCGCTGAGACAATCGGCCTGCTTGAGGCTTACGATTCCGGCACCTTGGATGCTAATGATCTAGTCGGGCGTAGCGGCAAGGTTCGTATCGACATTGAGCCTGCTGGCGAGTATCCGGCTAAAAACATCGCTAAGGACTACGGCGAGAAGAAGAAGGCTGATGTGGCAGCTAAAGGGCCACTGATGAATGCAGGGCCAAAAGTTAAGTCTTTGGCTGAAGAAGATTCCGAGGATAATTCGTCACAAATTCCATTTTAGTCATGCGCGAACCATCCAACACGCCCGATTCCATTGAAGAATGCGAGTCGGAGGAAGAAGAGGAAGAGTTCATCAACGAGCAAGCTCGTCGTGCTGACATTCTTCAGGACATGATGAAGTATCCAGATGACTAACCCGCCCGCTGCCAGCGGTAATTGGCAGCACAAAACGACTATGACCGAAGAACACTTCCCCGAAACGCCACAAGAAATCAATTGTTGTAAGTTGGCGATGTTTCAAAACCAACGCGAGTTTGTGATGTCAAAAAACAACGTAAGCAAGCTCGAAAACGAATGGCTGCAATGGTCTGAAGGCCGCTGCGCTGAACTGGAGGCGATTGTATGAAAATCTACAAACTCAAATTCCCCAAAACACGGACATGTTTGGTTAGTGACATGCTTCGATACGCCAGCCAAATGAACGGACTCGTAAAAGACGCCCGCAAAGCTGTAATCATCAATGAAGCCCTAACCAACATTGCGCAACTGAGCCGCATCCCGCTTTGTAAATGGAGCGAGCGAAAGAAAGCCCTGCGAGCATTGGAAAACATCGACCGAATCGGCATCATGGACTCGCTTGAGTTGCTTAATCCGAAGCAAAGTTGCTCACGATTTGAAGGCGGCGTTGTCAATGACATGAAGAAGGTTGCCGAGTGGCTTGGCGTATTTGTCTATAAGGTGGACAACTTGATCGTTGTAACGCGCAAGCCGCTCACAATTGCCAGTGAGGATCGTACGCTGGCAGAGATGCCCCCCCCATCTTCGCGGGGAATCGAGTCCTGAATTGCCACTGGTATGAGCGAGATTGTAGTGGGGGTGGATAACGGGTTAAGCGGTGGCCTATGCGTCATCTCAGGCTCGTTAATCATCGCCAAGACAATTATGCCGGTAAAGAAGTCTCGCAAAGGACGCGAGGTTGACGTTGTTGCCACGTGGAACTGGATTCACGACACTGTTCAATATCACAACCTAGATAAACTGCATGCCGTTGTGGAAGAACCGGGAGGCGCTAAAAGCTACAAGGCGGCTGTCTCAATGGCTGCTTCGTTTCACGCTCTACGTGCCATGTTTGAACTCAACAAGATTCGGTTTACGCGCATCACGCCGCAAAAGTGGCAGAAGCCCTTACTCAAAGCCAGTGCTGGCGATACAAAGCCTGCTGCATTGCGTCTAGCCCAAAAACTGTGGCCTGATGAAAGCTGGTTGGCGAGCAAGCGGTGTAGTGTGCCTCACGATGGACTTGTTGATTCAGCGCTCGTAGCTTTTTATGCAAAAGAAAACCTATGACAATCTGGATAGCCAAAGCAGACGAGAAAAACAAGCCGACATGGGAAATCATCAACGCCGAAACGCGAAAGACAATCGTTTTCGGTTTATCAAAGCAAGACGCAGTATTTTTCACTGAACGCAGGAACAAGCAAAAGAAATAACCCAAGGTTGACTTGGTTAATACCACGGGTTAGCGTTGGATATGGAAACCATACCTACCCCTGAGACGGACAAAGAAGAAGCTGCGCATTATTGCCAGCAATGCGTTAGTAAAGACTTCGCCCGCAGGCTTGAAAGAGAGCGTAACGACCTAACCCAACGCCTTCGTGAGCGCCAAGAAAGTTTTCAAGCGCAGTTGATCCGCATTGAGGATGGGTGGAGGGAGAAGTTGAGAGAAGCCAATATCAACGCTAAAATTTGGAGTGAGCAATCAGCCGAAGCCATTCGCCAAGTTTCTGCATCTGATACCCTTAATCGCAAACTACTGAATCACATTACAGCGCTCAGAATGCTGGTTGAACACGTTGACAATGGCTGTCAAAAAGACGTTGACGGCGTAAACTGGTTTGATGCCCGAGATGCGGCATTAACCGCTTTGGATTAAAGAGCAAAACGCCAGTGAGGATTGAAACGAGAAACTTTATGGAACAAGCCACCTTTTCATTGGACAGTAACGTTACGCCACGCTATTGTAGCGGCATGTTTGTCAAACTATTCGCCCAAATTCTTGATTCCTCCATTGCAGATAACCGCAAACTGCGTCACTTTTTCACCGACTTGCTTCTTTGCGCCGATGCTTCTGGCAACGTTATGATGACTGATTCTGCCATTTCTAGGCGAATCGGGGCGTCAATGGAAGAGGTGGAATGGGGTCTTGCCGAGTTAGCAAAGCCTGATCCGCGTTCAAAAACACCAGATTACGAAGGCCGCAGGATTGAGCGAATCGAGGATCATGGATACGGCTGGAAGATTCTCAATTACGAGCATTACCGCTCATTGCGTGATGCTGAACAGTTGCGCGAGACAACCCGACTGAGAGTGAAGCGCTTTCGAGACAAGAAGAAAGATGGTAACGGATGTAACGCCATGCAGAAGGAGAATGCAGAAGGAGAGGAAGAAGCAGAAGAATCTATTAGGGGTTCAAATTCTTGGAATCCTACACCAGAGCAAATTGAAACGGCTTCGTGGTTCGGTATGCGTCCAACAACCAAGTGGGATGCCAAATGGCAAAAGAAGTGGAAAGAGATTGTCGCAGATTTTGATTTTACCAGCGAGGATTACACCGCGTTGAAGTGGTACTACACCGAATCTGGATGCACATACCTTCGCAAAGACCTTGGGACGCTATTGAATAACTGGCAGGGCGAAACCGTAAGGGCTACCAAATACGATCCAGAAGCTAAATGACCCAACCTTCCACAACCGAGGAACTTCTAGCTTCTCTAAACAAGCCACTTCCGTATTTATGAAAATAATCTCACTCTCAAAAGGAAAAGAGGCAATTGTGGATGATGAGGATTTTGAATCTTTGTCTCAATATAAGTGGTATTTTATGTCGAAAGGCTACGCATTCACTCAAAGCAAGCAAAAAAACAAGATAAGGCATTCTATTTACATGCACCGTCAGATAATGGGGTTTCCCGAAGGCCTTCAGGTTGACCACATCAATGGAAACAAGTTAGATAATCGTAAGTGTAATTTACGCTTGGCCACAAATTCTCAAAATCACTGCAACCGAGGCAAGCAGTCTAACAACACAAGTGGATATAAGGGTGTTTTTTGGCATAAGCGTACGCAGAAGTGGGTAGCTAGAATTGGTCTGAATAGAAAGGGCATATCGCTTGGTTTATACGCCGATCCAAAAGACGCCAGCGCGGCATATTTGGCTGCAAGCGCAAAATACCACGGGGAATTTAAGTTCAATGGATAAGCCAGCCTCCACTGAAGAGATTTTAGCTTCTCTAAACAGGGCTTTACCATGCGATCAAGAAACAGAGCATGCGGTTTTGTCATGTCTATTGCAGCGTCCAAGTCTTTGCGATGAAGCGCCACACGCTGAGATGCTGTATTATCACGCAAACAGGGTGATTCTTGCGTCGATTATCGGCCTATTCGCCGCTGGTAAGCCGGTTGACCAAATATCGCTTACTCACGCTCTCAGAAATGCGAATAAGCTGGATATTGTCGGTGGCGCTGCGTTTATTAGCGAGCTTTACACGCTTGTTCCGACAACCTCGCATTATTCGTATTACTTAACGATTATTCGGGATAAGTTCACGTTTCGTCAGATGATAGGCGCTTTAGCATCTGGTATAGCCCATTTACAGGCGTTTACAGAGGTCGATGGCGCTTCCGCTACTGATGCACTCCAGCATGTGACGAAGCTCGTCTGTGAGGCTGTGAATGATGATTCTAGCGCTGATTTGCCGTTTCGTCCGATTGGAGAGCTTTTGACCGATGTTGTGAATGGAATTGAGGAGCGTTGCGCCAACCCCGGCAAGATTCCCGGCATCTCAACGGGCTTTGCTGGCTTTGATAAATACCTTGGCGGCATGGAAGAGGGGCGTTTGACCGTAATTGCTGGCGAATCCAGCGATGGCAAAAGTTGCCTTGCGCGTCAATTCGTGGAATCGGCCTGTTTGCAGGATCATGTAGGGGTTATTTACAGTTATGAGATGACATCCTTGGAAGAAGCTGGACGCCTGCTTTGCTCACAATCAGGTGTTGATTCGGGCAATCTTAAGCATGGCATTCTCACGCGAGCAGAGCAGCAAAGTGTCGGCGCTAAACTTGGCAGGCTGTCAAAGTGGCCTATTTCCATCGTAGATGTGGCAGGCAAGACCATTGAGCAGATTTGTCGAGACATTGCTAGACGGTCAAAGAAGCTCAAACAAGGGCAGAAATTGGTGGCCTCTATTGACTACATCCAGCTTTGCCTTACGTCCAAAACCAGCAATGGGAATCGAGAGCGTGAGGTTGCTCACATCACCGCGACTGCCAAGCAATGCGCAAAGATGACGGGTGCTCATATTATCATGCCGAGCCAGTTGAACGAGGATGGCAAGGTTCGTGAAAGCCGAGCCATAGAGCAAGATAGCGACAACCTGATTATCATTCAAAAGACGGCTGAAAAGCCCGCTGGTAAGGCATGGGAGAAAAAGAAGGATGAGGAACCGAATTTTGACCGTAACCTTTTCATCAAGAAGAATCGAAACGGCGAGAGATTGAAGATCGTGAAGGCAACGCTACACGGCAGGTTCTTTAGATTTGAGCCGATGGCAGAAGCATAACCCCTTGCAAACTCTCACATTTGCGTAAAGATGGCTGCTGAATGGCAGTCAGAGCAAAGAGTATCAAAAAGTATGGCATTGTCCACACGCCGTTAAAAGGGCCAAGGGGCAAGCTCATTACTTATACTGACTGGATGATTGAATTACGAGTTTTGCGTAATTACGATAAATGGAAAGACATAAAAGGCATCAAGTTGCTACCTTGGGAAGAACATTTCTGCCGCTTAACGGACATCATATTCAAAGACCCTAAGGGCATCTGGCCCTTCGAGTGGAACCCAAATGCGCTAAGGATTTTGCGCAATTTCAGGCGTCATCGCATACTCGCGATTGCCGGTTGCGCCAGCAGCGGGAAGACGCACGCAATGGCACTTATCGCCGTTATGATGTTTTGGATTGACCCAAAGAACACCAAGGTTCTCGTCACTTCCATTACCGCATCTGCCGCTTCGGGCCGTGTATGGGGCCATGTCAAAAACTGCTGGTCACACATGGAGTCTTTCTTTGGCAAAGACAACATGCCGGGAAAGCTGATTGATTCCAAAAATAAGATTCGCTACGAAGTAGGGGATCATAAAGACGAGACTCGCGGTATTGAACTTGTGGTTGGTGAGCAGTCGCAAGCCAAGGCATCTGCCGCCAAGATTCAAGGTATTAAATCTCCCAAGCTGATTCTGATGGGTGATGAGTTTGCCGAACTGCATCATAGCCTGATTCGCACGGCGCTAAGCAACCTCAAACGAAACGACGAGTTCTGGTTTGTGGCTGGCTTCAACCCTACGTCAATCTTTGGCCCTGATGGAGCAATTAGCCGTCCTAAAAATGGATGGCACACTGTCACTGAAGATACGCCAGAATGGGAGACGGAGCTTGAGGAATACGGCTACAAAGGTTTCTGCATCCGTTTCGATGGTGAGAAGTCTCCTAACGTGCTTGAGGGCTGGAATCGCTGGAAGGGCTTGCTCAAAGTTGAAGACTTCAAAGAAGCTCAACGTAACGGCACAAAGACCGCTGGCTACTACCAGCAAATCAAAGCGTTCTGGATTACTTCGGGCGAGAAGGATGCAATTTACTCGTCTGCCGACATTATCAAATGGCAGGCTGGCGCAAAGGTTAAACGCTGGATTGACGTGCCGACAATGGTTGCTGGCCTTGACCCTGCTTATAAGCATGGCGGTGATCGTGCCGCGTTAGCCATTGGTAAAATCGGACTAGCTGAAGACCCGCTTATTGGCAAAGTCCAAAAGGTGTTTGAGCTTATCAAAATCTACTCGCTGGACGAAGATGTTACCGATACCTCTATTGATAAGAGTGAATGGGTGGTGAAATTGACCAAAGAAAAACTCAAAGAGCATGGCGTTGATGTGCGCAATTTGGCCGTTGACGGAACTGGCGGTGGTGATCCGTTTATGGCGCTACTTGCCCGCGATATTGGGCTTGGTGCTCTTAACGTCAAATTCAGCGAGAAAGCATCTGACAAGCCGGTTAGTAAGAACGACACCCGTAGAGGCTTTGAGCGGTTCAAGAACATGGCAACCGAGCTTTGGATGGTTGGCAAAGAGCTAATCCGCACAGGGCAGCTAAAGGGACTTGTTGCCGACGTGATGAGCGAAATGGTGGCAAGATCATACACCGAGGCGAGCGGCAAGATTGCTATTGAGCCTAAGTACGACATGAAGCTAAGGACTAAGAAAAGTCCAGACTTCGCGGATGCAACTTTTCTTGCGCTTCACCTAGCCAGAATGCGGCATGGATTGACTTCCAATGAGGCTGCGGCAGCGCGTCCAGCCTCAAAAACGCATCCGAACAACCTGCTGTTTCCGCCATATGACTTTAATCGTAAGCCGCAACAGCAGACGAGGCCCGCATATATCAGCATTGGCGGTGGCTGGCACCAAGGTATCGCTTGATTTTTACGGTAGGTGAACCACATTTACGGAATGACTATAAGTTTGATTCATGCCACGGCCCGCGCAGATGCCGCAAAGAAATGCCAACAGCTTTGGCTAGATAGCGCCGAAAATCGCGCAAACATTGAAATCATCACTTGCATTGATGCGGACGACGAGGCTTGCAAGGCTGCGTTTCCTGATGCGGTGATTTCGCCCGCAAAGACCGCATGCGCTGCGTGGAATGAGGCGGCTAAACATGCCACGGGTGATATTATTGTGGTGCTAGATGATGACTTCCATCCAGTTTCAGGATGGGATGAGGTTATTTGCTCATATATGGCAAACGGTGCCGATATTTTGCACGTTGGAGACAAACATCGCAAAGATGAGCTTATCTGCCATCCGATTATTAGTCGCCGCTATTACGAAACGATTGGCTACGTTTGGCATCCAAATTTTAAGTCAGTTTACTGTGATAACGAATTTACGACTAGAGCTAAGGCTTGGGGTTATGTGGATGCCTCTAAAGGCGGAACTGTTGATCTTGGCTTTATTCATAAAAACCCTTCTCAAAACTACGGCGTTGAAGACGAAGTAGCACGCATCAGCAACTCCAAAGAACGCTACGCCCACGGCAAAGCAGTTTACGAGCGCCTAGTCAGCAACAACGTCGTTTTGGCTTTTACTGCTTACAATCGCGTTGATTACCTCAATAAGACTTTGGCTTCGTGGCTAAAAACGAATCTTGAGCTTGTGACATCGGTTCAGTTCTACATCGAGCCAAGTGAAAAACTGGACGAAATCACCAAAGTTATTGATGATTTTGCCGCAAAGTGTCCAGTTCCGGTAATTAAGCATGTGAATCCTGAAAGGCTTGGGGTATTGAAGAATCCAAAAAACCTGTTCCACAATCTTTTTGACCTTCAATTAGCCACCGCTGTTATTTTGGCCGAGGACGATTTCATTCCATCAAGTGACATTTTACGGTTCTTTGAATCGGCCCGTCAACAAGCGCAGCCTAAAACGCTCGCTATTTGCGCCAAGAATGTTGGGCCAACTAGCGATGAAGACCCATCCACATTTACCTACGATGAAGGATTTTCGGGTAACATTTGGCTGACATGGGCCGACAGATGGCGCACGTTCTTACGTCAGGGGTGGGATGAAGATTATTCTAGCGGAAATGCGGACGGAACTCCTTCTGGATTCGATTGGAACATTCATTTGCGCGTGATGCCCAAAAATGGTCTGAAATGCCTTGTGCCAACAGCTTCAAGAAGCTGGCATATAGGGGTACAAGGGTGCCACACGAATCCTGAGTGTTATAATGAGACGGTAACTTGGAACTTTGTCAGAGAAAATTACCAAGGAGAATACCGAGAAAAAACAAAAGATTTATCTTGATAACCCAATCATAATATCCTAAGCATGAAGAATGGAAACTACCAACATACATCAAGGGCTGGAAAAATCGGTGGAAAATCAACCAGTGAGAGCAAGAAAAAAGCAAGCCGAGAAAATGGCAGAAAAGGTGGGCGTCCTAAAAAATCCAAACTATAAAGACGATTTACGTCTTGGAGTTTCTGCTGGAATGAGGTTTAATCGTTTAACTGTTGTTTGTGAAGTGGAAAGAAAACACCCCAAAATACCCCTATTCTTATGCCGATGTGATTGCGGCAATGAGACAAAGGTAAACAAATATCACCTTATTTCTTGGCATACATCATCCTGCGGGTGCAGGCAAAAACAGTACGCCGCTCAAAGGCTAAATTCTCACGGCAAACTTGAAACGCCAACTTATAGAAGTTGGTATGCCATGCTTACGCGATGCACCAACAAGAACATTAAAAATTATCATCATTACGGAGGGCGTGGAATCACCATATGCGATAAATGGATGAGTTCTTTTGAGAGCTTTTTGCATGATATGGGTGAGCGCCCGCTTGGAAAATCTTTAGACAGAATTGATGTGAATGGTAATTATGAACCCGCTAACTGCCGATGGGCTACGGCATTAGAGCAAGCTCGCAATACAAGAGCAGTGCGAATTTTGCATTTTAACGGCATTTCAAGGTGTGTGACGGAATGGGCCGAAATTATAGGCATTTCCCCACAAAATATATACAGTAGATTGAAAAATGGCAGCACCATAGAAAAGGCACTTCAGAAACATCCTGAACTTAAATACAAATGACATCATTCACGGGCTGCGGAGACGCAGGCGACCTCTTTCTTTCATTAGCCACCGTCAAAAGCAAGGGCGAAAAAGCTATCTGCTATCTTTACGACAACGGGCAAACCGCTGGCATCCTGCGTCGCTTTGACGTTGTGGCACCACTTGTAAAAGCGCAACCATACATTGAAGATGTGCGCCCGTGGAATGGCGAGCATATCGACTGGCATTCCGAGAACTTCCGAAAATATGCTTACCACGGAAACGGTTTAAGCCTTGCGCTAAACCATGCTGAAGCGGCAATCCGAGATGGATTTATCTCCACGTTTCCAGACGTTTCGCAACCGTGGCTAACAGCCAAACCTAGCACCAAATGGGCTGAACGTGTGGTTATCAACAAAACAACCAGATACGAAAATCCGCACTTTCCTTGGCGCAAAATTGTCGAGCACTATGGCGAAAAATTGGTATTTCTTGGAACTAAGCCGGAGCACGATCTATTTGAGCAGCGATTTGGACAGGTCGAATACTATCCAACAGCGAATTTCTTGATTGCAGCGCAGGTGATAGCTGGCAGCGCATTACTAATCGCTAACCAGTCAAGCTGTATGACGATTGCGGAAGGATTGAAGCATCCTCGCATTCAGGAGGTTTGTTTATGGCTGCCCGACTGTTTGTTCAATTCCAGCCCAAATAACGCACAATACAGCGCCGATGGCTCCATGACCCTGCCTGCCGTTGGAGACACGCCAGAACTCGTTATAGAGCGAACCAAGCCTAAGCCAGAGATGAATATGCACGAAACGCCTCCCGGCATGTGGCAGTATCCCGATTGCCCGTCGCAAATGAGTCCTAGCGTCGTCATCACATTCATGCGGCAGAATAACCCGAAATTGACCAAAGACGAGGCAATGGCTGAACTGCTCGCTTACAACGCCAAGCGGATTCCTTCGTGGTTTGACAATGTAATGCTTGACCCTGAGCTAAAGAAGTTTACGGTTGCAAAACGAAACGCTGGAATCGCATAAAAGAACTTACACCACTTATGAAAGTAGTAATCCCCGTAACCACTCACGATGTCACCCGTCTGCCAAAGATGGTCAAAGCTCTTATCCACTTCGGAGGCTTGATTGACCACGGCATCGTTTTTCTTCACTCGCCATCGTGCGCTGCTGAAGCTAAGCAAGCCGCCGATGAAATTCGCCCTTCCGTTGGTGGTGTTGAATGCTTTGAGACGAGCTACGAATATCAATTCGGTCTGTTCACCGATGTAAACATGCTATTTGTCAGCGCCGTTCGTCACCTTGCGAATATCGGCAATAAAGAACCCTTCTTGTGGCTTGAGCTTGATGCGCGTCCAATTGACTACGGCTGGCTGAACACGCTGGTTAAAGAATACAAGCAGAAAGGCCGCGAGTGTATGGGCAATGTTGTTGATTTGCCATTGATTAGTGCTGGTGAGCTTATTACCGTCACGAATGACAAGATGATGATGGCCGTTGGCATCTATCCAGCCAATTTGTCCACGCATCCAGAATCTTCTGCGCTTGTGGCTGACTTGAGCAAGCCGCCGCCGCGTAATCCTGAACCGCCTTTTGACGTGTATTTGCGTGGTTCCTTGCGCCGTATTGGAATGGCTGATACGAACCTCATCGCAGACCAATGGAACACGATCAATTTCCGCCGCACAGAAGATGGCATTGTTTGCGATCCTAAGCCGATTAACCGCACGGTGCGCCTTCGTGGTGGCCTTGTGAACAAAGAGGCTGTGCTTATTCACGGTTGCAAGGATGATAGCCTTGATAACCTTCTATTTCCCGAAAGGGAGTGTCAACCGGACGTTACTGCAACGCCACATGCAGCCCCAACACCGGGAATTGTTGGGGGTTCTCATACGCCACTTCCCGCTGGCGATGTGGCGAGCGGGGAGCCTTCGGGCTTGAAGGAGCTTGTGGAGGCTAAATTGGCAAAGGGTTCGTTGCGGCTTCATGTGCTGGCTTCGGAGCTTAAAAGCGACAATCAAACGATGAAAGCCAAGCTTGAGGCTGCTGGCTTTAAGGTGTCAGTTCCCGCTGGATGGATAAAAGCTGCTTAATAAGCATAACGTAAACTAAAACAATTATGAAAACTGAAATCGACCTTAATTGCCCCGAATTCCTTCAATCATTAATGGATTCAGCCATTGCGATTGCAAGTAAATCCACTTGGCCCAAAGAAGGAAAAATGGCAATGGATTTGGCCTCTGTTGCTTCAGCCATGCTGATTAATACTCGCCATAATGATAATGTTTTGGCATCAAGTATGTCACGTCACTTGCATGGCGAAAGTTTGAGCTAAGCCTTCCAACAGTGACTTGGAAACGTAACGCCCGTAGTATCCAGCGCCTCTTTTGGAACATGAATAGCGATTCGGTTCTGACACCCGCAACGCCTACACGACTGCAATTCAGGATCACGGCTGGATGATGGCATACCAGAACGCTCTGCAAGCCAACGAAGCCCCGTGCAACCCAAGCATAGTTTAGCGTGACGGTTTTCTTTGCACGCAACACATATAGCCGCTCTACGTTCAGCCTCTTCTTGCGGAACCCATTGAGCGCCTTGTGATAGCCAGTTCTTGAGCGTAACTGCAAATCGCTCCACATCTGCAAAAGTGGTAAACCGTTCAGGCTCACCAATCTCGCGGCACTCAATATCGGGCCGTTGCTCGCAAATCTCTTGGCGAATGACAGCCTGCCAGTTTTCGGGGATTTCGATGTTGTTTGCGATCCAAGACTTGTGCACACGTTGGAGAATCGCTGTTAATGCGTGTTCCTTAAATGAGATGCCAGTGCGCTCATCGCGATATGTCCATCCTCCTGATGGCGTTTCGTGTTGTTGAACGGGTTCTATCATGGCCTTAATTCTTTGATCTTCGCCTCAACCGCCAAGGACGCAAGTTCGGGGGTTGGGAAAAGACCGAGATAGATATTTTCTCGCTCATGGCGAACCATTCCTATCCACTTATGATGATGAGGGTAAACACCGCGAAACCCTGATTTGGTCTGGTTTGCTCTTGGCGTTCGTGGAGCTATTGGAATATGACTCCAATCAAACTTGTCAGCAGCCTTGGCGCGGAAAAACTCACCATGTATCTCTTTTGCCTTTGTTTCGTAAGCCAATTCAGCCTCTTCTTTAGTGTGGAACACTCCAAGATGGATAAGTTTTCCATGAATCCTTATGCTTGCCGCCCACGGCTTCCCTCGTTTTACTCTTGGAGTATAATAAACTGATTTTGAACCCGTGGATGAATCATTTCTAACGCCCCTGTTTCTTGCGTTTTGTAAATTTGTAGCAAGGCGTAGGTTGGCCCTGCTATTATTTAATGGGTTTCCGTCTATATGGTCAACTTCCACTCCATCTGGAGCATTTAGAATTTGCCGGTGCATTAGGGTTCTTTGAGCGGGTTCGTCCCCAAGTGAATTGCGCATTGCTCTTCCATGCGAATAACACCACCTATGCTTTGAAATTTCTGGATAGTCCTCCATGTCAATTAAAGCATAATGGCCTTTTGTTAATGGAATCCTGATGTAGTTTTGATTAGCTTCAGACATAGCGCAATTAGGTTTGAGGTTAGTGTCGAGTTGATGTTGATAGCATCTCTCGGCACGTTTAATTTATTCGCGCCACCAGTATCATCAAGTGCTTTTTACGGCTTTTTTCGATGCACGATCACGAATCTCATCAGCCTTGTCCGAAACAAACGCTTTAGCTCGTTCTACTGGCATAGCAAGAACCCTATCGCCATACTTTAGAACCATGTCGCGATACCCCTTGCCGACAATATCAACGTAGCGATCTGCTTCAATTTCGGTCATTGGGCGGCGGTTACGACCTTTGCCAACCATTCGGTTTTGAGCATTTGGAGGGCTTAGCCAGATACCATTATTGTTCCACTGGCCCAACTTCTGATACTCTAATTCAGGCGGTTGAAGAACAAGTTCGCGACTCCAAGGCAAGCGTGACGGTGCCACTTGATTGCTGAAAATGTCCAGCAACGCTTTCCCCTCATATCTACGCGCTACTGGAACTTCTTTTGCCAAACGCTCCCACAATGTCTTGTAGGTGTTGATCTTGGGATTCTGCATCAAATCCACATCCTTCAAGATGCGTGGAATGAAGCCGCCAGCATAGTTGCCAAAGACGCGGTTAAACTTGCCCATTGAAGCCTCAATAGGATCACGGGATGCCATTGATGTTCCAAGTAGTTCAGAAAGCTGCGAGAGAGCGGCAGAATCACCAACACTAGCGGCTGCTGCCCATACACCAGATGCAAGGCGATTTGCCACACTCTTTTCATTCCATTGATCCGGCGAGTAACGAATCAAATCAGCCATTGAGCCAATCGCAGAAAGCATACCGCTGATAGGCCAGTTGGCATACGAGTAGCGTTTACCCTTGTAGAAGATGGTGTACTCGCGCTTGCCAGCGGCTAAAAGTTGCTGCTTACGTTCTGGCGAGATATTCTGCCATCCACCTTGTATGTCCCAACCGCGCTCATCATCGTCTGGTTCTTCGGCAATTTTAGAAAGAATCCAAAACGCCTGCCCAAGTAGAAGGAAACCAAGAGCTTGTGCGCCAGCCACATTGGCAATGTGCATTTTTTGAGCGTCTGTTTTTTCAGCCAATCGAGTTAATCCTAGCAATGGAATAAATGAGAGCGTCTGATTTATTTTTGCTCCGGCAAAACGGCTAAATTTTAGCCCAAAAGCACCTAAGAAGTTGTGAGCGGCAAACTGATACATGTAGCCGAGAGCCAGATTGAACTTGGCAATCTCCTTCTCAATACCATCCGCATTCAGCAATTCCTCTTTCTGCTTCTGCACAAAATCAGCAGATTTCTTCTTTTGGTTTGCCTGAATGCCGAGAATTGTGTGGTAGAAGATGCCACCAACGCCAGTTGGATTAAGCGTCATGTTAGCAACTTGAGCGAGGTAATTAGCGTTCTCTTCTAATGTTCCAAGGCGCTGAATGTCTTTCCACATCTTATCAGTAGCCCATGCGTTTAAGCGGGCCTTATCCTCAAGCGAGGATGGCTCAACGCCGCCAAATTCACTGGCTAGAACCTGTTGTCTCGCCAAGTAATGATTGCGGATAGTGTCAAGCTCTTTTGGATCATAGACACTTTGAGTCTGAAAATAAGCCAAAGGCATAGCGGCATATTTCGCCGTGTATCCATTGAACATATCCAAAGCCGTCAATAGCTTCTGCATAAATGCCATGAACTGACCTGCTTTACGGTAAACTGGATTCTTTGACTTGAGTAGTTTTGCTGCAATACCAACGCTTCCAAGCTCTTTAACGGCGCGGTCAATCAATGCCGCATCATTGCTCATACTGGAATCAAGCAATGTAACATCGCCAGACTTGAGATAAGCCAAGGCACGTTGTGCCTCTCTTGGCATAGACGACAACCAGCCTTTAATTGCTTTGAACGAGGCATCCCACGCATTCGGATTCGTTGGGTTGAGTAAGATGGTGCCAAGCGAGTTCTTGATAACTTCAAATCCGCCAGAATTGAAGCCAAGGCCAATGGTGAACGCAGTACGCGGGCCTGACAAAACGGACGACACCCACCATGCTTCGGCAAGTTCTGCAAAGTTCAATTTGGTCACATCAGCAAGCAAATCACGCAATTCATTTGCTAGGCGTTTGTGCTCCCACGGTGGAATATCCTGCTGCAATTTCTCAGTAATTTCACGAAGCCTTCCGCGTTCTTCCGCAGTAAGTTCACGGAATCCAAACTTGGATGAAACGATCTTGGCAAGTTCTGCATTGTCAAACGTGCCACGATTAACCATCTGAATGATTTCTGGAATAGCCTCACTGATGGCATCTTTGGCCTTGTCGCTCATTTTTTGAGTGCGAGTCAAGCGATTGATTTCAGTCTTGAGAACTTCGTCACGCTTTGCCTGCCAAGCCTCATCCAGCAAGTCGGCAAGTTGCTTCTGCTCATCTTCATCCAGTTTACTAAATGCAGGATCGGCCTTGATTGCCTCTTGCATTTCAACCTTACGTTGCGCCTGTGATGCGTTGGACGTGCTGAACAGCTTGCGCCATGATGTCGGGTCAACTTGGAAAATGCCTAACTTGCCGGACAGCTTGTGCATGATCTTTTTCAGCGCCTCAACACTATCAAGGAGCGCATTCTTTTTGATCTGCTCTTGGTCGCCACGTTCACGGGATGCTGTTTTAAGCATTCTGGCAGCAACCTCTTCAGTGACATTGAGCTTCTTAACGCGAGCGGTAAAAGCTGCGTCTGAAACGGGTTCTTTTACTTGGTCACGGAATGCCTTGAGAATTGAATCAGCGTTGACCGATTTTGACTCATTCTTGAATCCTTGGCGGAATACTTCTTCCGTGCGGTAAATAAGGCGTTGAGCAACGGCGTTTGCACGCTCTTGTTTCTTTTTGGCCTTATCTTCCGCTGTTGGCTTTGCTTTCTTTTCGCGCTTAGCTGCTTTTTCGGCAGTCTTTTTGACCTTTGTTTTGGCTTCTTGTGGCGCATCTTTACCAAGCAATTCATCGGCAAAAGATGACAAATCAGCTTCGACTTCTTTGCGCAATTTAGCCAGTTCGGACTCAATCTTTTCCTTGGTAATTCCCTTATATTCTTGTGCAAATCGAGCGGCAAGATTACCAGCAACAGACTGTTTTGTGTTGGTATTCAGGCCCATCAAGTAGCCGATACGTGCCAGCTTTTCACGAATACGGTCAAACAATCCTTTGGCTTTTGGAGAGAGGGTTTCTTCGGCGGCTTCCATCCAGCTTTCAACAAGGTCTTGGTCTGCCTGATTTGTAGCTGCTTCATTGGCTGTTTCGCCTGCCTTTTCGACACCTTTAACCACCGCGCTAGGATCAACGACGTTAGCCTTTGTGACATTCTCAGACTGATTGGCAAGATTGCTTAGAATGCCTTGCTCAACGAACATGGCAGCATAGCGAGGATGCTTCATCAGCCATCCGCGAGTTCCAAGTGAGCGCCCGCCAAATTCACCAAGTAGATTCCAAATCTTTGCAGCGCCATCTGCTTGTTTTACGAGGTTGTTGCGATCTGAGATATTATCCGTATCAACGGCGGCTTGATTGATGCGATTCAACGCCTCAATCGACAAGTATTGCTGCATGTCGGCATTCTGCTCAATTCCAAGAGACTCAAGGAACGCAGGGCTATTCAGAATAGACGGAAGCTCAATGGCTGGAATGCCAGATTTAAGCAGACGATCAATGAGAGCAATGCTAACGGCAACGCGAGGTTCAACACCCTGTTGAATATGGTCATCTGGTAAATGATCCTTCAATGCGCGTGCTTCTGACTCAACCAGCGTCGGACTTGCTGTTTTGATAGCGTCAATAGCGTCTGCAAATCCTTTTGTGGAAGCAATAGCTTTAGGAATTTCACCGCCAGCGGCCACGCTCGCCTTAATCTCAGTCGGCATCACGCCAAGCATCTCAAGCTGCTGTTCGGTATCCTGAATACGTTGTGCTAGCACATTACCAAATCCACCGCTGCGGGATTGACCATAGGCTTGCTTTAGCCAATTAAGCGCATCCTGAAGCCATTTAACGAGCGTGTTTGCAATGCGTTTATATCCCGTGGCTGTAATTTCGCCGGAGCGTTTGGCCTGAATCAATGCGCGAATTAGCTCTGAATGAGCAAACATGGGGGCCGAAGTATTGGCAGAAAGCTGTATCAATTGCTCAAGGCTTGCGTTAGCAATTTCGCTTTTGTCGTGATACGAGGCCACTGTTGCCCCAAGAGTTTTTCGCAACGCTTCTTTGTCGGAATCTGAAAGTGTTTTTGCAACGTCCTGCAAATCCTTGGTGAGCCTTTGTGTTTCACGTTGAGCAAAGACAATAAAGTTCCCCTTGCTTCCTTGAGACTCCCATTTTGACCTTATCGCTAAATAATCCGCAAGATGAATTATTTCCTCTTCAATTGCATCCGCGATATAGCGGAAGCCAGCCTCCGAAGAACCCGAATCGCGTATAATTTGTCTTGCCTGCCCCTCTCCGAGTCCCATGACGAGTTCACCATTCTCATGAGGCATGACCTGTAAAGGTGAAGATGGGGAGAATCGAGCCATCCGAACGCCGGGATGTAAGTCTCTATTATTTTTCCCGCCAACTCCGAGGGTTCGTAATAGAACTTCATAGAAGCTCTTAATGCTATCATCACTGATGGGTGTGCTGGCCGCTTTGTCGATAATGGATTTGAGTGCATTTTGGTCAATTGGTGTCGCTTTAACAATTGGGCTTTCTTGAGTCGGAAGAACGCCATCGCCAGTTTCAATCTGATTAACAATTCGCTCAATGTTGGCAATCTCGTCTTTAAGTAGTTGTCCAAACTCACCGCTTCTCACGCTAGCAAGTGTATTGCGCAGAGAATTAAGCACATCGTTTGCCCATTTGACGAGCATATCCCTAAACTTTGCCCATCCCGTTTCCGTCGTGAAGTCCTGCCTGCCGATTTGCACAAGCTGGCGAGTGACTTCCATCATGAACTCAGGCATTCTTACCTTGGCGTCAACAAGAGCGCGGCCAAGCTGCTCAAGTGTAGAAACTTGGCGGCTAGGATCATAAAAGTTCCAAGCGTGAATGAGCGCTGTATCAATTTTGCGAGCAGCGTTGGAATCACCGTTTTGAATCGCGGCGTTCCTTTGGGCCATCAACTCATTGATTTGGTCATTGAAATGCTTGTTTTCAAATGCAACCACGGAGCCTTTAGCGCCACTCTTAACCCATTGCTGCCAAGCGTTGTAGTGCTGTGCAAAATGAATCATTTCCTCCTGCATCATATCATACATGAAAGCGTGAGCCTCCAATGCCGACTTTTGCAAAATAGGATGCTTTGGATCAATAGACGGGTTTATTTCGACCACCAGCCTCTCGGCATTAGTCTCTGGAAGGAGTGCTGCAAAAGCATGATCTGATGGCGCTCTGGCAATTCTGTATGATGAAGAAACAAGCTTTGAGTTGGCCGCAATTCCTTCCAACCGCTTTGCTCCGAAATCGTCAAGAGCATTCTTTTTCTGGTCTGGCGAGAGGTTTCGCCATACTCGTTCATCCACCACTGCTCTGAGAGTATTCGCTCTTGGCGATTTGTCCTTTGGCGATAATTGCGGAGTAGTAGTGCCATACTCTTCCGCTCCGCCGCGAGGTTCCATTGTGCCTCTTGGTCTGAGGCTAGTAGTATTAGCTCGAATGTCGTTTTCATAATTCGTTTCTTGAGATGGCATCACGCCGATATAACTCGCAGGCAATCCAGCCACATCATAAACGCCCCATTTCTCGCCTGCCGCAAGCATGTCTGCGCTTCTATCAGTCGGCACAAGGAACGCGCTTCCATCCTCGTAAAGCGCCTGTACTTGCTCGCCAAATTGCTTTTCTGTCAGCGTTGGAATAGCTTGTTTAGCAATGTCGTAAACTTGCTGCAAAGATACTTGAACGCTGCCGCTGCCTTGAATAGAGGCATCATAAGCCTTGCGGATTTCGGCGCGAACTTGCGCGGAATCAACCCCTTGTGGAACCACCTTTTCCCTCATCTGCCGCATCCTTTCAGACGCGGAAGCTAGTTGGGCATCGAGCGGGTTTGTGTAGGAGATGCGGGATTCGCGAATATCCGCCTTCGCAGCGTTAAAGCGTTGCGAGAGGGGGATTACTTGGCCGTTGTCATCGCGGGTGATGGGGTCAAGATTAGACTCCATTGACTCTTTGAGCGCGAAGGAGTCGAGATGTCCATCTCCCCTTCTTGCTACATGCTGCTTAGAGTCTCTGGCTATCTGTATAGCTTCGCCAGCGTCAACGAACCTGCCCGCGCTTGTGAAGAAACCATTCTCGACACTTGCGACTCCAATTTCCCTCTTGAAAGCTAGATATTGAGCTTGTCCGTGGTCATCCCCCAAGAATAGAGTTCTGGACGCGGGATGAAAAACTGCCGCAGCTATAACATGTTCTCCTGAGTTCTTTGTATATAAGCCAGATGCCTCCCCGACGACTGCGTAGCCGTCTTCAGATTGAGGTGTTCCAGCCGCCTTCGCCGCCGCATCCACCATCTTCTGCTGCTTGGCAACGTCGCCATCAGCAACCGCTTTGGCATACTCCGCATCCATCTCAGGCGTGACAAAGCCTTGCGCCCGAAGCTGGCTCATCTTAATCCCGCCACCATTCACAAGCCGTTGATTCGCCGCCTTAGCGCCCGCCTTCAATAGCTTCACGACATCACGCAAATTCTGCACCGTAGGCTCGCCATCTTTGCCCGTAATATAGCGCCAAACGTCCTTCAAAATCTCCACCAAGCGAGCAAGTGGCCCGCTTGTTGGAAACTTGGTCATCTTCTCAACCTTTTTCGCAAGGAACTCTTCAGCAAGGCCAAGCATTTGCTGCGGATTCGTAGCCCAATCGGCGTATTGAGGATAATCCTTGGCAAGCGCATCAAGCTCTTGCGGCGTAGCATTCTGCCGTACCCATTGCAGGATTTGCATTTGCAGCCTCGCTGGCAAGCCGTAGATGCCACGGTGAACAAGACCTTCGTGAATGAGCACGCGACGTACAGCGGCAACTGAAGGGGTAATACCGAGCTTCGTAGCGTTTGCACGGTCACTAGCGTTGACTCCGATGCCATCTGTGAACACGAAAGCTCTGCCATAAGCGAAATTGCCCTCATCAACACGTCCAGCCTTGATGATCTTGTAGAGTTCGGGAAAGTCCTTCTCGTTCTGCTTATTCGCCAAGAACTCTTTGGATGTGCCGACAAAGGCGTTCAAGACGCCGGGAACATCGCCTGAGTTGTGAACGAGTGCGAGGCTTTCTTGCCCGTCCATAGGGCTTACGGCGTTCATTTCGACACCTGTTGGAGTGCCGATGATGGAGTCTAGCGCTTTGGTGCGCGACTCCTTGTTGGCGTCATTAACCAGCGTTAATTCATGGCGTGGTAGGCGAACTGTTGTCTCCTGCGTCTTATCCGCGATTTGGTAAACGTCCTTTTTGCGGGAGAGAATAGCGCCTTGACGAATCTTGCCATCTTTGTCCTCCCAAGATACAACATCGCCCACTTGGAGTTCGGACATGTCTTGTCCAAAGGCTTCTTCCATCGTGGCTGGTTGCTCACTTACAAGCGCATCTGCTTGCTCAAGCAAGGCTGTGGCTATACGCGGGATAGACTTATTGGTTTTTGGCAAGCCTAGAAGCTCGTTGAAACGCTGGATTTCGGCAGGATCGTTACCGATTTGACGCTTAACATCTTCGGTAAGCTCATTGATGGCGCGTTGACGTTCGGACTGCGTAGCGAGAGGTTTACGTTGAGCATCACGGGCTAGACGGCCAAAGATGTCACCTTTTGGTGGCAAGGGTCTAAAGCGGTCAATGAGGTTGGATAGGAGGCTTGATTTGACTTCTTCGGTGCCTTTTAGGTTACGCTTGATTTGAGTATCGGTGGCTGAATCGAGAACGTCTTGGATGTGTAGATTGCCGCCTTTTTCACGAATTTCGTTGGCTATTGCTACGGCGGTATCAAAAATCTCATCTGCTGTCATTTTTCGACCAGCGGCAGACTCAAATCTTTGCCGAATATCTGAGTTTTCAGGCTCAATATACTGCATTTGTGCAGACTTAACCTGCGCTAGATACTCTGGCGTAAACGGAGCAACCTTCGCGCTTGGCGCTTCTCCTTGAGATGGGGCCATAATCGCTTCCATATCACGGGCAAATTCTTCGGCGGTGCGTGGCTTCTTTTTTGGAATATTTACGTCAAGCTCTTTTGCGCGCTCATTTTCTATGCGTCGTTCTTCATCAAAGACTGCTTGCTGTTCAGGCGTGCGAACAATCGTTGGGGTATTTAAGATGCGTGGGTTATCACCGCGTATCGCTTTACCATCAGCGCGTGAACCAACTGCGGCAACGAGGTGATTTACCACGTCCTTTTTGGTGCCTGTCGTCGGGTAGCCCATCGCTTTCGCTACTTCTTTGAGCGCAAGCAGGTCTTTGACGCCGCTTAGTATCTCGCGGGCTTCTTCGCGCGAAGATGCGGAATTGAGACGAGTGATGATTTCCTGAGTGGCAGAAGGCTTTTCGACCTTTTCGGTGGATTGTGGTTTGTTCAGCGATTCAAGATAATCACCAATCGGAACAGCTTCGTATTTCTTCGTATTGAGTTTGCGAACCTTATTGGCATCAAAGGTTTCCTCAATGACCT
>Ga0114966_10001256_pt1 | contig 23561 bp, 20 predicted proteins | sample M_130207_XF_Meta_FD_87029 | JGI IMG/M metagenome (GOLD analysis project Ga0114966, IMG submission 87029) | Freshwater microbial communities from Lake Montjoie, Canada to study carbon cycling - M_130207_XF_MetaG | ecosystem: Environmental > Aquatic > Freshwater > Lake | place: Lake Montjoie... | reverse complement strand
TACAATGCCGCTGCGGACATGTTGCGCTCCCCACTGGAATGTCGTGCCGTCTAAACACAACTCCAGTGGTGACCAGCATGTCCGCTCTTTTCAACTCAGCCCCCCAAATCCTCGGATGAACCTTCTTTCGCAGGTAATTGATGGCTTGTTGAAACGTTCGCCCGCAAGCCAATGCACCCCGCGCGAGGTAATGAATGATGAGACGACGCGGATTCACGATAATCGAATTGCTCGTCAGCATCGCCATCATCGGGCTGTTGCTGGCGATACTGCTGCCTGCCGTCCAGTCTGTGCGCGAGTCCGCCCGACGTGTGCAATGTAAAAACAATCTCCACCAGATTGGCTTGGCGCTGCACAACTATCACGAAATGAAGGGTTGTTTCCCAGTCGGGCAATACGCCAACACCGCATTGTTGCTGCCGTTCCTTGATCAACGGGACGTGTACCTCCAGTTCGAGGCGGAATACCCGACATCAAACCTCTGGGCACAATTTACCAAGATTCCCGTTTACCGTTGCCCGTCCGATGGCTTCGGTTTGTCGATATCGCAGGGAACACTCAGCTATGCCACGAACTCGGGAACCGGGTGGACGCTCCACCAATTCAATGGCTTTTACAATGGGATGGAGCCGGTGCGTTTCGCCGACCTGACCGATGGAACCTCGCAGACGGCAGCGATGTCTGAAATGCTGTATTCGGGAGGCGCGAGTCTGGAGCGGCTGCGGGCGACGTGGTTCATTTTCCCCGGAATGCTGCTGCCTTCGCAGTGGCCGAACTTCTTGCAAGCGTGTGAACAACTTCCCGAAACGCCGGTACAGCTTTCGTGGGAGCCGCGCGGCCAACATTGGTACGACGCGAATTTCTACGATCATGCGGCGACCCCTCAAAAGAAGCGTTGTCACAACGGCTCACAAGGGGGGTCGCAGTTGGCGGAGTTGGCTGGAGTACAACCCGCAGTGAGTGGTCACGGTCAGGGTGTGCATGTGCTGCTGGCGGATGGTGCGGTTCGATATGTGACACAATCGATCGATGGGAGAGTTTGGGAAGCGTTGGGTTCGCGAAATGCAGGCGACGTGTTGTCGTCTGATTTTTAGGTGGCCGTGGAATTAGAGGAGTCTCGATATGCTTGAAAATGGTACGCGTATCTTGGCGGTGGGTTTGGCGTTGATGCTTTCGTCATCAACGGCGAATGCTGTTTGGACGGTTCGTAGTGTTTCATCGTCGTATATGAGTGGTGCAACTATCGCGTGCAAGGGAGTAGCCGCTTCAGGTACTGCGACTATACAGCAGGAATTCACAAAGAATTACGGTCAGACTTGGACCGCGTTCGGCCCCGCGCCCGCATGCACAGTTTCGGGAGCCTATTGGGATCAAACTCTCACTGCGACGGTGGCGGATCCGGCAGCAAATGCCTATCACGTCAAATTGACGCCATCAAGTACATCCATTAAGTACTCGAACACCTATACCGTGTTTTAGGCAACACCTTGTCGTTAATCTGCCCCCCGTGATGCGTACGCGTCACGGGGGGGATCTGATCGATCACACCTGAGAGAGTAACATGAAGAAAATCCTGCTGTTGGTCGCCGTCGCCGTTGCGGTTGTCATCGGGATTTGGCTGCTATCGCGACCGGCGGTTCGAAGCGATCCAGTCGCTGATGCAACAAGCCGAATCGCGAAATGTGTGATACGACTGAACGGCCAAGTGGCCACGCGATTCACATTTGCGATGGGCGATCAAATCGAGATCTCCGGCGAAATGCAAATCGTCCGACCTTCGGACGACCTCATACCGGAATACGTCGCATTTCTAGTCGCTTTGGATCACCCCAAAGCGAAAGACATTATTGCAGATAGCGGTTTTCTCCGTGCAAAAGTCCAGGACAACTTTTCAACGTTCAAAGGTCACCTGAAGACCCCCAAACGTGTCGGGAGCTACGAACTTCGCGCCTTCTTCATGGATTCACACGAAGAGCTTCAGGCGATGGACCCCATCCGTTTGTTTTATCGAGTTCCGGTCACAGTTAGATAAGGCGTGGAAGAACATATGCGACAGGAACCTCTGCTTCTCTCCGATACCGTAGGAGGAAAAATGGGATAAGTCCAATATCCGGGAACCACGGACACGTTTATTGGACTTATCCCCTTTTCTTAGTTCAACTGTGGAAGTGGTCGAGTGACGATGCGGATCATTTTGGGAGCCAGTGAACACCGTTTGCCGCCGCCAGTCACGTCGCACCGGTTCCGACGGCCGACGGCCGTTCTTCAGCAATCATCACAGCGGCTGTTGGAACCCGCTCTGCAAATCTCAAGGCAACGCACCTAGTGCTGCTGGCGGCGGCTTTGAGCAACCGGTGCGGTTTGGGCTAATCGGGAGAATGGCGATTTTTAACAATCGACTGGGGCGAGTCGGTGGAACGGGCCTTTGCTGAGTAAAAAGCTGCATCCGATTCAGCAGAAACAACTTACAGTTCGGGATGTGGTGGATTAGGCGCGGGATGTGGCGGCCGAGGCTTCGGATGTGGCGGCGGGAGACTTCACCGACGCCGCGCAAGCTCGATGGTGTCGGCGAGGCGAAGCTGATCGCGATGCGGCTGGGCAAACCGCCGGCAGGTTACGGACGGTGGTCGCTGCAACTGCTGGCCGAGGAATTGGTGGTGTTGGAAGTGGTCGATTCGATCTGCCCCGAGAGCGTGCGCAAGACGCTCAAACAAATGGGCTGACGAAGCGCAAGATCGAGTATTGGGTGATTCCGCCCAAGCAAGATGCGGAGTTCGTGGCTCACATGGAAGACGTGCTCGAAACCTATGCCACCGCGTATGCCCCGCAGCAGCCGGTATTGTGCATGGACGAGCAGCCGGTGCAGTTGCTGCGGGAGACCAAGGTGCCGATCCCCGCCACGAAGCAGCATGCCCAACGCGTCGATTATGAATATGAACGCAATGGCACCGCGAGCATTTTTATGTTTGCAGAACCGCTGTCGGGTTTCCGACAGGCAACCGCTCGTCCGCGTCGGACCAAGGTCGATTGGGCGATCGAAGTGGCTCAGTTATTGGATACGCGGTATGCCGCTTGCGAGCAGGTGACGCTGGTCTGCGACAACCCCAACACGCACACCAAGGGCGCGTTCTACGAGGCGTTCACACCGGACCTAGCACGGGGGTATGTCAAACGGATCGACTTCCGTTACACACTGAAACACGGAAGCTGGCTGAACGTCGCCGAATGCGAACTGAGTTGCCTGACCAGCCAATGTATGACGGGCCGCCGCATCGGCGAACTGGCGCTACTGCAAAGCGAGATCAAGATCTGGGCCGACAAAACTAACGCCAAACAACGCGGCGTCGATTGGCAATTCAAGATCACCGACGCCCGCAGTAAGTTGAAGCGGCTATACCCCATCATTAAGACTGGATGACGCCCTAGATCCGCTGACGGATCATCGACAGGTTCGAGTGCAGGACGTCACCCCCGCGCGCGTCGCTCAATGCCGCCGCAAACCGTGCGGTCCATCGAATCGCCTCATCAAACTGCCGGATCGGCAACAGCCCCGCCTCGCCCGTCAACTGCGTCTGAGAAACCTCGACTTCGATCGGCCGCTCCGCCGAGACATCGAGAACAAACGGCAACACACCCTGTAAACTCATCCCCGGCCTCCCTGCGGCGTTGAAGTGCTGATGTCACAAAGCCTTCTACGCTCAACGGGGCCGTTTCATTGGTGCCGCATGAATAATGCGGGCTAGTCCATGACCTCCCAAAGTCGAACTCGATTGAGGAACGCGCACTCGGCGATCCCCGTCGGACCACTCGGCTCACCAAGAATGTTTCACCGATGACCGCGTGAGGTATAACTTCCCGGTTTGACGCTGTGATTTTGTGAGCGGCAAGTTATTGCGCTCCCGTTCCTGATCCTTACCAGCCTGTTGAAAAACGTAGAGTAGGCGGCTCGCCTGTTTGCTTTTCTAGTTGAAAACATAGGCGAACCGCCCGTGCTACGGCCTATTCAACAGACTGTTACCCTACGTCACATCAGGATGTCGCCGATTTTGTGCAGCGACGATGCGACCGGGCGGAGCTGATTGACGCGACAGGTTGTGCGGTAGACGCAACGGCCGGTGCAATCTTCGTCCGCGTTCTCGACGAGGAACTTGCCGGAACGCAGGCCGTCGGCGAGCTTGGGGATCAGGTCGTTGAGGCTTTGCTCCAGCGAATCGACGATGGCCGAGTCGATGCCGTCGAACGCTTTGGTCTCGCGCTGATAGCCCCGTTTGAAGCCGGTCTCTTTGAGAGGCCAGTAGCCCATCACAAACGGCTCGGCATCGGGTCCGGCGAGACCGAGGCGACGGACGGCGAGCGCATACAACGCGAGCTGGATCGCGCGGCCCGTTTGCAGTTCGGCCTCATTCGATTTGGGAGGCTTGCCGGTTTTGTAGTCGATCACGCTGAAGACGGTCTTCCCGCCGACGGTCCCAACATCGACGCGGTCGATCCGACCGCGCACGCGCACGGCGCGGTCTTCCTCTCCGAAGACGATCGGTTCGTGATGTTCTTCGCCGGGCGACAGTTCCGCGTCCGGCAGACTGCCGAAAGGAATCTCGGGAGCGAGCGACGGTTGGAGGCCGCTCCACGCGGAACTCAATCTCTCCTGATAGGCGACCTGCTGCTCCGCGAAGGCATCGCCCCAGAGACCGAGTAACTCCGATTCGATCCGAGTGAGTGCGCGTTGTAGGTCCGTCTCATGGAAGCGCGTCGCGAGTTGTTCTTCGGCGAGTTCACGAAATCGCGCGGCGAGCGTCACGGCGTCGTCGTTCATGCCCTCGGTCAGCAGCCGCGCCAACACATCATGAACCAAGCTGCCGCGCGCGGCATGGTCGGTCCCCTCTTCTGGAGTCGGAATCGGGTCGAGCTTCAAGACCTTGGCGAGCCAAAACCGGAACGGGCAACTCGCGTAACCTTCGAGTTCCGTCGCGCTGAACTGATGCTGGGCACCGAACCGCTTGCGGAGTGACTCCAGATTCTGAGCGACCTGCAAGCGGCCTTCGTGATTCGTGAAGCCGCGTGTGTGGAACCGCTGCACGTTCACATCGACCGCCGCCAGCAGGTTCTCACCAACCGAATGCCATTCGAGCTGAGCGAGCAGATGCGTGAAGAGGCCCGGCCGAGCGGCCCGCGCTTCGGTCATTGCCACGAGTCTGAGATCCGTCGGCGTGAGGGCGCGCTCGAGAGCAGGGATCGGATCGAGCTGTCCTTCGTGCAGCACCGGCAACGCGGCGTCTGTGAACAACGTGCGGATCGCGGAGACATACGGGCTGGCGAAGACCGTCTGTCCTTTGCGGTTGATCGACGGATAGCTGAGCGTAAGCCGCGTGCGGGCCTTCGTCATCAAGTTATAGAACAGGAACATCTCGTCCTGCTGATGTTGCTCGCGGTGACGCAGCGCTAGCCCGCGCTCGGCCAGTTCACGTCGTTCCGCGTCACCAAACAGACAGTCGTCGGCTCCCTTCTGCGGAAAGCTGCTCTCGGACAAACCGACCACAAACAGATGCGGCACGCTGAGGTGTCGCACCTGTTCGACATCAAGGACTCGCACACAGCCTCCCGGATCGGCAGGGCCGGGGATCGTCTCGCCGTTGAGTAAGTCGCGCAGTTCGGCGGTGAACTCGGCCAAGTCGAGCAGCGGCAGTTTGCGTGAAGGCTTTCCGGTGGAACTGACATTGCGTGGAGTCGCGATCAGTTTCTCATCGGCCTCGGCGGCGGTGCGAACGATCCGTTGGAGCAAGTCCCAATTGCGAGCCTCGTTTGAGTTCTCAGTACTACTCGTTGCGACGGATGCCGTACCGCCGCGCGACCAGCCGAGTTCTTCACCGAGCGTTGCCAGCACATCGGCCCATCCGACGAGCGTGTGTTTGCGGCGCAGTTGTTCCGTCGTGCGAGAAAGCCGCGATAGGAGTGGTTCGGCCAGCGCGGCGAGTGTCGCGGCCGAGGAGTCCGCGACGGACAACTCGTCGTCGTCGTTTTCCGAGCTCGAAACGAATTCCTTGAGGAGACCGGTGGAAACGCGCGACAGCACGCGCAGCAGGAGTTCTCGTTCGGCGTGCAATTTCAATCGGCGGAGTGACGCGGCGACGGCTCGCACAGCGCGGCCTTGCTGAAGCTCGGGCCATTCCGGTTGGAAGAGGTTTGAGTCGAGAACCGACATGAGCCGCGCGAACGGCCAGTCCTCATGCTCGAGTTGCAGCGTGGCGAACAACGCTTTGACGACGGGGCTCGCGGTGAGCGACGGCTTCGCTTCGCACCAAACCGGGATGCCCGCCTTCGCCAGAAAGTCGTGCCACGCAGGACCATCTTCGGAAAGAGAGCGAAGCGAGATCACGATCTCCTTCGGCGCGACGCCCGCTTCCAACAGCCGCTTGATCCGTCGCGCAACCGCCTCACATTCACCCGCCGGTCCCGTCGCCGCTATCAATTCGAGTCCGCTCGCATCGTTCAGCGGTTCGATCGCACGGGGGTTCGCGAAGAGGCTGTCGGAGATGCGAGCCAACCCCGCGAGGTGAACGTTCGTCAGTGAAGCGGACTCGACCGAGAGGGACTCCACGCAGCTGGCCACTCCTTCGGGCAGATGTTCGAGCAGTCGGGAACTCGCGGCAGTTGGCTTGGCGAAGAGATCGGTGCGCGAGGTCGGCTGTTCCATTGGCAGCGTGATTGTCGCGCGATCGATCCCTGTCAGCAGGTGCCCGATAATTTTGTACTGCGTCCGTGTGAAGTCGGCGAAACCGTCCACGGCGAGGAACTCGATGGAAGCGAACGGGCCTCGCACCCCTTTCGCCAGTGCCGAGCAGGCCAGCCAGAAACGGCCCTCGTTGTCGTACCAATTCTGCTCGGTGAGACACGCTTGATAACGCTCATAGATGCGACCGAGTTCCGCGTCCCGCTGTGAACGGTTTCCCGATCGCCGCGAACAGGCGACCAGAAAGTCCTCGGGCCAAATCTCTTCCCGCTTCAGTTCCGAAATGAACGACGAGACGACATCCAAGAAGCCGCTTGTGCGGATGACCGGCGCGAAACTGGAGAGCAACCCCGCTACGTGCAGTTCCGCGACGATCCGCCTCAGCATGAGCCGCTTCATCACCGGCGACATGGGCGTCGCGGGATGGCCCGCCGCCGCGAGAATCTGTTCCGCGAAGACATCAAACGTCAGGACCTGCGGCGCGAGCTGAACCGGCTGCGTCGGCGACAACAATCGTTCGACCACCGCCTGCTGCGCGCGGCGCGTTGGTGCGAGCCACAACACGGTTCCAAGACGCCGCTGCCGTCGAGCGTCCTCCAACGCAGTGCGATACTCGGCGAGTAACCGTTCGGTCTTCCCGGAACCCGCTCGCCCGGTGAGCAATGTGAGGTGTGATGCCATGTGGCCGATTGTAGAGGACGCGCCGCAAAGTTGGGACAAACTTCGGAGACGCCCCCAGGGCCATCGCATTTTCAATCTGCGGAGCCACGGTCACGCAGCCCCAACAAAGCGATGGCTCTGGAGTCGCCTCCGACTGGCCCGATCACCATTTGTGGCGGAGTCGCGATCGCTACCTTTTCAATCGACGAATTTCTTCCTTCGTGATTTCTCCGTCGCCATTTTTATCCAACTGCAACAGGCGGTCGCGGAAGGCTGCGGGGAGTTCTGAATCGGTCAGCTTGTCATCGTTGTTCTTGTCGAGACGTTTGAAGATTGCATCGAAATCTAAGCCGCTTGCGACGCCGAGCAGACTGCCGCCGCGACCGATTACGCCGTCGTCCATGTAGTACTCGATGTAGCCGATCATCATCTCGTCGTAGGTCTGCGGCCCCCAACGCACGGTGCGTGTGGCATCGGGGTTGGCGGGGTTCTTCGTGCTGTTGTCGAACCACGCGGTCGCTTTGATCGTCGAACCGCCCGGCAGGGTGATTGGCTCGGCCAGTCGATACGACAACTGCCAGTTGAAGTCGTAGCGAGGGATGTCGAGCAGGATTTGCGTCTCACCGTTGGGCAGGATCGCTTCATAGCGAAAGGCTTTTCCGCGGAGGTGCATGTGCGGGAAGAAGGCGACGATGGTGGCGTCACTTGGGACCGGGCGCGTCGCGACGACCTCGTGGTTGTCGGCACCCGGCGGAATCGCGAGTCGCGGTTGAGCGACGCCGGTGACGTTGACCAGATGCTCCGGCCGTTTGTCGAGGAAGATCATGCCGAGGATCGACTGGTCGGTCGTAGCGGTGCCGTTCGGCGTGTAGTGGATTTGAAACTTGAGTCTCGAACCGGCGGGCAGGAGCTTGCCGCAACCGTCGTTGAAACGGAGTGCGTCGTAGCCGGGAGCATACGCCGCGAAGAAGCCGGTCGTTTCGTCATCGTCATCATCCGTGACGGTTCCGTTGGCCTCACCCCGTTTGGCGGGAGGGAGGACATACGCCAAGACGTGATGGACGACCTCGCGGGCGGTCGGCCGAATCTCGATCGCCTTCAGATATTTGTCCTCAGTCAGACCGGTCTCGACGATGACGTTTTGATACGGCATGGTCCCCGTCGCTTTGACCGCGATGGGGACGGGCAACTGCACGACGTGATCGGGCTTGCCGATCTGCCACTCGCTGGCGAACACGCGCGGGACGGGAGCTTCACTCGGATCGCCGACCGGCTTGCCTGCACTCAACCACGCGAGGAGGTCGGTCTTGTCCGACTCAGCCAATGAACAATCGTTGGCGAACGGGCTGACCTGCCCCTTCGTCGTCGCGGCAAACCACGGCGGCATGACCCCTTTCTCAACGGCTCGACGAATCGAGCCACTCTGCGCGGCAACCTCTTCGTAAGTCGCCAGTGAGAACGGTGCGACGCCTCCTTCGCGATGACAGGCCAAGCAGTTGTTCTGCACGATACGCGAGATGCGGTTGTGGTACGTGTTGCCGCCGATCGAAGCCGCCGGTTTGACCGAGTTGTCTTTCGACGGGGCGAGTTCCAGCGGGCAGCCCGGTGCCGAAGTCGCCCCGATGTCGGGACGATCACTCGCCAACGCGGCGTCCAACGCAGCAGCCAAATACTTCGCTCGCGGCGCCTCTTTCGAGTAGCCGAAGCCGTACTGGTCATCGACCGCGCCGCGATAGACGAGCGTCCGCCGGGCGTCGATCACGAACGCGTCCGTCGTGTGAGTCGCTCCGAGGGCACGTGCAATTGCGCCGCCAGTGTCCTGAACATACGAGCCGCTCCAGCCGTGCGACGCGATCGCCGCGCGAATCGCCTCCGGCTTCTCGTTGCTCGTCGCGTTGACGAAGACGAAGGCAACCTGCTGATCGGCGAACTGCTTCTCGAGCGCGGCGAGTGTCGGCGCGTATTTCTTGCAGAGCGGGCAGGTTGTGTTGGTAAAGGCGATCACCACGGCCCGCTTCTCGCGCAGGTCGCTCAGTGAGAACGAACGTCCGTTGATGTCGGTGAACTTGAGATCGGGCAACCGGCGACCGATGCCGTGATCGGCCGGAGTCAGCCGTTGTGGTCCTTCGCGCAGAGACTCGTCGCTTTGGGAGGCCACCGGCTTCGCATCGCTCTTCGGTGGCGAAGTTGTTGTTGGAGCAGCGGGGGAAGGAGTGGTTCTTGCCGCCTTGCGCAGTGCTTCGGCCCCTTTCACACGAATGACCTCGCGCGCTTCGTCGAGCGTGACGGCGTCATCTCCATTGGCGTTGAGGAACTCGAACAGCCCCGTGCCCAACTCCTCGCGCGTCAGCTTGGCGTCACTGTTTTTGTCGAGCTCTCGGAAGCGATCGGCCAACGGGATGTCGGCAGCTTTCTGCTTGGCGCGACCTTTGTCGGACTCATTCGTCCCGTCATTTGTTTGAGCGCGAACAGCAACAGCAACGGCGGCGACGACGACACACGCGACTGATGGGACGAGCAATCTCAGAAATCGTTTCACGAGGAGGTTCCAAGAAGATTGAGCAAACGGATTGAACTCGACGATTGCGTTCGATCTGTTGCGAGAGGAAGACGGAGTGATACGTCACGCGGGACATAGAGAAACGTTCGCAAAACAGAGAGAGACTTTTCTGAGCGGGGCGGCGTAAGCCCTCCGGTTCTTTCAATAAAGGCTAACGCCCAAGAACCGTGGGGGCTTACGCCGCCCCGCTCAGAGGTCTCGCCAATTCGCGCGGAACCGTATTCTGCTTTCACGAGTAAAGCTTACCCGCGTCTGCATTGCGAAGTTTCAGCCGCGCCCGAGAACTTTCATGTGCGATTTAACGCCCGTTGCCCCCCGTAGGGTAAGCGTCTCGCTTGCCCGTGTTTGCCATTGCGACTTGCCCGTATGTGTCGTCGAGAAGACGGGCGTGCTACGGCTGCCCAGTTGATCCAACAACGCTTCGAGCGGTTCGACGCGTTAGAAGACGGGCAAGCGAGACGCTTACCCTACGTCGAGTCCGGCCGCATGGAAGCACGCTCGTCCCACAGCAGGCCGAGTGTGCCGAGGGCGTAGAACGTGTACTCGACATCCGTGGCTTGGTCCCACGTGGCGGCTCGAAAGCCACCGTGCGGATGTTCGAGCGAGAGGATGAATTGTTCGAGACGCTTGGTATCGACGGTCTCGCGCGCGTCGAGATCGAGGCTGGTGAGATAGCCCGTGAACGTGGAGAGGGCATCGGCGAACGGGATGCGCGTGTTGGCTTGGAACCCGCCTTCATCGCCGCGCACGTCGTTCAAGTACGCCAGCACGTCGTCGCGCAGATGCCTGCCAATCGTCGAGTGAATCGTCAGGACGGCGATGGCAGCGGCCGTGGGATTCGTACCACTCCTCTTCATCGGCGCGATCTCGACAAACCCGCCGTCGTCCCGCTGGCGGTCTCGCACGAAACGAACGAGCTGGTCGGGGTTGGGGAGCGTCTGACCGATCAACTCGTAACAGAGGACCACGAGAAACGAGTGATACGTGCTGCCGAGCGATCCTTCGTGCGTCTTCGCGTAACCGCCGTCCGCCGTGCGGAAGCCTTCAAAAATCGCGGCAAGCTTCTCGGGCCAGTTGGCTTCCGCCTGTGCGAGCAAGTCGATCCCCGCCGTCGCCTGAACCATCAGTGCCGAATAGAGCCAACTGACGACATCAATCACGCTCGCCTGTTGGTGGCGTGAGGCATCCAAAAACGGAGCGAGTCGACGAGCATCCTCGGGCGAGAACGTCTTGAGAGCGGACATCGCTCGAATGGCGAACGCGGTGTAGTAGAGGTCCGACTCGCGTCCCTCGGGCGGCGCACCCGGTTCCTCCGAGGGCATTCCGCGACCGCCGAAGCCACCGTCTTCGTTCTGCTGCGTGAGCAGGAACTGATGATGCCTCGCGCGACGTGCCGCATCCCAACGCGAAAGGCCACGCGCGACGCGATCATCCAACCGGAACAAGTAAGGATGAGCCATCAGCCGCGCGTCGCCTTATTGCACGTAGGGTAAGCGTCTCGCTTGCCCGTGTTTCCGATCAAAAGACGGGCAAGCGAGACGCTTGCCCTATGTCGTGAGTCCTCAGCCGCTCACAGGACTGCCGCTGTGCTGTCGGTGATCCGCGTTGCCGATGATCGGCAGCAGACCTGACAGTGGCACGAGCGAAGCCGGCGACGGTGTGACGGGCGTGTGAGCCAGCACGGTGTCGATCAGGAAGTAGAGGAGCTGTCGTAGTGCTTCGGATTGGACGTCGTCGGCGAGAGCCTCGGCGCGGCTACGGCATTTCTCGACGAGCGACTCGGCCCGCTCAAACACACCGAGCGACTGGTACATCCGCCGCAACTTGTCGGAGCGAACGGCGGCGGTGAGCGGTTCTAGGATCGTGTTCTCTAGTTCTTCCCGAACTGGTCCTTTGGCCGCGTCGAGCGCGAGAGCCAACAGCAGTGTCGGCTTGGCGAGTTCGGCATCGCGTCCGGCGACAAGCTTGTTCGGGGAGAATTCTTCCCAATCCAAGAGGTCATTCAAGATTTGGAAGCCGACGCCGATGTGCCGACAGAACGCCGGGACCATCGCCTCATAGGCTTCCATCGTGCCGGCCATCCGCAGGCCCGAGTACAGCGCCGCTTCAAACGCGGGCGAGGTCTTCAGCGCGTAAAGCTTCATTGCGTCGAGAGCCGTCAGCTTGAGCGAGTCGGCTCCCGTCCAACGGAGTTCCGCCCCCTGACCTTCGCACAGTTTGAGGTGTGCGTTGGCGAGACGATCCAAAATGTCCGCCGCCGCCTCGGCTCCCATTTCCTTGCGGCCCTGACTGATGAGCCGATAGCCCAGCCCGATCAGATAGTCGCCGACATTGATCGCCGTGCCGACTCCATAACGACGATGCAGCGTCTCTTGTCCGTAGCGGTACGGGTCGTTGTCTTGAATGTCATCGTGAACCAGCGACGCCTTGTGAAAGGCTTCCATCGCCATCGCCGTGCGCCGCACTTCCAGCGGGAACTTGGGCAGCGAATCGCCCGTGGAGGAACTCAAGCCCGCGCCGCCGGTCAACGCGTCATAAGTGGCGAGCGTGATGAACGGACGCAATCGCTTGCCTCCTTTCACCAGCCAGTCCCGCGCGATCGACTCGGTCTCGGCCAGCAACGTGTCGGCTGCGGAACCGCCAACGCGAACAGGGGGCAACACTTCGTTGAACTGCTCTTCAAACATTTCGTTCGACGCGCGCATCAGCGGGACATAGCCCGACGTGCGTTGTTCTTCGAGCGGCACGTACTTGTCGAGACAGTGCCAGACCCACGATTCATCGAGCTTCGTGTTCTTGCAGTCACCCGAGTGAAGCGGGACCGCATAGGACGGCACGCCCGCGAGCAAGACCTTGTCGATCGCCTTCTCCAAAACGTTGAGGCACGCGACACCGAGAATGCCGTCCACATGGCCCGACACGATGATCTTGAGAACGATCGGCGAGCCTTCCGCCACGAGGACTTTGTACCCGAGCTTCTCGGCCTTCACTTTGTAGTCGGCGATCGAGCAGGCACCGCACTTCTCGCAGTCGAGACCGAACTCGTCGTAGTCGGCAGGACAACCTTCCGCGTGTTTGAGGCAATGCGGTAGCAGGAGCAGCCGCCGCTCAAACGGGATCGCCAAGAATTGCTGCTTCCAGAAGGCGTTCCCGACCACGACCATCGCGAAGCCGAGATAGCACTCCGGCTGATTGATCTGATCAAGCAGTTTCCGTGAATGTGCTTCGAGAGCGGCCTTGTTGAACGGACGGCTCTTGTCGAGCGTCGTCGCGTAACGCTCGGACGCTTCGCGAATGTATTCCCGCAGTTCGAGCGTGTCGGGGACCAGCTTGAGATGCGACGTGCTGCGGCCTCGACGCGGCTTGTCTTCGATTTCGGACTTCTCTTCGACGTGAGTGGAGTCGTCCGCAGCCGACTCAGCAACGGAAGTCTTCACCGCGACCGATTCGTCCGGCTCGATCATCACGGCATCGTCAGCAGTGGCGCGGGGCATCGCGATCATGAATGGACCTTTCAGGGTTCCAAACCACGCCACACAGGGCGGGCATCAAGCACTCGGTGGGCCGAGGAAGTCGGGAGGGAAACAGGCGGGATCGTCAACAACGTAGGGTAAGCGTCTCGCTTGCCCGTTTCTAAATTTCTGTGGCTGAGTGGACTGACGGGCAAGCGAGACGCTTACCCTACGCTTCGTCGTGTTGCCACCGCGCGAGCCAAGGCGGAGGTCGCGAAGATTATTGGGTAAAGGCGTTCAAAATACCACAGCTTGGCAAAGTACAGACCGATGGGTGCCGGGTCGCGAAACTTTTCTGATTCGACTCGGTCGAGCAGCCACTCCAATCCGCGTGTCCACGCCGCCTCCACTGTTTTTACCGGCATCAACGCCTCAATCGCGAGAGCCGTCTCTTCCGTGGACGACGGTGTATCGACCGCCCCCCCCCAACCGCCATCTGAATTCTGAACGGAGACCAACCACGCTGCCGCTCGCTGCGCCTGCTCATCGTCCAATCGGCCCCAGTCGCGATAGGCCGCCAGCCCTTTCGAGACTCCGTACACCGGATTCTCATCGTCAGGGGCGAACTGGTTCCCAAACCACAGCGGCAGCCACGTCCCGTCGGCCCGTTGTGTCCTCGCGAGAAACGCGAACCCGGTCGAGACCGCTCGCTCGACGCGACGCTTCATCGCCTGGGTCACGCCTCGCGCATCGAGTGGCGAGTCACCCTCAACCACCACCGTCAACCACGCTCGAAACGCCCTCAACACATGAGCCGTCAGATCGGGTGTGCTCCGGTCGAACGGCAACGCGCCCCAACCTCGACAGAACGTCGGCCAGCCTCCGTCACTGTTCTGCAAATCGAGCAACCACGTGATCGCCGCTTCGACGGCAGACAACACCTCGGGGTTGCTCGGCGCGAGCTTCAACAGAGCCAACACGGCCCCCGGCGTGTCGTCGGCGTCCGGGACTCCGCCCGAAAGGTCAGTCCACGCCCAACCGCCCGGCGCGGCGTTCGTGTACCGATGGACAATGCGAAGCTGCTGGCCGATTAGCCACGCCGTGATCGCTTCGCCCTGAGCAACCGGCAACGAGTCCCTCGCCAGCGCATTGACCGACAGCGTCGTGACCCAGGTCGCCAGATTCGTATCAATCGGCCAACTCCCATCGAGACGAACCGACTCGATCAAGAACCTCACTCCCGCGCGAGCGACCGCATGATCCGATTGCCCCATCGCCGCGAGACTCATTGTGACGAAGCTCGTCAGCGGAGTCGCTTCGAGAAACCCGCCACTCTCGGGCTGAATGCTCTCTAACTTGCGCAGCGTCGGCGCGACGGAAGCGCGACGAATCCATCTCAGCAACGGGTTGCCAGACGGAGCGAGGTGATGCCGGACCTGTCCGATGGCGATGAGCGCGGGGAGGGCATAGCTGACGACCGGCAGCCGAATCCAACGATAGAACCAGTGCGGCAAACATCCCAACTCAAACGGCAGCGGCGTGATCTCTCGCCACGGGATCAGCCCGGCCAACGCACAGTGTGTGAGGATCGGCACCGAGAACGTGTGATCCTTGCCATACCGCTTGCGGATCGCCTCGAACCCGCCCTGCTGGTCGAAGTACGACTTGGCTCGCGCGGCCGCTTGCATTGTTGAGGCGTCGCACGCGGTCAGTGAATTCGCAGGTGATGAAGCCGCGAGATGAAGGCTGGCGTAGCCAAGGGCGGTCGTTGAGATGTTGCTGTGGCTGAGAACCGTGTCTCCCCAACCACCGTCTGAGTTTTGGTGCGCGACCAGCCAACTCAGCCCTCCTCGAATGAGCGGCTCCAATTCCGCCGCCCGCTCCGGCTGCTGTCGCATGACCAGCATGAATGCCGTGACCGCCGTCGCTGTCGAAAGAGGCGACGATGACAACTCGCCCGCCCACGTCCCTGCGGCCGCTCCCGCTGGGATCGCTTCGCTGAACAGTGCCTTCGCCGCCAGTTCGTATCCGCGACGGAGGCGGTCTTCACTCGACATGTTGCGGTGCCTGCTGGGGGAATTCGGGGTCAGGTGGTCCAAAGTTCGTTTTTCGCGGCAGGAAAGCTCTCGATCATCGACGCCGTCAACCCCGCGAAAAATGAACTTTGAACCACCTGACCCCTGATCGTAGGGTAAGCGTCTCGCTTGCCCGAATCGCAGTCAGAGTTACGGGCAAGCGAGACGCTTACCCTACGTTTTTCAACCGGCACTCAAACGTCGAGCGAATCCAGCCCGTCCATCAAGTCGTCGAGTGCATCTCGGGGCTTGGCAGGTTGGCCGCATTGACGCTTCGGGATGCCAACGGTCGCACCGACGGCATCGCGCCCGTCGGCCACCAGTTCGGTGTCTCGTTCCATGATCGCCATGTCGAGCGGCGACGGTGCGCCGAACAGTTTGGAAAGGTCGATCTTGAAGTCGATCGCTCCACCCCCTTCCGCGCCGGCGATGGCGGGCGTCTTGTGCTCGGGGAAGAAGATCGCGTTCACGGGACAAACGCGGCTGCACGCGGGGCAACCTTTTTTGCAGTTGTCTTGCTGCTCGACCAAGATGCGATCGACGTTGTCCACGCCGTAGACGCCGAACAGGCAGAAGTCGATGCACTCCATGCAATTCGTGCAGCGGCTGTAGTCGATGACGGGATACCAGCGCCGTCGCACGTCGTCGCCCGCGATGATGGTCGGCACCACGGGGGCATGGTTCGCTGACGGCGAATGATCAGAGGGATCGGTCGGATCAGAGGGAACATTCCCGTTCGTGGACGCCGCCCCGTTTGCTGGCGACGAATTCGGCAACACGGGAAGCAGCGACGGGCTGCTCAGTCCGAAGCCCGACAACTGCACCAGCGGCGTCGAAGTGAGATCGGCGATCCGCTCGATCTCAGCGACATACGTCTCGGGCGTCGGGTGATCGCGCAAGTCGATCACGTAGATCAGACGGTTGGGGACGTTCAGTGAACCGATCCCGCGCGGACTCTGCTTGTCGGACTCCTGCTCGGCCGGTTGTTCTTCTTCGTCCTCTTCATCGCCGGTCTCGACGACGTTCAGCCGAGACTCACCCACCAGTCCTTTCACGCCATTGCGATCGAGGACCCAGCGGATCGCACGCGGGTAGAGCCACCCCAAGACGACGAGGTTTCCCTTCAGCGACTTCAGCCACAACATGCCGGTGTGGTCCGAGGTCAGGTCGTACAGATGCGGTACGACCGACACTTCCGCCGTCCCCGACAGCATCAACCGCGTGGCGATCTCTTCTTCCAGATGACGCTTCACTGGGTTCTTCCCAGGTGATTGCGAGATCACGACAGTCAATTTACGTCCGGCCATTGCGGCCCTTTCTGAGTGGTAGCTGTGGCCTTGTCCCCTCGCCCCAGCTTTGTGTCGAGAGGGCGAGGGTGAGGGGCTTCTTCGATCCGCTTATGAATTGAACATGAACCCGCCAACGAGGTCATTCATTGAACTGGTTCTTCAGCAATCGCTGCGTCTGTTCCCAGCCTGCTTCGAGTGACTGAATGTATTCCTCGGGAGTCAGCAGCGGTGCCTGAGTGGTCAGTTCGTACAGCCAGCCTCGTTCGTAGTTGTCGGCATTGATGAGCGACGGATCGTTCATCAGCGTCTCGTTGAACAGCAGGACTCGCCCATCGGCCGGGGCATACAACGTGGAAACCGCCTTGGAACTCTCGATCTCTCCGATCGTCTGCTTCCGTCGCACCGCCGTATCCGGGTCAATTTGCCAGTCCAAGAAATAAACATCTTGGAGCAGCCGCACCGCATACGACGTGAACCCCACTCGAAAGCCGTCTCCTTGAGGAACCAGCCAGACGTGCGAGTCCAAGTAGCGACGATCCGTGGGAACCTTCGCTTCAAACTTGCCCATCATGAACACCAAAGGCTCAGACATCGCACCAGACCCAATCAGAGGAACTCAACGGAGGAAGGATTGTCGGCGGAGCTGACTCGTTTAACCGCGTGAGCAATAAAATGACACCTGAGCGGGGCGGCGTAAGCCCCCCGGTTCTTGGGCGTAAGCCCTCTTTGAAAGAACCGGGGGGCTTACGCCGCCCCGCTCAGATATCTCACTTTTTGCCACGCGAGACATGAACGACGTAGACGGCCGACCAAATCGCCGACAGATGGTGAGCAGCCTTCATTCAATCATCGAGCCTCACCCGCCGCCGACTCATTCGCCCCGCCTAGACTACTCGACGCAGTGACCCGTCGAAAGTTGGCGGGAAGACTTGGTGGCGGAGGGGGCGGAAACAGTGCGAGAACTCGCTCCAACTCGACGATGCAGCCATCCAGCGAGATCACCGCCTGACGAAAGTTTTCGTGATCCGACGCGGCGGGAGCATCGGCTCGAAACTGATCGGCCGCCGCCCGCAGCTTCCCGATTTTCTTGCGAAGCGTCATCAAATACGCCGCCGGTTCCGTGACCTTGGGCTCTAAGGCCCGCGCCGTATCGAAGACCGTCCGCACAACCTGCATCAGTTCGGGAAAGTCCTCGACAGTCTCACTATGCTTCACAAACGTTCGCACCATCCAAGCGTGAGCGAACACGACCTGACAGTGAGCGACCGCTTCCGCGAGAGTGGGGACCGACCGTTTCAATGCCGGACGGCTCGCATCGTCCGTCATCGGCGACAGCTCCTTCGTTTCAGATTCCATCGTCATGCATTACCTCATTGCTTCAACCCAGCGGGACGCGCGTCAGAATTTCTGCGGCCCCGTCTCGAACCTTGCGAACAGCGAGTGCAATCTCGTCGATCGCCTCCGCGCTTTCCAGCAGCACCGGGTGATGCAGCGTCAGCATCCCGGCATCAGCGCGAGTCGCTTCGATCAAATCATCCGCCGCGCGAAAACGTCGCTTGGCGTGAATGAGATGCAGCCCGCGAAAGCCCGTGTCGAACGCAACCCCTTCGGCGCGGAGTGACTTCACAAACAGTTCGCGCGGGAGACCACCAAACTCCTCGGCACGATATTGAAAGCCAACCTTGTAATAAGCGGGCGACAGCTCGTTCGTTGGTAGTTGTAACGGCCGAAGTCCCGCCATGTCGCTCAGTTCCAGACACAACCGCACGATGTTCACGCAACGGCGCTCGTTCAACTCATCGAGCTGCTCGACTTGAGGCCGCAGGACCGCCGCCTGCATTTCGGACAACGGGTACGCCTCGTTGCCACGCTGCGTATGACGTTTGATCCGTTCCGCGATGTCACTGCGCGACGTGAGGATCGCGCCGCCTCGGCCCGCCGTCAGCAGCTTGCTCCCGCCGAAGCTCAACACGCCGACATCGCCCCACGTCCCGGCGCGTCGCTCGTGAATCATCGCGCCCGGGTTCTGACAGGCGTCTTCAATCAGCGCGATCTTGTGAGCCTCCGCAAACTGTCGCACCTCGCGGATCGGGACCGCTCCCCCATGCAAGTGCGACGCCACGATCGCCTTCGTGCGCGAGGTCACGGCCGCCGCCAGCCGCTCGGGATCGAGTTGCCACGTCTGCGGATGAACATCAACGAGGACGGGGATCGCTCGCAGACACAGCACGTTTTGAAAGTTCGCCTTGAAGTCGTATCCCGCCAAGATCACCTCGTCGTCGGGACCGACGCCCATACCTCGCAACGCCAGTTCGACCGCCGCCGTCCCGCTGCTCGTCAACAACACCTGTTCGACCGAGTGATATTCGGCCAACTGGCGACTCAACGCGGGAACATGCTCGCCGTGATAACGCCCCCAGTCGCCCGACTCGATCAAACTCCGCAGCACCGCATCCACCCGCTCATCACGACGAGGCCAGCCCGGTGGGCCATTCGCTCGCGCTGGCTTGCCTCCCAAAATCGCGGGGCGGTCTGCAATTCGTTCCGTCGTCGAGTCACTCATGTTGCCGCCATTACCCTCTGGTCCGCGTCTACCGAAGCACCAACCCGAAGCGTGAGCAAGGAGTCTCCCTCCAATACCCAAACGCCTTCAATCCACGTGAAACACCCCTCCTCGCTCACGCTTCGGATTGGTGTTGGTTGCCGTTGATCGTGCAGCCGAGTCTACTATGCGGCGGCTTTGTCGAGCGTGTCAAACGGCCCCTTCTGATGTGAGTGCAAGCATGTCCAATACGGTCAGAACCAAGACAGTTCGGTTCATGATGGTCGGCGGGTTCCTCGGTGCGGGGAAGACGACGACGCTGGCCCGGCTGGCTCGGCAGTACATGGATCGCGGGCTGTCGGTCGGCATCGTGACGAACGATCAAGCCGCCGATCTGGTCGATACGAAGTCGCTCCGGTCGCAGGGGTTTGATGTCGGCGAAGTGGCCGGTGCTTGCTTCTGCTGCCGGTTCAGTGACCTGATCTCGACCATCGACAAGCTGGGGCTGGCTCAAGCGCCCGACATCATTCTGGCAGAGCCGGTCGGAAGCTGCACCGACCTCGTCGCGACGGTGATTCAGCCGCTCAAGCAGCTCTATCAGGCCCGGTTCGAGATCGCTCCGTACGCCGTGATCCTCAAGCCGAGCCAAGGCCGCAAGATTCTGAAGAACGAAGCGGGAACAGGCTTCTCACCCAAGGCCGCTTACATCCTGCAAAAGCAGTTGGAAGAGGCCGATCTGATCCTCATCAATCGCATCGACGAGATGACGCTCGCCGAACTGACCGAGCTGCACACACTGCTCGACAACGCCTATCCCGACACGCCGCGCCTCGCGGTCTCCGCAAAGAATGGCCTCGGTTTTGATGCCTGCTTCGAGTTCCTCGATCAGACCGGCAACTTCGGTCGCCGCGTCCTCGACATCGACTACGACATCTATGCCGAGGGCGAAGCGGAACTCGGCTGGCTCAACAGCAGCATTCAATTGGCGGCGGCAACGGAATTCCCGCTGGACGACTTCCTGCTCAATGTCGTTCGCAACTTGAAGCAACGCCTCGTGGCGGATGACTTGGAGGTGGCTCATCTCAAAGTGATCGGCCTCAGCGCCGCAGCCTTCGGCGTCGCGAACCTTGTCACCCGCGACCTTCCGCCCGAGCTGTCGCTCCCCTCGTTCACCAAGACGCGCGAAGTCGATCTCGTGGTAAATGCCCGAGTCGCGTGCGACCCCGCATTGCTCGGCGAGCATGTTGAGGCGACCATTCGCGAAGTCTGTGCCGCGCACGGTGTCACGCCCACGTTCGGTGATACCCAGATGTTCCGCCCCGGCCGACCGCAACCAACTCACCGCATGGAAGCCGCGGGAGCAATCTAAATGGGTCGGATGCGTGGACTCTTCGCCTCAGCCCAAAGTAGCCTTCATCGCTCCGCGTGAAGGTAGCCGAGCGCGGGTTGGGCGATGATTGCCCAAACCACGTCTTCTCGTCCATCGACTAACTTCACGCGGAGCGATGAAGGCTATTTGAAGGCTATTCGGAAGCGGGGCATTCACAGCAGTGTTCGCGCTCGATGATGTCCGCGCACCCTGTAATGACCTTGAGATTCGTTTGGTTCTTGGTTCTTGAGATTTGATTTTTCATCGCGGCCCTCGCCGCTTTAGGACTCACCGCAATGTATCTTCGCATGGCCAAACGCCTCCTCCTCGAAACTGACAAGCGCCTGTTGTGGAAGCTCGCCTACAACTTTGGCTTTAAGGGGATGCTGTCCGTTCAGCGATTCAAACGCCGGATGAAGCGGGGCGAGTTCTTTCCGCCGTTCATCTACATCTCGGTCATCAACAGTTGCAACCTGCGCTGTCAGGGCTGTTGGGTCGATGTGTCTGCGAAGCAGCAGACGATCGACCTCGACGCGATGAACCGGCTGCTCACCGAGGCCAAGGAGGCTGGCAACAGCTTCTTCGGCATCGTCGGGGGCGAGCCGTTCATGCACCCGCAGTTGCTGGAGATTCTCGCAGCGCATCCCGACTGCTACTTCCAAGTCTTCACGAACGGCCACTTCATCACCGACGAGGTCGCCGCCACGCTGCGAAAGCTCGGCAACGTCACGCCGCTCATCAGCGTCGAGGGGACCGAGATCATCAGCGACGAACGGCGCGGCCGTCCGGATGTCCTCTCCAAGACGATGGAGGGCCTGCAAAACTGCCTCAAGCACAAGGTGCTGACGGGCGTCTGCACGAGCGTTTGCCAGACGAACATCGACGATCTCGTCAACGAAGCCTGGCTCGACCGCCTCATTGAAATGGGCGTGATGTATTCGTGGTTCCACGTCTATCGCCCGATGGGCCCGAACCCGCAGCCGGAACTGTCGCTCACCCGCGAGCAGCAACTGCGCATCCGCCGGTTCGTCGTCGATATGCGTGTCAAAAAACCGATCGGCATCATCGACGCCTACTACGACGGAGAAGGCAAAGCCCTCTGCCCCGCCGCGTCGGGGCTGACTCACCACATCAACCCGTGGGGAGGGATCGAGCCGTGCCCGATCATCCAGTTCGCGAAGGAATCGATCTACGACAAGCGGCACATCAAGGACGTCATCGGCCAGTCCGAGTTCCTGAAGGATTTCCGTCAGGTCGCCGCGTCATCCACGCGAGGCTGCATCGTGCTCGAACGCCCCGACCTGTTGCATCAACTGGTCGTCAGCCATCAGGCAGACGACCAAACCGCCCGCAAGACCGCAATGGCCGAACTCACCGCCATGCAGTCCCGTCCGTCCCAATACGGCCCCGGCCAAGAGATCCCCGAACGAAGCTGGGTGTATCGTTTGGCCAAGCGATTCTGGTTCAACGACTTCGGAGCCTACAAGGCCCTCGACGCGGCAGCCGCGCAGCAGCCAGTGTCGGCGATCAAGTGATCGTGATGGCTCATGGTCACGACTTCCGCGTAATTGAATGGACGATACCGTAGTTGAGTGGTCCATTACCGCCGCCGTGATACTACTGCTTTCACCCGCTCCACTTGTCGAGTAGGCTTCAGATCATGCCCTCGTACTTCTGCGATGTTGATCCGCGCGAGCTTCGAGTGCCCTCGTCACGTCCACAGGCAGACCCGCTCAAACTCGCCCGCCAGATCGCCCGGTTTGGGGCGTCGGTTGTCGGTATGCCGCCGATCGTGGCATACGAGGGAACTGATGGAGTATTGGTGATTTACAATGGTGTCACCCGGGCGACTCGGATCGCCAAGCTCGCAACGGGTGTGTTTGTTCGAGTCGAAGTGATTGGCCGGCTCCGGCGAGCTTATGGCCCGGAGCCTAAAATCGGAGACCAACTATCATGATCTCAGCAACCCGGCGCGAGGCCCTCGACGTTCTGGCGGAACTGTGCGAACTCTCCCCAGATGTGCGGTTGGGTCAATTGATGGCACAACTTGGATTCCTCGGGCAGGACCAAACCGATCGATCTCTTTGGGACATCAACGACGAGCAACTGCTCTCCGTGTTGTATCGCCACAGGGAGGAGTTGGTGGCACGAACAGAAGACCCGGCCAACCAGCCGCATCAAATGACCGGATCGGCATGACGGTGCGCGCGGGTGGCGGGGTGGCCCTGCTCGACTGGCGCGCGCGGTCTCAAAGATGTGCCACTTGATAGATTGATCAACCAGAGCAACCCAGCCGCTGAGGAGAACTGACCATGATCGCGCCCCGAGAAACGATTGTTCGTGAGGCCTTGAAACTGTCCGAAGGCGAACGTGCCAAGGTCGTTCAGGAACTGCTCGACAGCCTCAGCCCCGAAGTCGGCGAGGTGCTCGACGACAGTGGGACGGCCGTCCACCCAGCCGCGTGAGGTGTGGTAGCGTTTGCACGATTGCCGGATACGATGCCGTGGTGCGGTTCACGTTGCACAGTCGCACTTTACGCAGTGACAGACTGAAGGGACGTGATTGGATTGAGATGGAGAGTGCTGGCGTACCCTGAAACCGCTTCCAAGTTGTCTGAGAACGCTCCCAATGTCTCTGAGACTGCTATCCAGTCGTCTGAAACATCTCCCAATGTTTCTGCTATCGCTCAAAATGTCTCTGCCATCGCTACCAAGTCGTCTGAAACCGCTTCCAATGTCTCTGAAACCGCTCCCAATGTCTCTGAAACCGCTTCCAGGTCTCCTGAAGGTGGAAACAAGTCTCCTGATATCGCTTCACGGGAGTCTGAAATCACTTCCAATGTTTCTGTGCTGACTGAACATCGTTCCATCAGTAATCGACAGTGTGG
>Ga0114966_10001255_pt1 | contig 23576 bp, 19 predicted proteins | sample M_130207_XF_Meta_FD_87029 | JGI IMG/M metagenome (GOLD analysis project Ga0114966, IMG submission 87029) | Freshwater microbial communities from Lake Montjoie, Canada to study carbon cycling - M_130207_XF_MetaG | ecosystem: Environmental > Aquatic > Freshwater > Lake | place: Lake Montjoie... | reverse complement strand
GCGGCGCGCGCGACGGGAGCCGAGCACCTGGCACTCACCGACCCCGCCGCAGCGGCGCAGGCTGCCGCCGAGCTTGGGCGGCCTGTCCAGAGCGGACCAGGCGCGCTCGCCGCGCTCGTTACCGAGAGCGGCGCCGACCTCGTCCTCAATGCCGTGGTGGGTGCGGCTGGACTCGAGGCGAGCCTGACAACGCTGAACGCCGGCCTTGATCTCGCGCTCGCCAACAAGGAGAGTCTCGTCGCGGGCGGCGAGCTTGTGCTGGCCGCGGCCCGTCGAGGCGGCGGACTGATTCTGCCGGTCGACTCCGAGCATTCGGCGCTCCAGCAGTGCCTTGGCGAGCTGCCACGCGAGCAGGTCGCATCGCTCGTAATCACCGCCTCTGGCGGACCATTTCGTGGACGAACCCGAGCCGAGCTTGCGGATATCACCGTCGAGCAGGCACTCGCCCATCCGACGTGGACGATGGGCGCGAAGATCACGATCGACTCGGCCACGTTGATGAACAAGGGCCTCGAAGTGATCGAGGCGCACATGCTCTTCGACCTGCCGTACTCCGCGATTGAGGTCGTCGTGCACCCACAGTCGATCGTGCACGGCATGGCGCGCCTGCGCGATGGTGCACTAATTGCCCACCTTGGTCACCCCGACATGCGGGTGCCAATCTCGTACGCCCTCACCTACCCGCGCCGCGAAGCGGTACCGGCCCGTCCGCTCGAATGGACCGAGGCCTTCTCGCTCGACTTCGAACCACCCGATCTCGAGACCTTCGGCTGCCTGCGCTTGGCAATTGAGGCGGGTGAGGCTGGCGGTACAGCGCCAGCAGTGCTCAACGCTGCGAATGAGAGTGCAGTGGCTGCATTTCTTACAGGTGAGATTGGTTTCCTCGAGATCGAGGCGCTCGTGGCGCACGCGCTCGACACCGTCGCGCCGGTAGCGCTCGATTCGTTTGAGACAGTGGTGGCCGCCGACGCGGCCGCGCGCGCTGCAGTCGCCAGTCGACTCTCGGAGGCCCGCGCATGAGCTGGGCCTACGTCATCATCGGACTGTTGCTGCTGATCCTGATCCACGAGCTCGGTCACTTCGTCGTGGCACGCCTCGTCGGCGCCAAGGCGACCCGCTTTCTGGTCGGCTTTCCGCCCGTCGTGCTCTCGTTTACGCGAGGCGAGACCGAGTACGGGCTCGGTGCGATTCCGCTCGGTGGCTACGTACGGATCGTCGGCATGAATCGCCCACAGTCCGAGGACGTTATCGTCTGCCAGGACGCGCTTGAAGAGATCCAGCTGCGGCGCCCAGAGGGTCAACGCGACATCTTTGGCCCGGCGGTCGCACAGTTGAAGGGCGCGATCGTGCTTGATTCTGACGGCCAGGCCACGGCCGATCGCGCGCTGCTTGCGCTCGACGCCGACCAGGATCTCCTGCATCCGAAGACGTACCAGGAGACCAAGAAAAACCTTACGCGTCTGCGTGACGACCTTGACCGGCGCGCGTATTGGCGGCTGGCAGTCTGGCGTCGCATCGCGATTATTCTGGCCGGCCCTGGTGCCAACGTGATTGCCGCGCTTGTGATCTTTACCGTCTTCTTCTGGCACGGCATTCCGCTCGAAAAGCCGACGACGAATGTTGCCAACGTCTCCGGCAAGCCTGCTGCGGCCGCCGGCCTGCAGCCAGGCGATCGGATTCTCTCGGTCAATGGCACCAGCGTCAGCGGTGACTGGCAGAAGGTCTCCGAGCAGGTGCAGGGCACCAACGGTGGCCCGATCACGTTGACGGTTCAGCGTGGTGACACCACGAAGACGCTGACGCCTGTGCGTCCAGAGTCGGTCGACGGGCGCTGGCTCTTGGGCTTTACCTTCCAGCAGGTTTCGGCGGGTGTGCAACGCGAGCCGTTGCTAACCGCGGTCGGCAGCGCCTTTTCGTGGTCGTGGATCGTCACGCGTGAGTCGCTGGTGGGGCTGACGAAGATTTTCACGACCAGCGACGGTCGCAACCAAGTCTCCAGCATCGTTGGGATCACCGCGGCGTCAGAGGAGAGCGTCAAGCAAGGCAGTTTCCTCTGGACGCTCGGCGTCGTTTCACTGGCACTGGCGATCTTCAACCTCTTGCCGTTCTTGCCGCTCGATGGCGGTCATATCATGGTCGCGCTCGCCGAGAAATTGCGTCGAGGCAAGCCACTCTCGCGCGTCGTGATCGAACGCGTCAGCATCGTCGGCATCGCGTTGGTCTTGATGCTGTTCGTGATCGGACTCAACAACGACATCAGCCGGTTCACTGGTCCGTAGGGCAGGAGTAGACTTCCCGAGATGGCAAGCGAACGACAGATTAACGTAGGCGGCGTCCTGATTGGCGGTGGCGCTCAAGTTGCCGTGCAGTCGATGACGACCACGAAGACATTTGATGCCGATGCGACGCTGGCGCAGATCGCACGCCTCGCCGATGCCGGCGTCGACATTGTCCGCGTCGCCGTGCCGGGTCTACCCGACGTCGACGCCCTGCCGCGCATCATCGCGGAGAGCACCGTCCCGATCATCGCCGACATCCACTTCAACGCCTCGCTCGCGCTGCGTGCGATGGACGCTGGCGTGGCTGCGGTGCGGATCAATCCCGGCAACATTGGCGGTGCCGACAAGGTGCGCGAAGTCGTTGCCAAGGCGCAGGAGACCTCGACGCCGCTGCGGATTGGCGCTAACTCTGGCTCGCTGCCCGAGCACCTCAAGTGGACGGCTACGGCCGATCCGATCGGTGCGCTCGTCCAGGCGGCGATGGAGGAGGTCGAGCTGCTCGAAGAGCTCGAATTCCACGATTTCAAGATCTCGGTCAAGTCGACGTCGGTGCCAGTCATGATCGGCGCCTACCGTGCGCTCGCGCAACGGGTGCCGTATCCGCTGCATCTTGGTGTGACGGAGGCCGGCACGCTCGTGACGGGTGCCGTCAAATCGTCGATCGGTATCGGCACGCTGCTCGAAGAGGGCATTGGCGACACGATCCGCGTCTCACTGTCGGTCGATCCGGTCGAGGAAGTCCGGGTCGCCTACGACATCCTGCGCGCGCTTGGCCTGCGCCACATGGGTCCCGAGATGATCTCGTGCCCGTCGTGTGGTCGCACTAATGTCGAGGTCCACGAGCTCGCCGAGATCGTCGAGACGCGCTTGCGTGGCTACAAGGAGCATTTTGAGGTGGCTGTGATGGGCTGTGCCGTCAATGGTCCGGGCGAGGCGGGCGACGCCGATTTCGGCATCGCCGGTGGTCGCGATGCCGGGCATATCTACGCCCATGGCGAGGTCCTCAAGCGCGTGCCACAGGACCAGCTGGTGGACGAGATGTTTGCCGAGGTGGATCGTTGGATTGCAGCCGGCATGCCGCGTCCCGAGCGGGGGCGTCGCAAGTTGAGCCTGCCTGTCGTGGGAGGAACGACGTAATGCCAGAAATCGATCAGAAAACGTTGATCATGGCTGCCGCTGCCGCGGGTGGGACGGCGCTGTTTGTGGCCTCGAAGACCGTGCGTGTCTTGGCCGTTGCGGGTGTCGCGGCCTTCGCGGTCTACAAGTTTCGCGAGCGCACCCACAATCCGTGGAGCGACGTCGATCCTCCACGCGCACGCTGAGCTAGGTACAGTCGCTCTCTGAGGTCGAGGTGCCCCTTGCAGCGCTCGAGACTAGAGCTCGAGCAGCATGCGCGCGTTGCCGAGCGTGTTCGGCTTGACGTATTCCAGGTCGAGGAACTCGGCGATGCCGCGGTCGTATGAGCGGCGCATCTCCTCGTAGACGTCGGGCGTGACGGGAGTACCCTCGATCTCGCGAAAGCCGTAGCGAGCAAAGAAGGTCGTCTCGAAGGTGAGGACGAAGATGCGCTCGATGCCCATCTCGCGCGCGTGTTCGATCAGTTGCGCGACGACGAGTCCACCAATGCCACTGCGCTTCTGTGACTGGTCGACTGCGACGGTTCGGATCTCTCCGAGGTCCTCCCACAAGATGTGCAACGCACCGCACCCAACGATCGTCTCGCCATCGACGGCAACCCAGAACTCCTGCACGCCCTCGTAGAGCGTGACCGTCTCCTTCTCGAGCAGCACGCGACCCGCGTACTGGTCGACGAGGGCGCGGATGCCACGGACATCACGCGTGGTCGCACGGCGGACTTCGATCGCTCCGGACATAGGGGGAGGATACCGACGCGGCTGCGACCAAGGCGCGATCAGCTTCCCAATGGGGTCAGACCCTTTTAGGAAGTTAGAAGCCAATGAGTGGCTCGGGTAGGCGATCCAACTTCCTAAAAGGGTCTGACCCCATTCGGAAGCTGATCAACACGCGCCGCCGCCCCGGGCGGTAGGATCGTTCTCCGTGTCCGCTGAGTTTGTCCACCTGCACTGTCACTCCGAGTACTCGATTCTCGATGGTGCGTGTCGTATCAAGGACCTTGTCGAGCGCGCGGTAGAACTGGAGATGCCGGCCGTGACGGTGACCGACCACGGCTCGATGGCCGGGGCGGTGGATCTCTATCGGACCGCCAAGAAATCCGGTATCAAGGCGATCGTTGGCTGCGAGATCTATCTCGTCGAAGACCGCCGGGCGAAAGAGCCGCCGGGGCGCCGCGACTGGGCGCACCTGACGCTCTTGGCCGAGAACCTCGAGGGGTACCACAACCTCGTCAAGCTCGTCACGCTCGGCTACCTCGAGGGCTACCACTACAAGCCACGCGTCGACCTCGACCTGCTGGCCCAGCATTCGAAGGGCCTGATTGCCCTGAGTGGCTGCTTGGCGAGTCGCGTCAACCAGGCGATCATGCGCGACGACGAGGATGCGGCACGGTCCGAGCTCGACTTGATGGTGCAGATCTTCGACAAGGACCATGTCTACGTCGAGATCCAAGATGCGGGCCTCGAAGAGCACCACAAGGTCAATCCGGTCTTGCTCAAGCTGGCCGACGAGCTGGGGCTGCCAACCGTCGGCACCGGCGACGTGCACTACCTGCGCGCCGAAGACGCCGATCCGCACGAGGTACTCCTCTGCGTCCAGACGGGCGACGTGCTCGCCAACGACAAGCGCTTTAAGTTCCCAAACAAAGAGTTCTTCCTCAAGACACCCGATGAGATGAAGCGCGTCTTCGAGCCGTATGGTCGCGACCTCTTGTCGCCGACGCTCGAGATCGCAGAGCGCTGCAACCTCGAGCTCGAGCTCGGCGCGATTCGGCTGCCGAAGTACGACGTTCCGAACGACGAGGACGCCTTCGTCTACCTGACGCGCCTGTGCGAGGCCGGACTGATCCAGCGCTATCCAAACGCCGATGACAGCCTGCGTCAGCGCCTCAACTTCGAGCTTCAGACGATCCGCGAGATGGGCTTCGCCGATTACTTCCTTGTGACCTGGGACTTCGTCAGCTTCGCCAAGCGCGAAGGCATTGGGGTCGGTCCGGGCCGTGGTTCTGCCGCGGGCTCACTCGTCGCCTACTGCCTCGAGATCACCGACGTTGATCCGATTCGTTACGACCTGCTGTTCGAGCGCTTCCTCAACCCAGGACGCAAGTCGATGCCAGACATCGATATCGACTTCTCCGTCCATGGCCGCGAGCGCGTGATGCAGTACGTCGTCGAGAAGTACGGTCGCGACCGCGTCGCGCAGATCATCACCTTCGGCAAGCTCGCCGCTAAGCAGGCGACGCGCGACACTGGGCGCGTGCTGGGCCTTCCTTACGGCGTCGTCGACCGGATTGCCAAGAGCATCCCGGACGGCGTCAAGGTCGGCTTTGACGAGAGCCTTAAGTCCGGCCAAGAGCTGCGGGTGATGTACGACGATCCCACGCCGATCGGGCGTTCCGACGATGGGCGCGAGATCACGACCAAGCAGCTGATCGACATGGCACGCCCACTCGAAGGCCTAGTGCGGCAAGACTCGATTCACGCGGCTGCCGTCGTGATCGGCGATCGCCCGCTGATGGAGTACCTGCCGCTCCAGCGTAAGGGCGTCGACTCCGAAGTTGTCACGCAGTATGCGATGGGCGACGTCGAGGCGCTCGGCCTGCTGAAGATGGACTTTCTTGGTTTGCGCAACCTCGACGTGATCGACGAGGCCGTGCGCGTGATCGAGCAGTCCAGCGGCACGAAGATCGACATCGCCAATCTTCCGCTCGACGACGAGGCGACGTACGCGATGCTCCGCAAGGGCGATGCGACGGGCGTCTTCCAATTCGAGAGCACCGGCATGCGCGACGCGTTGCGCCAGGTTAAGCCGACGGTGTTTGAGGATCTGATCGCACTGGTGGCGCTCTACCGCCCAGGTCCGATGGCGAACATTCCCACGTATGCGCGGCGCAACAACGGGCAGGAGGCGATCACCTACACCGATCCCCGGCTCGAGCCGATCCTCGCCTCGACCAAGGGCGTCTACATCTACCAAGAGCAATCGATGCTGATTGCCAAGGAATTGGCGGGCTTCACACCCGCGGACGCGGACGATCTACGCAAGGCGATCGGCAAGAAGGACGCCGAGCTGATGAGCAAGTTGAAGGAGCCGTTCATGGTCGGCTGCGAGGCCAACGGCGTCGATCGCAAGGTCGCCGAGGATCTCTGGGTCGAGAACGAGCGCAGCGCGGAGTACTCCTTCAACAAGGCTCACGCCGCCTGCTACGCCTTGATCTCGTACCGCACGGCCTACCTCAAGGCCAACTATCCGGCCGAGTACATGGCGGCCTTGATCTCGTCGGTGATGGACACCAAAGACAAAGTGCCGTTCTACGTGGCCGAGTGCGAGTCGATGGGTCTTGAGGTGCTGCCACCCGATGTCAACTCGTCGCAGCGCGATTTCGCGGTCGTCGAGGGCAAGATTCGCTTCGGGTTGAGTGCCGTCAAGAACGTCGGCGAGAACGCGGTACGCGCGATCATCGAGGCGCGCGAGACGGACGGACGCTTCATCTCGATCTGGGACGTCGCGGAGCGTGTCGATGCGCAGCACGTTTCGAGTCGCGTCTTGGAGAGCCTGATTCGCGCTGGCGCGCTCGATTCGACGGGCGATCCGCGCCGCGGCATGCTGCTCGTGCTCGATCAGGCGGTCCAGTCGGGCCGTAAGGCGCAGGCCGATCGGCACGCGGGCCAGACGAACCTCTTTGAGGGTCTGGCGGACGCCTCGGTCGGTGGTGGCGGCGTCGGCTCGCACCCGCCCGTGCCGGCCGGCGAGTTCGAAAAGAAAGAGCTCTTGGCGGGCGAACGCGAGACCCTTGGGCTGTTCGTTTCGAGCCATCCACTGTCCGATATCGCCGACCAGCTGCGGCGGAAGGTCGATGTACCGATCCGCGAGCTCGAAAATCGCAAGGAGGGGGAGACCGTCACGATTGGCGGCCTTGTCTCCTCCGTGCGTCAGACGATGACGAAGAAGGGCGATCCGATGGCTTTCGTCCAGCTCGAAGACACGACGGGCGTGGTTGAGGTGGTGGTCTTTTCGAAGGCCTTTACGGCGGCGCGACCGTTGCTCGAGCAGGATCGCATCGTGATCGTCAAGGGTCGCGTCGATCAGCGTGGGGGAGGCGAAACGAAGCTCGTCGCGTTCGAGGTGATGGAGTTCGATGCCGTCGCGATTATCGGCATCGTCCGCATCGAGGTCGATGCCCGCAATGCGCCCGCCGACGCGATCGAGCGCCTGCGACGCATCTGTGAGGAGTACCACGGCGACCACCCCGTCGTTGTCGATTTGCAGACCTCGTCGGGCAATCGGCGCCTCCGGCTTGGCCCGGGCTTCCGTGTGCGGCCAGACCAGGCCCTGTTCGCCGAGATCAGCGCCTCGGTCGGCACTGTCACGATCGCGTAGGCCTCCCGCGAGACGTCGGTACGTCCGCCCTCGCGACTACCGTGAGGGGCGTGGCACCCTCGTCTGCACTCGCGCTCGAACTCGATCTGGAGCCCTTTGCGGGCCCGTTCGATCTCTTGCTGGCACTCGTGCTGCGCGATGTTGTCGATCTTGGTGAGGTGCCGGTTGCCGATGTCTGTCTGCGCTATTTGGCGCAGATTGAGGAGGAGGGCGAGCTCGATCTCGAGAGCGCCAGCGAATTCCTCGTGCTGGTTTCCGCCCTGCTCGAATTGAAGATTCGCCTCTTGCTGACGCCCGACGAAGTCGACGACATGCCGGATGCCCAAGAGGCCGCCGAAGAGCTCGCGGCACGACTGGCCGAGTATGCCCGTGCGCAGGCTGCTGCTGCCTGGCTGGCCGAGCGTCTTGGTGAGGTCGGCCTGCGCGTGTTCCGCTCGGGTCCGCCCGCACTACGCCCGCCGCGTCCGCTGCTCGACGATGCCGGTACGGGCGATCCCACCGCGCTCGCCGCTGCGCTGCGACTGGTGCTGACTCGGACGGATGAGGTGTCCGAGCCGATCCACGTGTTGCGTCGGCGCATTCCGCTCAGTCGCCTGCTCGACCACGTGCGTCGTGCAGTGCGCGAGACAGGCACCTGCACCTTCGACGATGCAGTCAAGGGACTCAACCGTACGGAGCAGGCCGCTGCATTCTGGGCCGTGCTGGACCTGATTCGCGGTGGCGAGGTGACGGCCGAGCAGGATGCGCCGTTCGCACCGATTCGGATGCGCGCAACCGGGCGTCAGACCGTATCGATCGGCGTCGCTGCGTGAGCGCGAACGCGCGCATCGTTGAGGCTCTGCTGTTCGTCTCGTCGGAGCCACTCGACGAGCGCGCGTTGGCCCAAGCCGCTGGCCTGTCCGAGCCAGACATCGAAGAGGCGCTCACTCACGTCGGCCAGCGTCACACGCAGGGCAACTCGGGTGTCGTGCTCGAACGGGTTGCGGGTGGCTGGGCACTACGTGCGGCCGACGACACGGCGATGGCCTGCGCCCGTCTGCTCGACCAGCTGTCGCAGCGACCACTCTCTCGCGCCGCCCTCGAAACGCTGGCAGTCGTGGCCTACGCTGGACCGGTGAGCCGCCCCGAGATCGCCCGCATTCGCGGTGTGGCGGCGGACAATCCCGTTCAGAGCCTGCTCGAACGCGGTCTGATCGAAGAGGCAGGGCGTTCGGATCGGCCTGGCAATCCACTGCTCTACCGCACCACCACGCGTTTTGATCGCGTCTTCGGGCTCGAGGAGGGGCGCCACTCGCTGCCGCTCCTCGACGAGCTCGGCGACGACCTGCCCGATGCGGCTCAGGTGCGCGACCGCTTGCAGGCGATGGCGGCCACGCAGGGCATCGCGATCGAAGAGCCCGCCGCGGCCGACCACCCAGCCTGAGTACGGTGTCGCTGTGAGCGACGACACGACACCCACCGTACGACTTAATCGATTCCTCGCGCAGAGTGGTGTGGCCTCGCGTCGCGGTGCCGATACCTTGATCGCCGAAGGGCGCGTGCGTGTGGATGGCGTGGTCGCCAAGCCGGGCACGCAAGTTGGTCCGAATGCGGTAGTGACGGTCAATGGTGTGGCGGTCGAAGAAGAGCGCCACGTCTATCTGATGATGAACAAGCCCGAGGGTTTCGTGACGACGCTCAGCGACGAGAAGGGCCGCCCAACGGTGATGGAGCTCGTCGACGTCACCGAGCGTGTCGTCCCGGTCGGTCGCCTCGACGCCGCCACCAGTGGGCTCTTGCTCTTGATGAACGACGGTGCGCTTGCCAATGGCCTCGCCCACCCGACCCACGGTGTGCCCAAGACGTACCGCGTGGTCGTTCGTGGGCTGCCGGGGCCGACGGCCGTGCGTCGCCTCGAGCGTGGTGTCGAGCTCGACGATGGCAAGACGCAACCAGCGGTGGTCAAGGTGATCGGTACGCGCTCGGGTGGTGCCGAGCTGGAGATCACGATCAAAGAGGGTCGTAATCGGCAGGTTCGCCGTATGTGTGCAGAGGTTGGCTACCCCGTCCACGAGCTCGAGCGCATCGCCTACGGGCCGCTGCGGCTGAGTCGTTTGCAGGTTGGTTCGTGCCGTGCACTGCGTCCAGATGAGGTCGAAGCGCTCCGTGAGGCTGTTGCTGGGGGCTGAGATCGCGAAGCATCGTATACTTCGCGACCGTGAGTGCTAACGCCCCCGCAACTGGTGCGCCTGAACTGATCGTTGTCATGCGCGCGTCCGCGACGCCTGCTGAGGTTGCGCACGTCGTGACCTTGATCGAAGAGGCCGGCGCTGGCGTCCATGTTGATGCTGGCGGCGAGTTTACGGTGATTGGTGCGATCGGCGATCGTGCGATCGTGGCGGGCCTGCCGCTCGAGGCCGTTGCCGGCGTCGAGAAGGTTGTTCCGCTGCGCAAGGAGTACAAGCGCGTCTCCCGCGAGTTCCGTTCGCGCGACACGATTGTGACCGTTGGTGGCAGCCCGATTGGTGGCGGCAACTTCGCGATGCTGGCCGGTCCCTGCTCGATCGAGTCCTACGAGCAGACGCTCGCCTCGGCCCAGGCCGTCAAGGCCGCCGGTGGCGTCGTGCTGCGCGGTGGTGCCTACAAGCCACGCACCTCGCCGTACGCCTTCCAGGGCCTCGGCCTCGAGGGTCTTCGGATCCTGCGTGCCGTCGGTGACGAGGTTGGCTTGCCGGTCACGACCGAGCTGATGGACGCCCGCGACTTGGAAGATGTGGTCGAGCACGTCGACATGATCTGGATCGGCGCCCGCAACATGCAGAACTTCAACCTGCTCAGCGAGGTCGGCCGCGCGCCGCGCCCCGTGATGCTGAAGCGCGGCATGTCCGCGACGGTTGAGGAGCTCTTGATGGCCGCCGAGTACGTTGCCAAGGAAGGCAACGACGACATCATTCTCTGCGAGCGTGGTATCCGCACCTTCGAGCGCTCGACGCGCTTTACGCTCGATGTCGGCGCGATTCCCGTGCTCAAGGCTGAGACGCACCTGCCGATCATCGTTGACCCATCGCACGCCGCTGGCAAGCGTTCACTCGTGATGCCCCTTGCGATGGCTGCTGTCGCCGCTGGCGCTGATGGTCTGATCGTGGAGACGCATCCGACGCCGGAGCACGCCCTGTCCGATGCGGCCCAGCAGATTCCCTCGGCGGAGTTCGGCGCGTTCGTCGCCGACATCGAGCGCCTGCTCGCTGTCACCGGCCGGACGCCCAGTCGGTAGGTCGGCCATGCAGGTCGCGATCGCCGGCCTCGGTCTGATGGGTGGCAGCCTCGGCCTCGCCTTGCGCGAGCAGGCAGGCGCGCACGTGACCGGGTTCGATTTGGACCCTGCCGAGGCAGCTGTAGCGCTCGAGCGCGGCTGCGTCGATCGTGTCGCAGACTCGTTGGCCGAGGCCTGTGTCGGTGCCGAGCTCGTGATTGTCGCGACGCCCGTGTCGGCGATTGCTGGTGTTGTCGAGGCCGTTGTTGCGGCTACGGACGCGTCCGTCACGATCACCGATATCGGCTCAACCAAGGGCCAGGTTGTTGCCGCCGTCGCTGCAGCAGGACGGGGGCGCTTTATTGGCGGTCACCCGATCTGTGGCTCGGAGGCGCATGGCGCAGCACACGCGCGGGCCGAGTTGTTCACCGGTGCAACCTACTTCTTGACGCCCTCGGTCGAATCGGAGCCAGCGCGACTCGCGTCGCTGCATGCGCTCGTGACGGCGATCGGTGCACGCCCGGTCGTGATCGACGCTGCCGCCCACGATCGCATCGTCGCGTTGACGAGTCACTTTCCGCACGTGCTCGCGAATGTTTTGGCCGTCCAAGTCGCCGACGCGGATGTTGACGGTCACAGTCCGCTGCATTCGGCCGGCGGCTCCTTTCGCGATATGACCCGTGTGGCTGGAGCGAACCCTGCGATTTGGGTCGATATTTTGCTCGACAATCGTGAGGCTGTCTTGGCTGCCGTGGAGGACGCCCAGGCGCGCCTTGGCGTCGTGGCAGAGGCACTGCGTACGTCGGACAACGCGTTTCTTGAGGACTGGATTGGTGCGGCGGGCGAGGCGCGCCGCGCCGCGCTTGCCCAAGCCCATCATGCTGCGCCTGAGGATCTGCACGAGTTGATGGTTTCGGTGTCTGACCGTCCGGGTGCGATCTCCTCGATCGTGCAGACGCTGTCGGCCGGTGGTATCAACATGGAAGAGTTCGCGCTCAGCCACATCTCGCCTGAGCGCGGTGGCGAACTGCGGATTGTGATCGCAGGTGAGGCTACTGCCGAGCGAGCCGTCGCACTGTTGACGGCCACGGGCTGTATCGCCACACGCGATGCCATCAGCGGTGGCACTCAGGTTGGTGCCGAGTGAACACGCCGTGGAAGGTTGTGGGTTCGGGCCCGCTGGTTGGCGAGTTCGTCGTCAATGGCGACAAGTCGGTCAGTCACCGCGCGCTCTTGATTGGTGCGCTCTGCGACGGTCCCGTCGAGGTCGAGGGCTGGGGCGATTCGGCCGATACGCGCGCGACCCTCGAAGCCGTCCGCGCACTGGGCGTCCAGGTTGACGACCACGGCGCTGGCCGCCTGACCGTGCATGGTGTTGGACTGACGGGACTGAAGCCCCCGGTCGGTGCGATCGATGTGCAGAACGCGGGCACGCTGATGCGGCTGCTGAGCGGCATTCTGGCGATGCAGCCAAGCGGAGTTTTCACGCTCGATGGTGACGCCTCGATTCGCACGCGCCCGATGGAGCGCGTTGCCGGCCCGCTGCGCGCCATGGGCGCCAGCATCGAGACAACGGCGGGGTGCCCGCCCGTCGTGGTGCAGGGTGGTCAAAAGCTGGTCGGGATGGAGCACGTGATGGAGGTCTCCTCCGCGCAGGTCAAGTCTGCCTTGCTGCTGGCGGCTCTCCGCGCTGACGGACCGACCACGGTCGTCGAAGCAACGGCGACGCGTGACCATACAGAGCGCATGTTGCGCGCTGCCGGTGCAACCGTCCACACGACGGGTGGTCGAGTGGTCATCAACCCGGTCGAACGACTGCATTTGGACACGATTGAAGTGCCCGGAGATATCTCGTCGGCTGCCTTCCTGATCGTCGCGGCGACGATCATTCCCGAGTCGCGCATTTTCTTGCGCAGCATTGGGATCGGCGCTGGACGCACGGGCGTGCTTGACGTGCTCGAGCGGATGGGCGCACGTGTCGCGCTGTTTAATCGCCGCACGACCGAGGCGGGTGAGCCGGTAGCGGACCTGGAAATTGCCCATGCAGAGCTCTCGGCGACGAGTATTCGTCCCGAGGAGATCCCGAGCCTCGTCGACGAACTGCCAATTCTTGCCCTCGCCGGCTGCGTGGCGCACGGTCGCACCCGTGTGCGTGGTGCCGACGAGTTGCGCGTCAAGGAGTCGGACCGCCTGCAGAGTGTTCGCGATGCCCTCCGGAGCGTTGGTGGACACATCGAAGTCAAGGACGATGGGTGGTTTATACGTGGCGTACCTGTGCGCCTGCGTGGCGGCACCGTCGAATCGCATGGTGACCATCGCATCGCGATGCTGGGCGCCATTGCGGGCCTCTACTCAGAGCAGGGTGTGACGATTATCGATCCGGACGCCATCAACGTCTCGTTTCCTGGTTTTCGTCCCATGATCGAGGCAGCGATTGCGGTGCGGCGATCATGATCATCACGATTGATGGGCCCGCGGGTGCCGGCAAGTCGACTGTCTCGAAGGCGCTGGCAACGCGCCTCGGCTATCGCTACCTCGACACGGGTGCGATGTATCGCGCCGTCACACTCGTCGCGCTCGAAACCGGTGCTGACCCGATCTTCGTGGCGCAACACGAGGAGTGGACTTCTCGTCTCAATGATCCCGAGCTACGCTCCGACGCAGTCGACGCGGCTGTCTCGAGCGTCTCGCGACTGCCAGAGGTACGCGAGGCGTTGCGCGGCGAGCAGCGCACGTTTCTTGCGCAGGGCGATGCGGTCGCCGAGGGGCGAGACATTGGCTCGGTCGTCTGGCCTCAGGCCGAGCTGAAAGTCTGGCTTGACGCTTCGCCGGAGGAGCGCCAGCGTCGACGAGCAGCCGAGCGTGGAGCAGAGGCTGGTGCTGTTGCGCTTGAGCGCGATCGGCAGGATGCTGCGCAGATGCTCGTACCCGAGGACAGCGTGCTGGTCGAGACCGACGGTCTGACGAGCGCCGACGTGATCGAACGAATCGTTGCGTTGGTTGAGGAGCAGGCATGAGCGAGCGCGAAATGCGGTGGGACGGCTACAAAGTGATGACGCCAGAACGCTCGTGGAACGTTTGGTGGCTCCTCGTTCGCGGTCCGTTGACGCTGTTTTCGAAGCTGCGAGTCTGGGGTCGCGAGCGCGTGCCTTTGACGGGGCCGGTGGTGCTCGCCTCGAACCATCAGTCGTTCTATGACATTTTTGTGCTCGGCTCGGCGATGCACCGCCCGATTTTCTACATGGCAAAAACCGAGCTCTTTGAGAACCCGGTCGTCGACAGGATCATCACGCATGCGGGTGCCTTTCCTGTGCGGCGTGGCGAGGTTGATCGTGGTGCTCTCGAAGCGGCCAAGGAGGTGCTGGCGCGGGGTGACGTGCTCGGCATCTTTATCGATGGCACGCGTCATCACACGGACGCCGTTGGCGAGGTGCGGGCAGGCGCTGCGATGATCGCTGCCCAAGCCGGTGCACCTGTGGTGCCGGTCTACATCCATGGCACCGATCAGGTCGTTGACGCTCCACGGACGCCCGTCAGTGTGACGTTCGGACGTCCGATCATGATCTCCGGCCGGGGTAGCAAGGCGTACCGTGCGGGAGCAGAACAGATTGGCGCCGAACTACGGCGCCTGCAGGCATTTGCCGAGAGCGCAGAACGCGCCGGGCGACCGAAGTACGCAATTCCGCCGGAAGCCCCGGCAGAGACGGATGGTGGACAGTGAGCGGACGAGAGCCACCACGGTCGCGCAAACAACGCGGACACGAGTTTGACGACGAGGCAAACGAGGAGGGGGAGGTCCCCTCTGAGCTGCCGCTGATTGGCGTCGTCGCCGTGGTCGGCTACCCGAACGTCGGCAAGTCGACGCTCTGCAACCGGCTGGCGGGTCGTCGCGATGCCGTCGTGCATTCCGAGCCCGGTGTGACACGCGATCGCAAGGACGTCGATGTCGAGTGGAACGGCAAACGCTTCCGACTCGTTGATACGGGCGGTATCGATTTTGGGGGCCAGACGCTGATGGCGGAAGAGGTCGCTGATCAGGCGCGGACGGCGCTTGCAGAGGCCGATATGGCGCTGTTTGTCGTCGATGCCAAGGCGGGTGTGATGCCCGGCGACCTTGAGGTTGCCGAGATTCTTCGACGTCAGCGCAACCCCGTCATTCTCGTGGCCAACAAGGCCGAGGGTGGGCAGGGCGATACGAATGCGCTTCAGTTCCACCAGCTCGGTCTTGGCGATCCGGTTCCCGTCTCGGCGATCCACGGCTCCGGCAGTGGCGACCTCCTGGATCTGATCGTCGAAGGGCTTGCTGAGTTGCCGGATGCTGCCCGCATGGAGCGCATCGCCGACGAGATCGGTGTGGCCGTGCTTGGGCGTCCGAACGTCGGTAAATCCTCGCTATTTAACGCTCTGATTGGTCAGCCGCGTGTGATCGTGTCGGATATTCCAGGCACCACGCGCGATGCGATCGACACCCGCCTCGTGCGTGGTGAGACCGCGTTTCGACTCGTCGACACGGCTGGTATGCGCCGCAAGCGTCACCTGCGCCAGGACGTCGAGTATTGGAGCGAGAAGCGCGCGCTGACTGCCGCCGAGCATGCCGACATCGCGCTCGTCTTGATCGATGGCGAAGAGGGCTTCGTCGATCACGATCTGGATGTCGCCGACGCTGCCCGCAAGGCCGGCTGTGCCACGCTCGTGGTGGTCTCCAAATGGGATGCGACCGAGATCGATCTTGACGATCTGCGCCTACGGATCGAGCGAAAACTCCGACAGCGACCACAGATCGTGACGACCTCGGCGATCACGGGGCGCGGCCTCGACCGTCTGCTCGATCGCATCGAGGAGCTCTACGCCGCCTATACGAGTCGGATGCCGACGCCAGCCGTCAACCGTGTCTTGCAAGACGCCGTTGCGGCCCGTCAGCCACCGCTCGTCCATGGTCGACGATTGAAGCTGATCTACGGCGCGCAGGTCCAAACGCGACCACCGCGGTTTCGCATTACAGTCAACGATCGCAAGCTGATCACCCGAGATTACGCATACTTCCTCGAGAACCGGCTGCGGGAAGCGGCCGGCCTTGAGGGTTGCCCCGTCGTGGTCGACATGGTCGCGCGCACCTAGATGTCACATAAGGGTCTGACCCCTTTGTGACATCCGGCGTCACGCCCCTCGCGTGTTCCAGCGCAGCACCACGGGTGTCTCGCGCTCCCAACCGAGCAGTGAGACGGTGGCGGTATCGAGGCGAAAGAAGCGACCAGCATTCGGGTCGAGCCCAAGCCAGCGAGCTGCCAACACGCGTAGGACATGGCCGTGGGCAACGACGAGCGTCGTGCCTTCGGTTGCCCGGGCAGTGGCGATCACACGATCCACGCGGGCAGCGACATCGTCAGCAGTCTCGCCGTTCGGGCAGGGGTGCGACCAGACGGTCCAATTCGGCACGGTCTCGCGAATCTCGATCGTCGTGATGCCCTCATAGCTCCCGTAGTCCCATTCCATCAGGTCGGGGTCGATCGTGGCGGGCTGGCCGAGTTGGAGCAGCTCGCAGGTATCGCGTGCCCGCTGGAACGGGCTCGTCAGCACCTGGTCGATCTCGAGCCCCTGGACGAGTGGGGCGGCGGCGCGTGCCTCTTCCCGGCCCTGCTCGGTCAGGGGAATGTCGGTACGGCCTGTGTGGCGCCCGTTCAGACTCCATTCGGTCTGTCCATGACGAACCAGGGCGATCTGCGAAGCGCGGGCCATGGCGCGGATACTGGCAGATCAGGGCCCGGATTACATTCAGCGAGCACTCAGCAAGGAATCGTGGATGACGGTGGGTATACTCAGAACACCGCTCAGAGACGTGGTTCGTTGAGTCACGTCGCTCGAGTGCTCTGCTCTGTGGAGACGCCTACGCCCCCACCCGACGACGCTGTTGAGGCCCTGACGCCCGACGATCCGGCAGCTACGGCGCCCGCGAGCGCGGAGACAGAGGCGGCAATTGTCGCTGCTGCGGCAGCCAAAGCCGCCGCAGCGTTGCCCGCGAAGCCGGCAATGAACGTCCATCGCGCTGACGGTGCGCCACCAGCACCGCCCGCGGGGCCGGCAACGGCTGCTGGCGGTAGCGGCGGCACGCTTGGGGCAATGAAGATTTACAGCACGGAAGCCAAGAGACCGCGGCGACGCTGGCCGAAGGTGGTTGGCATCGTTGCCGGTGTGCTGTTGCTGGCAGGGCTCGCTGCGGGTGGCTATGCCTATTGGTACCTGCAAGACACGGTGACGGCAATCACGCAGACCTCCGATAAGCAGCAGCAGGTCGCAGAATCGGGGCTCGCTGTTGCGCTGCCAGACCAGCCAGTCACCGCACTCGTGATTGGCGAAGATCGCCGTCCTGGCGAAGGGCCGGGCCGCTCAGACACGATGATGATGGTGCGCATCGATCCGCGCACGAAGTCGATCGCCATGATGTCGTTCCCGCGTGACCTTGTCGTCAACGTGCCGGGGTATGGCAGGCGTCCGATCAATGAGGCCTACGAGCTCGGGCAGGAGCCGTTGGCATTGGCAACGATCAAGGAATTGACGGGCATTCAGATCAACTACTTGATTCCGCTCGATTTCCGGGCCTTCCAACGCATTGTTGCGACCTTTGGTGGCGTCTGGTTGCCTGTCGATCGCCGTTACTTCAACAGCAATGACGGCACTGCCGAGCACAATTTCATGTCGATCAATATGCAGCCGGGCTACCAGCTGGTCAACGGCGCCAACTCGCTGGCCTTTGCGCGCTATCGCCACACCGACTCGGATCTCGTGCGCCTTGCGCGTCAGCAGACGTTTGTGCGGGAGTTCAAGAAGCGTGTCGATCGCTGGGGTTTCGCCTCGCGGATCATCGAACTGATCTCGATCATGCGCGACAACTTAAAGATCCTCGGCTCGAACAAGAAGCCTGCCGATGCGCGCACCCTGCTCGAGTACGGCCGCCTAATCGGGAGCATTCCGCGTGGCAACACGTTCCAGGTGCGGCTCGACGATATCTCGAGCTCGGCGACGAACCCTGGCAAGCTTGAGGCGTCGCCGCAGGCCGTGCAGACCGCGGTTGACCAGTTCCTCAACCCCGACATGCAGTCGGGACAGGCAATCGCTAACCGCGACGTGGGCAAGGACACGAAGGCCAAGGTCGTCAAGCCCACGTACGACGCAGCAACGATTGGCGTCGAGGTCCGCAACGGCAACGGCACGCCGGCTGCGGCCGCCGATGCGGCGTGGCAGCTGGTCGAGAATGGCTGGAAGGCCGCACACAGTGCGGGCGATTCGTTGGTCCAGTATCTGCACACCACGGTCTACTTCGACGGCTCGACGAAGGGCGCCAAAGAGGCGGCGAAAGCGATCGCAGAGGCGTTCGGGAGCGATTCGGACACGAAGGCGCTTGACGCGCCTGCGATTGCTGAGATGCAGCAAAACGGCATCAATATTCGGGAGCCTGTGGTCGTCGTGATCGGTAAGACCTACACCGGCGATCTTGCGCCGCCAAAGGTCGCGGTACTGCCGCCGAAGGAGGAGGCCCAGATCAATCGCGACCCAACGCGCGACATTGAGATCTGGCGTGACGCGCAACGCAAGGCTGGGATTCCATTGATGATGCCAACGGTGTTGTACGCCGGCGCTCAGACCCGCGATCCGCTCTTCTCGAGCCAGCCACCTGCCCGCGTCTACAAGACGGGCGGACACAGGGCTGTTTACGTGACGTACTCGGCCGATTCCTACGACCAAGTCTTTGGCGTGCAGGCGATTGAGTGGGACGCCCCGCCGATTCTCGATGGTCCCTCTGCCACGCGTGACTACAAGGGTCGGAAGCTCCTGCTTTACTTCAACGGTCCGTCGTTGCAACGCGTCGGGTGGAAGCAAAATGGCATCAGCTACTGGCTGGAGAACTCGTTGACTGGACGTATTCCGAATTCGGCCATGATTGCGATGGCGAAGAGCTTCAAGCCGGTGACTCGGTGAGCACACGCGAGACCGTCGGCGTGATTGGCGTCGGCTACGTGGGGCTCGTGACTGCAGCCTGTCTCGCCGAGCTTGGTCATCACGTCGTCTGTCGCGACATTGCGCCGGAGCGCGTCGCAATGCTTCAGCGCGGTGAGGTGCCGATCCACGAGCCGGGTGTTCCCGAGCTCTTGCAGCGGAACGCTGAGCGGCTGACATTTACGCTCGACATGGAGGACGTCTTCCGCGATGCGCGCATTGCGATCATCTGCGTTGATACGCCACCGACTGCGTCGGGCGATGCCGACCTCTCCCGCGTGGAGGCTGTAATTGCGGCGTTGCCGGCCAGCGCTGAAGGCGCCGTGCTGGTGATGAAGTCAACCGTGCCGGTGGGCACAGGCAATCGCGTGCGCTCCGAGTTGGATGCACGCGGCCGCCAAGATGTGGGCTACGTCTCGAACCCCGAGTTTTTGCGCGAGGGCTCGGCGGTCGCCGATTTTCGCCAACCCGACCGGGTCGTGGTGGGTGGGGATCGGCCGGAGGACGTGGAGCGCGTGGCGCGCCTCTATCAGGATCTCAACGCTCCGATTTTGACGACCGACATTGCTTCGGCCGAGATGATCAAGCTGGCCTCGAACGCATTTCTGGCCACCAAGATCTCCTTCGTCAACGAGATTGCCAACGTCTGCGAACGCGTCGGTGCCGATGTTGAGGAGGTGGCGCGCGGGATGGGTATGGACTCGCGCATCGGTCAGAGCTTCCTGCGGCCAGGCATTGGCTATGGCGGTAGTTGTTTTCCGAAGGACGTCACGGCGCTCAAGCAACTTGCGGGCAATACGGGCTATTCGTTCCAATTGCTGGCCAGCGTGATTGAGGTCAACGAGTTGCAAAAGCGCCGTGTGATCGGCAAGTTGCAGGATCGGCTTGGCTCGCTGCGTGGGCGTCGAGTTGCACTGCTCGGACTGGCCTTCAAGCCGCACACGGATGACATGCGCGAGGCCTCGAGCATTGTGCTCGCTTCGCGCTTGATCGCCGAAGGTGCGAGCGTTGTGGCCTTCGATCCGGTGGCGGCCGAGCGCGCACGCGGTGTGTTGCCCGAGTCAGTCGAGATTGCCGGTTCGATGCTGGCGGCCGTGACGGACGCCGATGCAGTGGTGATCGTGACGGAGTGGCCCGAGTTTCGAGCCGTGCTTTCCGCGGAGGTGCACGCTGCCATGCGCGGACCACTAATCGTCGATGGTCGTAACCTGCTCGATCCGAACGAAGCCGTTGCCGCGGGCTTTACGTATGTGCCGATTGGTCGTGCTGAGCGCGACCCGGAACGCGAGCTGCGTCAGGCGTGATCGCGGTCGTGCTGGTTGGGGGTGAGGGGACCCGCCTGCGTCCGCTGACGCTTGACGAACCAAAGCCAGTGCTGCCGATTGGTGGCGTGCCGTTTCTCTCGCTGTTGTTGGATCGGCTTGCTGCCGCTGGCGTCACGCGCGTGATCTTCTCGTGTGGCTACCTACCCGAGCGCCTCCGGGCGGGTATTGGCACGCCACCGCCAGGGCTCGAGGTCGAGGTCGTGGTCGAGGACGAGCCGCTCGGCACGGCGGGCGCGATCCGCTTTGCGGCCGCCGGTCGAGTCGATGGTCCCTTCTTGGCGCTCAACGGTGACGTGCTGGGCGATGCCGATTTTGGCGCCCTCGTTCGTGCTCATGCTGCTGCTGGCGCGACAGCGTCAATTGGCCTGACACCGGTCGACGACCCGACGCGTTTTGGTGTCGTCGTCTGCGATCAAGATGGCAATGTCGAACGCTTCGTGGAGAAACCCCCGAACGCGGATGGGCTGGGCCCCGCACCGTGGTGGGTCAATGCTGGAGCCTATGTGCTCGATCCGTCGGTGCTGGATCTGGTGCCGGCAGACCGCATGGTGTCGATCGAGCGTGAGGTCTTTCCGCTGCTGGTTGGCAACGGATTGATTGCCTGCCAGGCCGAGGGCTATTGGCGTGACATTGGCACGTTGGAGAGTTATCTGGCTGCCAACGCCGATGCGATTGGTGGCCAACTCCACACCCGTCTGGGCGGATCGCCGACTGCGCTCTTGGTGGACCCGACAGCGACGGTAGCGGCCGACGCCCAGCTGATCGCGCCCGTCTCGATTGGCGCCGGCGCAGAGATTGCTGAGGGGGCCACGATTGGTCCGGACGCTGTGATCGGCGCAGCGAGTCGAGTCGGTGCGAACAGCGTGGTGCGCAACGCTGTCTTGCTCGACGGTGCTGAGATTGGGGCGGAGGCGACGATCGAGCGCAGCGTCGTGGGGCGCGGGGCAACAGTGGGCGAGCGCTCATCGCTGCTTGACTCGGCGCTCGGTACCGGCGAGATTGTCGGCTCGGACCAGGCCTTGATCGACGAGCGGAGACCGCACTGATGGCACCAGAGACGATGTTGGAGCAGGCGCTGGACTTTCCGCGGCAACTGGCGAGCGGTCTCGCTGCGGCAGCGACCGCCGGTATCGCAGCGTCTCGTCCGCAGGCAGTGGCGCTGTGTGGTCTCGGGGGCTCTGCTGCGGGCGGACGGCTGCTGGCCGCGCTCTTTGCCGACCAGCTCGCGATCCCCGTGGTGGCTGTTGATACGACGAGCCTGCCGGGCTGGATTGGCACGGACACGCTGGTGGTCTGCACCTCATATTCCGGCGCAACCGCAGAGACGCTTGACTGGTGGGACCAGGCTGGAAGGTCTGGCGCACAGCGCATCGCCGTGACGGCGGGCGGAGCATTGGCCGCTCGCGCTGATGCGGCCGGTGCGCCGTGTGTCGTCGTGGAGGCTGGCTTTCAACCGCGTGGTGCGCTCGGACTCCTGCTCGGCGCGCTCGTGGGTGCACTCGACGCCGTTGGGGCTGCGCCAGGCTCTGCGGCCCTGCTGGCCGCGGCGATTCCCAGCACGATGCTCGTGGTTGCGGCCGAGCGGGCGAACACCGCCACGGCCGAGGCCGAGGCGGCTCGGCTCGCAGGTCGCGTCGTCGTCTTCTACGGGTCGGCCGCCCGCGCGGCAGCCGCAGTCCGTCTCAAAAATCAAGTCAATGAGAACGCGAAGGCCGCCGCTTTTGCGGGCGCACTACCCGAGATGGCACACAACGAGGTGCTCGGCTGGCTGGGCAGCAAGCGCCACGACCTACCCGCTGCCGCGGTCTTTCTGCGAGACAAGGACGAGCCTGTGGCCGCCGCGGACTTGCATGGCCGCATCGTCGGACTCGTCGCAGGCGACTGCCCGACGGTGCTCGAATGGCATGGTCAAGGCAACAGCGAGCTCGAGCGGACGCTCGCACTGCTGATCCACGGCGACGTCGTCTCCTGCTATCTCGCTGATTGCGAGGGCGTTGAGGCACTCGACATTGCGCGCCTGACCGGCCTCAAGGCTGCGCCTGCGGAGTAGCGTACGATCTGTGCTTGAGTTCATCTGCAAGGACGTGTTCGACTGATGCCCAGCATGGCCCATGACATCAAGGATCTGGCGCTCTCGGAGGAGGGCAGCCGCTCGGTCGATTGGGCAGATCGCGACATGCCGGTACTCCGCGAAATTCGCAGGCGTTTTGAGCAGGAGCAGCCCTTTCGCGGCCTCCGCATCAGCGCGTGCCTGCACGTCACGCCCGAGACTGCCAATCTGCTGCGCGCGATCAAGGCGGGTGGTGCCGAGGTCGTGTTGTGCGCATCGAATCCCCTCTCGACGCAAGATCCGGTGGCGGCAGCGCTCGTTGGCGCGTACGGCATCTCGGTCTATGCGATCAACGGCGAAGACGATGACACGTACTACCGGCACATCATGGCTGCCGTCGATCATCGCCCGCAGTTGACGATGGACGATGGTGCCGACCTGATCGGTGTCATTCATTCGACGCGCCGCGAGTTGCTCGACTCGCTGATCGCGGGCACGGAGGAGACGACGACGGGCGTCCTTCGCCTGCGGGCCATGGAGGCCGAGGGCGTGCTTGGCGTACCGATCATTGCGGTCAATGAGGCACAGTCGAAGCACCTCTTTGATAATCGCTACGGGACGGGCCAGTCGGCGATCGACGGCATCTTGCGGGCCACGAATGTGCTGTTGGCCGGTAGCACGTTCGTCGTTATTGGGTATGGCTGGTGCGGCCGTGGAGTCGCCGAACGCGCCCGCGGCATGGGCGCCAACGTGATCGTGCTCGAGGTCGATCCGCTGCGGGCCCTCCAGGCTGCCATGGATGGTTTCCGCGTGATGACGGCCGAGCAGGCGGCGCCGCTGGGAGATGTTTTCTGCACCGCCACGGGTGGGAAACAGGTCTTGCGCGGCGAGCATTTCGAGCAGATGAAAGACGGCGCGCTGATTGCGAACGCTGGGCACTTCAACGTCGAGATTGATCTTCCGGCGCTGCGCGAGCACGCTACCTCGACGTCGAAGCCGCGACCGTTCGTTGAGGAGTTCGTGCTCCAGAACGGGCGCCGCCTCAACCTGCTGGCAGACGGTCGGTTGATCAATCTTGTCGCTGCCGAGGGGCACCCGGCAGCGGTGATGGATATGAGCTTTGCCAATCAGGCGCTGTCCGTGGAGTACGCCGTCAAGCAGGCAGGAACGCTGGAGAATCGTGT
>Ga0114966_10001254_pt1 | contig 23593 bp, 16 predicted proteins | sample M_130207_XF_Meta_FD_87029 | JGI IMG/M metagenome (GOLD analysis project Ga0114966, IMG submission 87029) | Freshwater microbial communities from Lake Montjoie, Canada to study carbon cycling - M_130207_XF_MetaG | ecosystem: Environmental > Aquatic > Freshwater > Lake | place: Lake Montjoie... | reverse complement strand
GGGATGTCAGATTCCATCTGGCTCGTGCGATGGAGTGGATTTGAGATTCGTCGTGCGTGGTGGCCATGCGCGGAGTGAGACTCCTCGCCACACGCGAAATGTTCTGGTGCGTTGTGGTCCCAATGGGATCGAGATCGTGCCGCGTTCCTCGATCGACTCGAACGCTGCCGCAAACCGCTCGGGAACGTCCGTGCTTTGCGGCGTGAGAATCAAAGCGTCGCGCCCTGTGGCATCACGCGGACCATTCCAGACATCGTGTTGCGAAAGCGGTTGCGGGTGTGAGTTCCATAGGTACACGCGCGGGCGCTGTGCGAGATAGAACGCCAGCTCACTGACGGGGCTTCGCTCCGTCGTAGCCACGATCAGCGTCTCGTGTGGTGACGGGAACTCACTCAGTTTGCGATCGACTTCAATTCCGAGTGCTCTCCAGCCGCGCAATCGCACGGTGGGGTCGAGCCGCGTTCCGGCCAGCGGAGTCAGATTCATGACCACCGGCGTCAGGACCACGATCACAGAAAAGCAGGCTCCAACGATGACGGCCAACGGGAACCGGCCTCGTATTCGATCGACTTGAGTCAACGGCGGCAGCAGCTTCCCCGCCCAAGCTGCGACGAGAATGACACCCGTCAAATGAAAGGCGGCGGGCCAGTTCGGCTGAACCAGTTGAATGAAACTCAAACCGGTCACGGCCACCATGGGGAGGCCACCCAAGCAGACGAGGTACAACTCGCGGCGCGCCAACTTGGGCAGCTTCAACAGCAGGCTGCCAACCACACCGATCATCATCCAGCACATCACCGGCGAGAGGATTCCGAACTGTGTCGCCCAGAACTCGATGCTCAGGGAGACATGGCCGATGACCGAAATCGGCTGGCCCACGAAATGCTCGCGCGTGTGCTGAATCGTGATCCAGTCGTGCTGTGAGTTCCACCAGACGACCGGCGCGAGGAACGCGAGACTCCCCAGCACCCACATCCAAACGGCGGGCGACAGGAGCTTCTTTCGATCCGCGGGACTCAGCACTAGAAACACGAACACTAACGGAAACAACCCGATCATGGTCTGCTTGGCCAGTAGCCCGAGTCCCGTAGAAATCACCGCCGCGACCAGCCACCGCCCTTGAGGCCGTTCGGTTTCGAGCAGCCTCCATACGGAACAGACAGCACACGACCACGCACACAAAAACGGGGCGTCGATCGTCATGAGCAGGCTCATCACGGTGAGGCCCGGTATCACGGCGGCCATCACGAGCGCACGCAATCCCGTGCGGGCGTCGTACAGATTGCGAGTGAGTTCGTAGATCGCCCACAGTCCAAACGTGCCAAGACATGCGGCGGGGAAACGAACCGCGAATTCCGTGTTCCCACCTAGGCTCGTGGACAGCGCGATCAGCCACGCGATCAACGGCGGCTTGCTGTAATAACCCCAATCCAACTGACGTGCCCAGTCCCAGTAGTAGGCTTCGTCGGGAACCAGCTCCAACGGGCAGAGGGCAATGAACAGCACCCGCGCGAGAAACAGCACGCTCAGTCCCTGCACTACCGTGCGACGTGCCGCGATTCCCTCCGACAACGCTCGTCCGTCGGTCGAGTTCGACAGCGGTTCTGCGGCTGGTTCCCGCGTCATGTCCGAATCACTCCTGTCAGCCAAGCCGCGACGGTTCCGCCGAGCAGCACGGGGATCCACGCGGCCGTGTCAGCAGGCACGACCTGATTTTCGCCGAGGACTTGGCACGCTTGAATCAGCCCGAACATCAGCGACAGCACCAACCCGCACAGCGCCGAGTCGGCCACGACGCCGGGACTCTCTTTACGAACCATCAACGGGAGAGCGATCAGTACGGCAATGATGTTCAGAATCGGCTGCACCAATCGGGAGTGCAGATGGAGGACGAGGCGATGCACCAATTCCAGCCCCATCGCCGGTGAGCGGATGCGTCCGATCAATTCGGGGATCGAGAGGACCGAGAAATTGGAGTTCCGTTTGAACAGTTGGTCGCACGCGACGGAGCTGACAACAAAGGCGTGACGCCCGCCCGACTTCAGCCGCACGATCTCTCGACCACGGCTCGTCAGACGCTGTTCGAGCGTCTCGGGGGAGGGACGCACATTGCGGAGCAACCAACCGGCGGGACGCGCGCCTTGCGCCGGATAGAATTCCGCCACGGGAGCCTCAAGGATTGTGATCTCATTGGCCAGTGAAGGGGCAGGCAACACGAAGACCGCCTCGTCCAACGCCCGTTCCGCCAATCGAACTGATTGACCGTCGATCGAAATGTGCGACGAATGATCCGTGAACGACTCGACCAGATGCTTCGTCGATTCGGGTTCACCCCGCTTCTCGAACGCGGCATGAGCGATCTGCGGAACGACGAACTCTTGGTTGAGCGCGAAGGCCACATGGAATGCCGCACTAATCAGGACCAAGGGCGCGAGAATGCGGTACATCGGAATACCCGCCGCCAGCAGCGTGTGCAGTTCGCCCGTCCGTTGCAGCAGCACCAGCACCACCATCACCGAGATCACCGTCAACGTCGGCCCCGCGCGGTCGATGAAGAAGATCGACTGAAAGACATAGCAGCGACTGATCGTCCACAGCAGCAACGCGGTCCCGCGGTCGTCGTTCCGCACGAGGAAGTCGTCGATGTTCTCGAACAGGTCGATCACGACGAACAACCCGAGTGTCGAGGCGAGGCAAACCGCGAACACGTACACGAAACTTCGCAGCAAATAGCGGTCGTATGTCATGTCGCCGGACGGCCTCAACAACGCGCAACTCGACCCTCATCCATGAGGGCCCGGGCACGCGGCGGCGGATTACAGGGAAAAAGGAAAAACCGGTCAAGCGGATTCCGCCGAACACCAAGTCGGCTGCCGTATCCATGCTGGGCCTAATGTCGAGCGGGACCTGGGTACAGTCGTTCATCGGTGGTCACATTCTTCCGGCCCAAGGGGCCAAACGCTCCCCCAGCCAGGCCAACGGCCTTGGAGACAGTTCGAGAGCGGACTCTTCACTCCAGCGGGGCAACGGTTCGTCTGATCGAGGAACGGTCGCTCCGTTGGGGCTGATGATTCCTCGGCGTGGCTTCCAAGGCAGACGGTGCTGGCTGGGCGAATGGCTGGCCCGTTGGGCCGAAAACCAAGGACCACCAATGAGTGACTGAACCCATCCTTCTCCGTCTCAAACGCGGCGACTCCCCGACGGTGATGGCTCGTGTTATCATCCCGGCCCGCCGCGAGGTCCTATTTTTGGCGGGACTGTTCTGACGTGTGAAGTTGGTGTTTTGAAGGAGATTGGCTGATGTCGCTCTCTCGTTTGGCTGCTGTTGTGGCGTGTTTGACGTTGCTGGTCGTGGCGATGCTGGCTCCGCTGCCCGCGAGTGCCTGTCCGTTTTGCAGTGCCCCGTCGCTGACTCTGACCGAGCAGCTTGCGGGGGCCGATGCGACGGTGCTGGTGAAGTGGACCGGAGGCAAAGCGGCCAAGGAGAACGACACGGGGACGACTGAGTTTGAAGTCATCGAAGTTGTGAACCAGCCCAAGGATGGGAAGCTGGCGAAGGGAGCCAAGATCAGCCTCATTCGTTACCGCACCGGTCGGGCGGGTGATCTGTTCCTGCTGCTCGGCACGCTCGGCGGAGGGATGATTGAATGGGGCAGCCCGCTCGAGGTGACTCAGCCTGGCTTCGAGTACATGAAGAACTCGCCCAAGCCCGATCAGCCTGCTGTGCAGCGGCTCACGTACTTTCTCAAGTACCTCGAACACCCCGACAAGATGATCGGTGACGATGCCTTTGGTGAGTTCGCGAATGCGTCCTATGCCGACGTGGTGCTGCTCGCGAAGGAGATGCCTCTCGACAAACTGCGTGGCTGGCTCACCGCGAAAGAGACTTCGGCCGGACGGCTCGGGCTGTACGGGATGATGCTCGGGCTGTGTGGCACCGACGCCGACGTGAAGTTGATGGAGCAGAAGATTCTCGAAACGGCCGACGACTTCCGACTCGGCATCGACGGCGTGATGGGGGGCTATCTGCTGCTGACTGGCGACAAGGGGCTGGCAGTCATCGACGAGAAGAAACTGAAGGACAAGAAGGCTCCGTTCAGCGAGACCTACGCCGCGATGCAGGCTCTGCGGTTCATGTGGCAATACGGCGACGGCCGCATCTCGCTCGAACGGCTGCGCCAGTCGATGCGGATCCTGTTGGAACGCCCTGAATTGGCGGACCTTGTCATCGCGGACCTGTCACGCATGAAGGATTGGTCGATGCAGGACCGACTGATGGCGATGTACGACGACGAGGCTTACAACGTCCCGTCGATCAAGCGTGCGATCGTGCGGTACATGTTGGCGGGGACAAAGGACACGGGTGAGAAGAAGCCCGCTCAGGACAAACCGGCGGGCGACAAAGAGGCCGGAGACAAGCCCGCCGCTGACAAGCCCGCCGTCCCCGAGGCCACCGTCGCTCCGGTCGACCTCCCCAAGCACGTCATCCATGCGACCGAGTGCCTCGCCGAGATCGAAAAGAAAGACCCGAAGACCGTGAACGAAGCGAAGCGGTTCTTCCTACTGAAGTGACCGCCTTCCCTCGGCACGTCGTTTTGTCGCGTTGCACAAAGTGAGACATTTCCGAGCGGGGCGGCGTCAGCCCCCCGGTTCTTCAGGCCGGGGCTTACGCCCAAGAACCGGGGGGCTTACGCCGCCCGCTCAGATGACTCATCACAGGCCGCGCGAGGTATAAAACAACTGCCCACTCACCCCGCCCTCACCAGAAAGAACTCCCCCAGCATGACCCTGACGTTGCCGATCGTGGCTGAGCCGAGCAGTGGATTGGAACTGGCGCGGCCTCGGTTGCCGAAGTGGCTCAAGCGGCCGTTGCCTCAGGCCGGGATGCAGTTCACGACGGATGTGATCGCCGACTTGAAGCTCGAAACGGTGTGCGAGAGCGCGAAGTGCCCCAACCGGACCGAGTGCTGGTCGCAGCAGACCGCCACGTTCATGATCTTGGGGAACGTCTGCACGCGCCCGTGCGGCTTCTGTTCGGTTCCGCGCGGTAAGACGGAAGTCATTCAGCTCGATGAGCCGGAGCGAGTGGCCGAAGCGGCTGAGCGGCTCGGCCTGAAGTACGTCGTCATCACGTCGGTCACACGCGACGACTTGGCTGACGGCGGCGCGAACCACTTCTACGAGTGTGTCCTCGCCGTGCGTGAGCGTACCGGCGCGAAGGTCGAAGTTCTGACTCCCGACTTCAAGGGAAACCGCGACGCCATTCATCGCGTCATCGAAGCGCGGCCCGACGTGTTCAACCACAACACGGAAACGGTCCCGCGTCTGTACGACCGCGTGCGTCGCAATGCCGAGTACCAGCGAACGCTCAACTTGCTCAAGCAAGTGAAGGACGAAGTCCCCACGATGCCGACGAAGAGCGGCCTGATGCTGGGGCTGGGTGAGACGCGCGAAGAGTTGCTCGAAGTCTGCGCCGATCTGCGCAGTGTCGGCTGTGACATGCTGACACTCGGCCAGTACCTGCAACCGACACTCGATCATCTTCCCGTCGAACGCTACGTCCCGCCGGAAGAGTTCGACGAGATCGGCGAGCAAGTCCGCAAGCTCGGCTTCTCGATGGCTGCCAGCGGCCCGTTCGTCCGGTCGAGTTACCACGCTGGCGAGATGGCGGAGTCGGTGCGGCTGTAGAAAACCTAGCCTTCATCGCTCCGCGTGAAGGTGGCCGAATGAGAGCAGGCCGACGAACTTGCCAATCGATATCAACTTCCCGCTCGGCTTCCTTCACGCGGAGCGATGAAGGCTACTTCCAGACGCGCCACCATGCCCGAGTTCCAAATCGCTTCCGAGTTCCAGCCGGCCGGTGACCAACCGGCGGCGATTGCGAAGCTCATTAGTGGGCTGCGTGAGCAGAAGCGGGATCAGCTGCTGCTGGGAGTGACCGGCTCGGGGAAGACGTTCACGATGGCGAACGTCATTCAAGAGATGCGGCGGCCCGCGCTGATTCTCTCGCACAACAAGACGCTCGCCGCACAGCTCTATTCCGAGTTCCGCGACTTCTTCCCGAACAACGCGGTCTCTTACTTCGTCAGTTATTACGACTACTACCAGCCCGAGGCGTACATCCCGCAGCGCGACATCTACATCGAGAAAGACTCGGCGATCAACGAGGAGATTGACCGGCTGCGGCTGCTCGCTACCAGCGCCCTCGTCAGCCGTCGCGACACGATCGTCGTGGCCAGCGTGTCGTGCATCTATGGCCTCGGTTCGCCGAAGGACTATCTCGAAATGATGATCTCACTCCGCGTGGGTGAGTCGATTGACCGAGACGACTTGCTGCGGAAGCTGTGTGACATTCATTACAGCCGCAACGATGTCGCTCCGCAGCGAGGCAACTTTCGCGTGCGCGGCGATGTGGTCGAGGTCTGGCCCGCGTATGAAGAACATGCGTATCGGATCGAGTTGTGGGGCGATGAGATCGAAAAACTGTCGATCATCGAACCGCTGACCGGTTCGGAAACGAAGCGACTCGACGACGCGTACATCTATCCCGCGAAGCACTACGTTTTGCCGGAAGATCGGGTGTCGGCCGCTTGCGAAGAGATCGACTTGGAACTTAAGGCGCAGCTCGAAAAGTTTCGCGTCGAAGGGAAGCTGCTCGAAGCTCAGCGGCTGAACGCGCGCACGCGGCATGATCTCGAACTGCTGCGCGAGGTCGGGTTCTGTCCGGGGATCGAGAACTACAGCCGCGCTTTGTCGGGCCGCAAACCGGGCGAAGCGCCGTTCACGTTGCTCGACTTCTTTCCCGATGACTTCTTGCTGTTCATCGACGAGTCGCACGTGACGATCCCGCAGATCAGAGCGATGTACAACGGCGACCACGCTCGCAAGACGACGCTCGTCGAACATGGCTTCCGGCTCCCGATGGCTCTCGACAACCGACCGCTCAAGTTCGACGAGTGGAACGGACGACGGAAGCAAACGGTCTTCGTCTCCGCCACGCCGGCCGACTGGGAATTGGAGCAGACGCAGGGCGAGGTCGTGCAACAGGTGATTCGCCCGACGGGCCTCGTCGATCCCGTCATCAGCATCCATCCCGCACGCGGTCAGGTGCAGCATCTCGAACAGCAGATTCGCGAGCGTACGGCGAAAGGGGAACGAACTCTCGTCACGGCACTCACCAAACGGCTGTCCGAAGACCTGACGACGTATCTCACCGAGCAAGGGATTCGCTGCGCGTGGCTGCACTCGGAGTTGGATGCGTTCGAGCGAGTCGAAGTCCTGCGTGAGCTGCGCGAAGGGAAGCACGATGCGGTGATCGGCGTGAACCTGTTGCGCGAGGGGATCGACCTCCCCGAAGTGTCACTCGTTGCGATCCTCGATGCCGACAAAGAAGGCTTTCTCCGCAGCGCGACGAGTCTCACCCAGACGATCGGTCGCTCCGCTCGAAACGTGAACGCCAGCGTTGTCCTCTACGCCGATCGCGTCACCGATTCGATGCAGCAGGCGATCGACGAGACCAACCGCCGTCGCGCGATTCAGCTCGAATACAACGCGACGCACGGCATCACGCCCGAGACGATCAAGAAGGCGATCACGCGTGGGATCGAAGAGGATGTCGAAGCGAAGCGGATCGTGCAGAAGGCAGGAGGCGCGACGAGCGAGACTCAGTACGTGACGCAGGAGTACCTGAACGAACTCGAAGCCGAGATGCTTGCCGCCGCCGAGGCCCTCGAATTCGAGCGAGCGGCCAAGCTGCGAGACCGCATCGTGCAACTCAAGAAGCAAATGGGAGAACTCGTCGCGACGGAAGACTCGTCCACGAAGTCGATCACCCCCAAGGGCAAAGGCAAACGAGGCCGCGCTGGATCCAGCGGTAGCAGCGGCAAAGGAAAGGGAATTCCCAAGCCGTTCAAAAGTGGGTGAATCAAAAGCGAAGCGGATCAAGGCAAGAAACGGAACACTGATCTGCGCTGATCGACACTGATTGGGATCGGTGAAGACCGGATTTCATCAGCGAAGATCAGCGTCGATTAGTGTTCCCATTGCTTCACACACTCGCCGCTTTGGCCTTGGCCAACTCTTCCATGAAGCGGAGCGACCTGGCCGTGGTGTCATCGAAGTCGGGGATCAGGCCGTCGAGGATGAGTGAGTTGGCGTAGAGTTGCCGACCACAATCGCGGATGAAGGCATCGTTGTCATCGCTTGCGGGGAGTTCGCATAGGCGGCTGATGAGGGCCGCGTGGGGATTGATCTCCATGATCCGCTTGGTCTGCTCGAAGTCTTGCACGGTCTGGCCAACGACCTTTTGCAAGCGGCTGCTCATGTGACTGCGCGGGTTGACCAGACAGCACGGGCTGTCGATGAGCCGCGAGGATTCTTTGATGTCCACGATGTGCTTTTCGAGGACGCCCCGGAATAACTCCACGACGCGTGGGAAGTTGGCGTGAGCGGCCTTCGGGACTTCAGTATCGGCGGTCTCTGTCGATTCGGGAAACTTGACTTCGACACCATCGATCGACATCAATTCGCGGCCGTTGTACATGCGGATTTGGATGAACGCGTACTCGTCGATTGGGTCTTCGAGGAACAGCACTTCCAGATTGCGCTTCGTGAACGCTTCCAAGTGCGGGTGCGAGGCCATCGAGTCCAGCGTCTGTCCGCTGAGGTAGTAGATCTGCTTTTGATCCGACGGCGCACGTTTGATGTACTCGTCGAACGAGACCGTTGGTTGCGGCGGCTTGGCGTCGTCGAGGACTGCCAGCAAAGGAGTCTCGCTGTACGACTTCGAGGAATGGAACCGAAGCAACTTGGCAATCCGATCGCGGTTCTCGAAATCGGTCGCGATGCCCGTCCGCAGAATGACCGCGAACTGCTTGATGAACGCGGCGAAGGTTTCGGGCTGCTCTTCGGCCAAGTCCTCCAGAAAATCGAGTACCTTCTTCGTGAGCACACGCTTCAACTTCGGGACCAGTTTGTGGTCCTGCAAGGTTTCACGCGAGACGTTTAGAGGCAGGTCGGCCGAATCGACAACGCCGTACAGGAACCGCAGGTAATCGGGCAACAGGTCGCGGCAGTCGTCCTGAACGAGAATCCGCTTCGCACAGAAGTTGATGCCGTGCTGAATGCCTCCAAACCCGAGCAACTCAAAGTTTTCTGGAGGGCAGTACAGGATCGAATTGAATTGGATCGGCGAGTCACTCGACAGATGCAAATGCCACAGCGGCTTCTGCTCGGTCCCATGAGCCAGCCATTGATAGAAGCCTTCGTGCTGTTCGGCCGTCACTTGGTTCTTGGGTTCGACCCAGATCGGCTTCTGCTCGTTGAGTACCTTGTCTGCCAGCTTGATCGGGTGCGGCACGAACGTCGAATACTTGTGAACGACGTACTCGAGCCGCGCCGGTTCGGTGAACTCTTCCATCTCGGGCTTGAGGTGCAGAATGATCTGCGCCCCGCGCGGCACATCGCCTTCGACCGGTGTGATCGTGAAGCGTCCCGAACCGTCGGACTCCCAACGCCAGCCGGTCTGTTCCTTGTAGCTCCGCGTGACGACGACGACCTTTTCGGCGAGCATGAACGCCGAATAGAAGCCGACACCGAACTGACCAATCAACGACAGATCAGCCTTGGTTTCGCTTCCCGCTGACGACGAAGCCAAGCTCCGCAAGAACTCTTTCGATCCGCTGTGAGCGATCGTGCCGAGGTTCTTCACCAGCTCATCGTGAGTCAACCCGATGCCGTTGTCACGGATCGTCAGGATGGTCGCTTCTTTGTCCGGCTCGAGTGAAATCTGCAGCGGCACGTCATCGCGATACTGCTGCTCGGAGAGTTGCACATGACGGAGCTTGTTCAAGGAGTCGGAGGCGTTCGAGATCAACTCGCGCAGCGTGATCTCGCGATTCTGATAGAGCGAGTGCGACAGGATGTGCAGGAGTTGTTTGATCTCAGTCTGAAAGGTGAACTCTTGCTGCAAGTCGGACACAGTGAACTCCGGTAGTCGAGGATCAGGATTGGACGACGACACGAAATGGCAGTCGCGGGCCAGCCTCAGTCGCAAGGCAACATACGTGCCGAGAAATCGTGCCCGGTGCAAGCTGCTCGCAAGTCGTGGCCATGCCATAAGAAGCCGACAAATTGGGGCAAACTCTCCCGCAAGCGGTCCCTGTCAAGATGGCAGAACCCGAAGCCTGACGCGCAAGTTTTTACCTCGCGCGATGAGTGCTTGAGTCATCTGAGCGGGGCGGCGTCAGCCCCCTGGTTCTTGGGCGTCAGCCCGCTTTGGAAGTACCGTGGGGCTGACGCCGCCCCGCTCGGAAACCTCTCACCTTTAGTCGCGTGAGGGATAGAAGGATTCGCCGAGTGTCCTTCGCTTGCGCGTTAGGCTTCGAGGAGTCATTTGCGTTCGGCCACTCGCCCTACTGATAAATCACAACCAGAAAGACGGTCGCCTCGCCCTTGCCAAGGTTCTCGATTACGTGAGGAACATCTGCGCGGTAGGTGGTTGAGTCCCCTTTGCTCAGCTCGGCCGAGTCGCTCGACGATTCGATGCGGACCTTCCCCTGTTCGACCGTCAGGAACTCGCGCGTTCCCTTGAAGTGAGCTGCACTCTTCAAGGCACCGCCTGGCTTGAGTCGCACTTGGTAGAACTCGACATCCTTTTCGAGGTTGAGCGGCGAGAGCGTCCGTATCTCGACCGCCTCGTCCGAGCGATAGAGATGCTCGCGGTCATCGGCGCGAATGACGTGAATCGCCGACGACGCGGACGGCATCTCAACGAACTCGGCCAGCGACATGTTGAATGCTTGCGCGATCTTGCACGTCACGGCCAGAGTCGGGTTCGCCTGGTTCCGTTCGATCTGGCTGAGCATCGACTTGCTGACTCCCGATGCGGTCGCCAACTGGTCCAGCGACCACGCTCGCTCTTGTCGCATCCGCTTCACTCGCAGAGACAACTGCCCGCTGATCGGGTCCACCTCGGGAACGGATTTCTGTTTCGCGGTAGCTCGCTGCATCATCGCCTCGTCCATTATCGTGGATACTGTGTCTTGCAAACAACACGCTGAGCGTCTAGCTTACCGCCCACTTCGTCCGGCATACAGGATGACGGGGCGAAGAGTTTGAACCACGAATCTCACGAATCTCACGAATCTGAAGAGCAGGGGTGAATTCTCCAACAAAACCAAGTGAGCCGGGCGGCGTAAGCCCCCGGACTCTTGAATCCGATTCAAATGGTCTGGGGGCTTACGCCGCCCGGCTCACCTGATCGCAATTTCTGTCGGGGACATCAGGGTGAATTCAACGCGGCCTGAAACCCATTCCGTTCTGACTCTCTCCCCTCTTCAGTTTCGTGTTATTCGTGAGATTCGTGGTTCAACGCCTTCCCCTCTTTCTAAGCAGGAGTTCGCCCGATGAAAGCCCTCGTCAAACGTGAAGCCAAGGTTGGATTGTGGCTCGAAGACATTCCCGAGCCGACCATCGGGATCAACGATGTGCTGATCAAGATCCGGAAGACCGGCATCTGCGGGACGGATGTTCACATCTACAAGTGGGATGCGTGGGCTCAAAAAACCATCCCCGTGCCGATGGCGGTCGGCCACGAGTTCGTGGGTGAGGTCGTCGAGGTCGGCTCGAACGTCACCGACTTTCATCCCGGTGAGATCGTCAGCGGGGAAGGGCATGTCGTCTGCGGGACGTGCCGCAACTGTCTGGCCGGTCGGCGACATCTCTGTGCGCACACGAAAGGGGTGGGTGTGAATCGTCCCGGCGCGTTTGCCGAGTACCTGTCGCTGCCGATGACCAACGTCTGGCACCACGCGCCCGACATCGACCAGGAAGTGGCGTCGATCTTCGACCCGTTCGGCAACGCGGTCCACACGGCTCTCAGTTTCGATCTGCTCGGTGAGGACGTGCTCATCACCGGCGCCGGTCCGATCGGTGTGATGGCCACCGCCATCGTGCGACATGCTGGGGCGAGACACGTCGTCGTGACCGACCTCAACTCGTACCGGCTCGATCTGGCGAAGAAGATGGGAGCGACGCGCGCCATCGATCCGCGCGAAACGTCTTTGTCAGACGTGCAGAAAGAACTCGGGATGAAAGAGGGTTTCGATGTCGGACTGGAGATGTCGGGGAACCCGGCGGCGTTCAATGGCATGATCAGCAGCATGGCTCACGGCGGCAAGATCGCGATGCTCGGCATCCCCGAAAAGGAGATGGCCATCGACTGGAACCTCGTCGTCTTCAACATGCTCACGATCAAGGGGATCTACGGTCGCGAGATGTACGAAACGTGGTACAAAATGACGGTGATGCTCCAGAGCGGCCTGGACATCAAGCCGGTGATCACTCACCGCTTCCACTACACCGATTTCCAAAAGGGCTTCGATGCCATGCTCTCCGGACAGTGCGGCAAGGTCGTGCTGGATTGGGCGACGTGAGGAAGAAGATGTAGGGTGCGTGAAGTCTTCGGAATGCACCCTCGCCGCGGGATGAATGGTGTGTTCCGAAGACTCCACACACCCTACGCAACTTGGGGCAAACAGTGCCGGATGGGACCACCAGGAACGAGAGTCAGCATGAATATTTTCGTCCGAACCGTTGCCGGAATGATGACGGCGGGATTGATGTGGGGATCTTTGTTTGCGGCGGATCAGGCAGCGAAGACGTTGGTCTTCAATACAACTACTCCGACCGATGATTTGCAGGGATCACTTTCTGCTCAGGTGAGATTCGCGCAGAGTCAGATCTTGCCGGCTCATCCTCGTACGGGGGACAACCAACCATATCTGATCAGTCAGCGCAGGACCCTGTTGCTGGTGCAGCCGCTGAAACCGAATGGCAAGATGCCCCTGCAAGTCACCGCTCGTGACATAGCGGGAAAAGAACTCGGCACGCTTAGCCTTGATCCTCCCGAAAAGCTTCCCCAAACCGCTTACGACCTGGATGGCATTCCAGACGAGAAGATTGATTTCACGGTTCCCGCCAAGGCCGAAAGCGTCATCAACAACAGGCTTGAGTTGCAAAAGCTGGCCGAGCCGGAAGAGACCTTTCTGCAAGGTCGGCTGCGGCAGAGCAAGCTTGTCGAGATTCAGACTGCCGACGGACAGTGGGTCCGCGACATTTATGTTCCAAGCGGAGCCGAGTTCGACGGTAAGCTCCTGCGAGTTCGCTCAAGTGCCGGTTATGGATCGACGGTCCACTACAGCGGTCGTGGAGCCGCGATCAATCGCGGTCAGACCCTGCTCTTCAAATCGGTGCGAGGTCAGTGGATTCTGGAAAGCGATCTCGACAATCAGGGAATCAAATACGCCGACAATACATGGAGCGGTGTGCTGCCCGCTGAATGGATTCTGCCCGGCCTGAACCTTCAGATTCAGCACGGCTCCCAGAGCGGAACGCTCGCCGATTTGAAGGTTGGAGCCCCCACCGAATTGCTCATTCACACAATTGACATCGGGATGCTGACGCCGCCTCGCGACCAGTTTCACTTCGCGAATGATCCTTCGGCTCATCGGGAGTACTTCCAGGCTGCGCCCACGAGCCGATTGATCGTGAGCCAGTACGCACCGCTATCCCTTCCCGAAGTGATACTGCCTGACGGGACCTTGCTGACCGAGCATGATCCGAGCAAAGGCGACTGGCACAACGGAACCATGCGTCAGAGGATCGGCAAGGAACTAGTCTCGCACGGCATCGACAATGCCAATTACGGCATCAACAGCACTGCTGGCGAGGGTGAAAGCAGCCACCCTTATGTCGCTGCCCAATTGGCCGCCCACAACAGCGTCGGCATGTACAAATCCGGACTGGTCGTGCATGGCGGTTCTGGTGGAGGCGGCATCGTGACTCTTGATGACTCGCTGCACAACGAGTTCAGCCACGAAGTCGGACACAACTACGGTCTCGGTCATTACGTTGACGGCTTCAAGGGTTCCGTGCATCGCAGCGCCGACCAGATCAACTCCACGTGGGGCTGGGACGCTGATAAGAACCGTTTCATCCCCAACTTCTCACCGGTACGTAGCGGCAAAGACACCTGTCTGGAGGAACAATGCCAAGGACCGTTCGACGGCCGTTCCTTCGGCATGGACGCGATGGCGGGAGGCTCGCCGATGTCGAGTTTCATCCGCTTTACGCTTTATACGCCAAACACAACATCCATCATCCAGCGTTTCCTGGAAGGCAAGGCGGTGTTTGATGCCAAGTCTCCAACTGGATTCAGCAAGTGGAATGAGGCCACAGGCACAATGGAGCCATACGGCCATAAGATTGAATTCGGGACTCAGACTACTGCGCCGGTGAACGACCTCAGCGAAAAGAAGCTGGCATCACTGCTGGCCGAATATGACCGCGTCAACGTGGCAATGGGCGACGGCAACTGGACCAAAAACATTCCCGTTCCGGCAGCATCGACGGCCAATCGTGGACGGACCATCGCGATCGATCACGAGGCGAGCTACAGCAGCACTCTCTTCCTGAATGGGAACCAGATCACAGTCCCGCGCGGCTTTAAGAAGAGCTACGTCTCCGACGGAAAACGCTGGAAGGAGGGTGCGGCAACAGACCTGACGATCGAACGCAAACCACAGTCGTTTGGAGTCCCCGTCACAACGCTGATCGGTTACTACGACCCAGAAGGTGGTTTGAAGACCACCATTTATCCCGCGCTGCACGGAGCCTACGGCTTTACCTACAGCGATGATCGCGGCCCCTCAAATAATCAAGACTGCCACCTGCTGGTCGAGACAAGCAACGGCCCACTCCGCTTCCGCCTGGCAAATCAACGCCTCAGCACCAAAGTCATGAACAAGTTCCACGTCAACATCCCCGAATCCGCTCAGCCGAAAAAAGTCTCTGTCGTCTGCCGCGGGAAAACCCTCGACAGTAAACCGATCACACCAGCGACCGAAAAACTGTCCTACACGGTTAACGGCCGACCGCTCAGTTCCGGCAAGTGACCTGACTGCGAACGGTCGATGGTGTTGGAGCGTCTTTGCGAACCCCCGGGGCTTCATCCAAAGCGACTCCAGTCCCGGACACGAGCCGCGAGGTGTACGAAACGTGGTACAAAATGACGGTCATGCTCTAAGGCGGCCTGAACATCAAGCCGGTGATCACTCACCGCTTCCACTACACCGATTTCCAAAAGGGCTTCGATGCCATGCTCTCCGGACAGTGCGGCAAGGTCGTGCTGGATTGGGCGACGTGAGGAAGAGGTTTGAACCACGAAATACGCGAAAGACACGAAACGAAAGACTTACGGTGCGTGGAGTTTAGCCATGAGCAATGCAATCAAGCCCAATCGTGTTCGATCCATAAAACTCGGTTGCGGGGGTGATTGGGAGCAAGAGTGCATCAGAGACGGAATTATCCGTTTTGGGTTTGGTGCGGCTTCCGACGAACGGTTTCCGTTGTGTTGTGCGAGCAAATGAAACGAGCTTACGACTAGCTTTCTTCAAGGCGGCAAGGACACGGGAACGGCAACCCGATTCACGAACGAATCACGGCTGTTTTTTGAAGACGATGGAACGCACTCTGGATCACGTTCGCGAGGGAACAGCTTTATTGGGGCTTCCTTTCGCACGATCCAGCAGAGCAACACCAAAGTCGCGACGGAGTGTTCCGTCGAGTCGTTGGTGGCTGGCAATGGAAGGACATCAAAGGAGAGCCGCTGAGTAAGGATCGGCTTTCCGGTGTGATTAACAAACTCGCTGCATATCGCGGCACGACTTGCGACATTGACCTCGAGCAATACGTTATTCGCCGAATCAATGGAGAGAAAACGGCAGAAGTCGAAAGAGCCAACGAAGCGCTCCGCGAGATGATCGAGGCGGTGGTCGGAATGTTCGGCTGCTAACGTGGCATGACTTTGAAGCGCTTGTGGGCCTCGTATTCTCCGTTAGCGGCTGGCGTCGTCAGGGCGATGTCGGAGGCCCGCAGAAGACGATCGACATAGAAATGACGTTGCCAACAACGGATGAACGAGCTTTCGTGCAGGTGAAATCGAGCACCGATCAAGCGGAGCTCGACAAGTACGTCGGCCAGTTTGAGACGCTTTCGTATCACCGCATGTTCTACGTCTATCATTCATCAAAGAAACCGCTCGCGGAACCAGATGACGACACCGTCACTGTTGTTGGCCCGCACAAACTGGCTGAAACGGTGGTTGAAGCTGGTTTGGTATCGTGGTTGATCCGCAAAGCTTCCCAGACCATCAGCGGGTGGCACCAACGCGCTCGCCAATTCTGGAGCACTTCGCGACGACGGCCTTGCATGCTCGCGCGTTGATTTCGTCGCGATCGGTGCGACCGGAACAGTCATTCGACGCGAATGGCGTGTTTCTTTTTTGCAACCTCCCGAACGTGACCTAGGTTTGGCTGGAGAGGCTGGACTGTGCCGGTTTTCGGTGAGTTTGGTTTCCTGCCGGTTGTTCCCCCCGAACAACGCCCTGCTCGATGACGATCGCCCCGTTCGGAGTTCACACCAAAATGGCCGCAGTCAGTTCCGCTCCTCCTCGTGGTCGTGGTCCTTCCGCCGAGTTGGACTTTGAAAGCCTGAAGCGGCTCATCCACGGCAAGCTGGTCGAGAAGCTCGATCTCTCGCGTTTGGGTGACTTGCAGGGCGACACGTTGCGTCGCGAGATCCGTCTCGTCGTCGAACATCTGTGCGACACCGAGAACCCCGCGCTCAACCGTTCGGAACGCGAACGACTCGTTGAAGAAGTGCTCGACGATACCTTCGGTTACGGCCCGCTGGAGATTCTGCTCAAGGAGCAGGGGGTCGCCGACATCATGATTAACGGGCCGAAGAACGTCTTCATCGAAAAGAACGGGCGCATTCAGCGGTCGGAAGTGACCTTCCGCGACAACGCACACCTGATGCAGATTCTCGATCGCATCGTCTCGCGCGTCGGTCGCCGGTGCGATGAAACGTCGCCGATGGTCGATGCTCGTTTGGCGGACGGCTCCCGCGTGAACGCGATCATTCCGCCGCTGGCCCTCGACGGTCCTTCGTTGACGATTCGGCGTTTCGGATCGAAGCCGCTCGGTTTGGAAGACCTGATGAAATTCGGGGCCTTCACGCCCGAGATGGCATTGCTGTTGGAAGGAGCGATCAAGGCTCGTCTGAACATCATCATCAGCGGCGGTACCGGTTCCGGAAAAACGACGCTGCTCAACACGTTGTCGAGCTTCATCCAAAACGATCAGCGCGTCATCACGATTGAGGACGCGGCCGAACTCCAACTGCAACAAGACCACGTCCTGAGACTGGAGACGCGACCATCGAACATCGAAGGGAAGGGCCGCGTCACGGCGACCGATCTCGTGAAGAACGCCCTGCGAATGCGACCCGACCGAATCATCATCGGTGAGTGCCGCGGTCCCGAATCGCTCGACATGTTGCAAGCCATGAACACGGGCCACGAAGGCTCGATGACGACCATTCACGCAAACACTCCGCGCGACGCCATGTCGCGACTCGAAACGATGATCGCGATGGGTGGCGTGGAATTACCAATCCGTGCGTTGCGTCAGCAGTTCGCCGCCGCCGTCGATCTCATCGTGCAAGTCCAACGGTTGCAGGGCGGTCCGCGCAAGCTGACCTACGTCACCGAAGTGCTGAACATGGAGCAGGACCAAATCGTGATGCAGGACATCTTCTTGTTCAAACAGGACGGCATCGACGAGAGCAATCGTGCGTTCGGTCATTTCGAAGCGACCGGCGTGCGACCTCAGTTCATGAGTCGCCTCGAAGGCGCGGGGGTCAAGCTGCCGTCGAACCTGTTCGCGGCGAGGCCACTCGGCAAGTAAGGATCTGTCCAAAACCAACTCCGAGTTTTGTGGAGTCGGAAAAACTAGCCCGACGCGCGAGCGAGGGCTGGGCCTTGGATGTGTGCGAAGCCCTCGCTTGCGCGTCGGGCTAGTTTTGAAATGGAACACGGGTTCCGACGACAGATTTCGTTCCATTTTCAATCGAGACCGGGAGTGGATCAGATGGATCCGATCTGGATGATTTCGGGAGCCGCGTTCATTGGCGCGGCAGCACTCGCGTCGGCCATCTACACGATGGTCAACGAGGCGGGATCGACGCGCGCTGAAGACCGGCTCGATGTCTTGGCAGGTAGCAAGACGGCGGAAGCGGAGGTCACTCGCAGTCTGATCAAGCAAGACATGGTGGGCGGCACGAAGGCCAAGCCGTCGGCATTCGGCAAGTACTCGAAGAACCTAGGGAAATGGGGCGAGTTCCTAGAGCAGGCCGACTCACCGATCGACCTGCAATCGCTACTCTTGATTTCTTGCGGCATCGGCTCGGTGGGAGCGATCGCGGGGGTCGTGCTTCAATCGCCAACGCCACTGTTGCCGGTTTACTTCGCCATGCTCGGAAGCCTGCCCACGTTGTGGTTGGTGTTCCGACGCAAGAAGCGGTTCGCCAAGTTTGGCACTCAGTTCCCCGATGCACTCTCGTTGTTGGCCCGAGCGCTCCGCTCCGGCCACAGCTTGAACTCCGGGATGCACATGATCAGCGAAGAGATGGCCGCACCGATCGGCCTCGAATTTCAAATCGCCTTCGAGGAACAGAACCTCGGGATTCCGGTCGAACAGACGCTGAAAAACATGATGAAGCGGATGCCGAATCTCGACCTGAAGTTCTTCATCACGGCCGTCTCGATCCAACGGCAAACGGGCGGTGACCTCGCCGAAATCATCGACAAGATTTGTGAAGTCGTTCGCGAGCGGTTCAAGATTTTTGGAATGATCCAGGCACTGACCGGTGAAGGCCGTCTGAGCGGTGCGGTGCTGATGGGTTTGCCCATCGCGCTGTTTCTCGCCGTCTACAAGCTGAACCCGGATTACGTGATGCTGCTGTTCACGCATCCCTTCGGCAAGAAAATGGTCGCGGGCGGGATCGTGCTGCAAATCTTGGGAGCGGTGGTCATCAAGAAGATCATCGATATCAAGGTGTAGGGCGAAAACGTCATCAGACCTCAAACAAGCGACCCCACTAGGCTGATTCCGGTGGCTCGCGTGTTTTTGCGCGACATCAAGAAGCTAGTGGAATTGAGTAGTGCAAAGACCTGATTCCACCGGGGCAAGCCCGGCGGGGTGGCGGTTCAAGCGAGCCGTTACGGCTCTCAACGGAAATAAAACATCATGGACATTGCTGCTGTCATGCCGTGGGCGATTTTTGGAGCGATCACCATCGCCCTGTGGGCCGTGATGAATGCCTTCACGCCGGAGGAGTCGCGCGCCACCGAACGACTCGAAGAACTGCGTGACCCGGCATCGCGTGGCAAGAAGAAATCGAAGAACGGACTGGCACGCGTGTTGGAATCGGCGGCTCCCGCCTTGGCGAATGCGCTCGGCAAAAAGTCCGATGTCGAACACAGCGAACTGGCCGTGCGACTGGCCAACGCGGGCTTCAATCAGGCCAATGCGGGACAACTGTATCTGGCCATTAAAGTGGCGATGCTCGGCGTCGGCGCTCTGGTCGGTGGCGGTTATGGGATGCTCACATACGGAGCTTCCATGGGTGGCATGATATCGCTCGGGATCGCAGCGGGAACGGGGTTCTTCATTCCGGAACTGGCTCTCAAAATCATGTCGGCGGGTCGCAAACAGAAGATTTTTCTGTCGTTGCCCGATGTACTCGACCTGCTCGTCGTCTGCGTGGAAGCGGGGCTGGGGTTGGATGCCGGCCTGCGAAGGATCAGTGAGGAATTGGAAGACGTTCATCCGGAAATTTGTTCGGAAATCGCTCTCTGCAACATGCAGGTTCAGATGGGGCGAGCCCGTCGCGATGTGCTGCACGACTTCGGTCTTCGCACGGGAGTCGATGACGTGAAGGCTCTGGCCGCGATCCTGATTCAAGCCGAACGATTCGGATCGTCGATCGCCTTGGCGTTGCGAGTTCAGTCCGAAGCGATGCGTGTCAAACGCCGGCAGATGGCTGAAGAGAAAGCTCAGAAGACCGCCGTGCAGATGCTCTTTCCGATGGTGCTGTTCATTTTTCCGGGCATCTTCGTGGTGCTGGTCGGTCCGGCCGCCATCCAGATGATGGAGAACATGTGACGGCGCGAATGTATTCGGGCGGTGTATCGCAAATGAAAATCAGGGCCATCGCCTTTTGAATCTGAAATAGGGTGCCACGGTCACGGAGCTGCGACGTGGCCGTGAGAAGGAGAAACGGCCTTCACTTCGTGCCACGGCCACGTCGCAGCTCCGTGACCGTGGCACCCGAAATTGACGAAGGTAATCGCCCTGCTCTGAGATGGGTGGGCGCTGCCAATCGGGATGAACATTCGGTCAAGCGTTGGTATCGGGGCGTTAGCATCTTGTTTCTTGCCACGAGTTGCGGCCACCTGTGAACGATGTGAAGTTGAGCATGGCGAAGCAGTTTCGCCGGTACTCTCGGTCGCGACAGTTGCCTTGCCTGAATGGACAGGAAGACCTGCGCCGCCAGTGGATTCTCTAAACCGAAGTCGCGTGAGGTCGGTCTGTACAAGTTGCGCTCGTCATCACGGTTATGCAGCGTGAGCCAGTTACGTCGCTCAATGGGATTCGTTCAGATGCGAAGGTCTCGTACCGGTGACTTTGGCATAATGTCGCTTGCCAGTCTCCTGAAGCATCCCACCGGCACTGTGCTTGCAAACTCCACGACGGGACGATTCCCCTGATCTCCCCTGAAGTGACCGCTGTCACTCGCCGATGCCCCTCTCGATGGAAGCGAATTCATGAACACTCCCCCGGAATGGCTGGCTGCGCTGGCTGATGAAGTTGCCGCAAGAATTCAGCCGCTGGAAGCAATGGGGCCAATTGGTTGCCATTACTTTCTCGCTCCGTCGGGTTGGGAGATCACCGTCTTTCCCGCACTGACCGAAGTGGTCGGCGGCCCGTACGATGGCCAGATGTTTGGCTCAAAGTTTGAAGTCGATGTGGTCTCGCTGCTGAGCATCTTCACGCAGGTGACGACCGTGCGTTGGCAGTCACAAGAGTTGAGTGACGAAGACGAGCTCGGAGCGCACCTCTCGATCGAAGGTCACTATCATGACGAGCCGGTCTGGGTGCGCGTTCCCGCCGTCTCTCCCAAACGCTTCGAAGCGGGTCGCCAGATGCACGTTCACAGTGGCAACTGGCAGGAAACGTGGTGAGGTGAAGCAAGCTGTAATCAGCCGTAGGGCGCTAGCCCCGGTTAGAGGCTATCCGGAAAGAAATGGCTTGATTTCAGGGTGCCACGGTCACGGCTTTGCGTGGCCGTGCTTTGATCGCAACGAAAGCACGGCCACGCAAAGCCGTGACCGTGTCACCCAGCTCATGACCTGCTCGCTACTAATGGCGAAACAACTTCTCGAATAGCCCCGGTTAGAGACGCAAACCGGGGCTAACGCCCTGCGGCTGATCAGGAAGTGATTGCGTCCGGTCTAAAAAAAAGTCCGGCTCACAGAATTAAGCCGGACTTCAATCGCTTCTTCCTACGGTTCGAGCTACTCCTTCCGCAGGCGCTTGCCGAGCTTGGCGATGACATCGCCGCACTCCTTGCGCACCGCGTTGAAGCCCGTCACAGTGACATCGGGTTGCTTGAGGTAGTCGAGAATAATCGCCTCGGCGATGGCGACTTCGCGACTGACCTGTGGAACTTCGGAAGCGATCTCGTGCGGAATCGTCGTCACGCCATTGAGGTCGCCGTGCAGCAGGTCGCCGGGATAGATGGTCAACCCGCCGACGGTGATCGGCACGTTGATGTGAATGATGTGGCAGTAGCCGTGTGCCGCGATCGCGCCGTTGGTGAACGCGGGAAAACCGAGGCCCTCAACCTGCGCGAGGTCGCGTCCTGCCCCGGACGTGATCAAGCCCTGCGCACCGAATCGCTTGTAGGTCGAGCACATCACTTCGCCGAACGTCGCCGACGCGCAGGGTTCATCAAGGTCTTGAAAGATCAGCACCGGTGGGCCGGGGATCGTCGAAAACGCATCGAGCTGCGCGCCAATGCTGCCGTAGGCATCGCCTCCGCGCGGGGGAGCCATGCTGCGGAAGGTCGAGGTCAACGCATAGCCGACCATCGGCGGGAACGCCGGGAAGCACGCCTTGATTGACGAGTTCATGTAGCCGGTGTTGCGGGGTCGCAGGTTCCACAACTCAACGGCGTTGCAGACCGTGGGGGAATCGAACTGACGGAGTTCGGCAAGTTGCTCAGGCAGGAGACCAACAACAGACATGACGGTCCTTTCGAGGCGATGACAAGGAGGGAAGCGGGACACCACGCTCACGGCCATTTGCCGCGAGGAGTCGGATGATAGGCAGAGTCTTCACGAAACGAAAACCTACGCGACGGTGCATAGCAGGTCCATCGCCTCATTCCATCGGGGGGTGCCACGGTCACGGAACTTCGACGTGGCCGTGCGAGAATGTGTTGGGCCGTTCCCCTCTCACGTCCACGTCGAAGCTCCGTGACCGTGGCACCCAACACTCCATAATCGACAAGGCGATGTCCTGCGGTGTCTCGCCGCGCGTCAGCCGTCAGCAGAATCCGTCCGCTGCACGGACCAGACGTGAATCGTCCGATCGAAGCCCGCCGACGCGAGCAACTTACCGGTCGAGTCAAACGCGACGCCGTAGACCGAATTGCGATGAGCCTTCACTGCAACCAACTCGCGCCGCTCAGCAATGCTCCAGACACGGACGAATCCCTCGAAGCTGCCCGAGACCAGCCAGCGACCGTTGGGCGAGAACGCCACCGATTTGAACCGCTCACCGGGTAACTCGAACGTCGCCACGTTGTCGCCGCCGATGGTCCACAGACGCAGGCTACCGTCGGCGCTGGCCGACGCAATGAATGCGTCATCGGGAGAGAACGCGACTCCTTCGATCGCCCCCGCATGACCGGTCATGGTCTTGATGAGCGACTTCGACTCCGCATCCCATAGTCGGATCGTTCGATCATCTCCAGCCGCCGCCACGCGCTTGCCGGTCGCTGTGATCGCGACGGCCTGCACGCTGGCTTCGTTTCCGGTGAGAACCGCCACCGCCACGTTGGTCTGCGTCTCCCACAGCCTCACCGTTTTGTCGAAACTGCCCGAGACGAGCAGCGTCCCCGCACGCGCCACCGCCGCGCACGTCAGATAGTCCTGATGACCAGAGAACGTCGCCGTCGCGGCACCCCCGTCTGCCGGCCAGACCTTCAGCGTCTTGTCGAGACCCGCCGTGACGATCCGTCCGTCGGCGAGGAACCCGACGAAGGCGACTCCATCACCGTGCCCCTTCAGCGTGCCAAGGTGTTCTCCGCTCGCGACGTTCCACAGCTTGACGGTGTTGTCCAAGCTGGCCGTCGCCAGCCGCTTGCCATCAGGCGAGAACGCTGCCGAGTACGCCGCGTTGCCGTGAGTCAGCGAATGCAATCGTTCGAGGCGGAGGGTCTCGGGCATCAGACCAACTCCGGCAGCGGCGGGTAAATTGGATCGACGAGGAACTGCGGCCGACCGCCGACATCGGGGATCGTCGTGCGTGAGACATCGATCCCGAGATTTTGATAGAGCGTGGCGAAGACTTCTTGAAAATGGACCGGTCGCTCTTTGGGGAACTCGCCCAGACGATTGGTCGAG
>Ga0114966_10001253_pt1 | contig 23600 bp, 27 predicted proteins | sample M_130207_XF_Meta_FD_87029 | JGI IMG/M metagenome (GOLD analysis project Ga0114966, IMG submission 87029) | Freshwater microbial communities from Lake Montjoie, Canada to study carbon cycling - M_130207_XF_MetaG | ecosystem: Environmental > Aquatic > Freshwater > Lake | place: Lake Montjoie... | reverse complement strand
TGGAGAAGAATTAGCTAATGTTGCTACAGGTTTAGTGGATAAAGGAGTTAAAAAAGTCATCGGAGCCATTACAGACCAAGCCAAATGTGTTCAGCTGTTTACGAGTGACTTACCAAATCTTGTTCAAAATATAATTAAAGGTATTGGGAATAATACATCAGATGCTATAAATAAAATAACTGACTCGGTTAAAAATTTATTTTCGGAATTAGGAGATCGCGAAATTAAAGGGTATCCCAATTTGTTTGGACCTTTTGAAACCGTATATGCTATTATTATTATTAAAATACAAGGCATTATTGATAGAATTGCTTTGGGCGAAAATGCCAACCAAATTTTGGCAGACCCCAGTATGGATCCAAAAAAATTGTTCGCGAAAATGATGAAAACGAGTGAGCGATATAGCGATGCTGTTAAAGAAGCCGAATTTCAAGGTGCCTTTAAAGAATGGATTAGTAATTATGTATCCGCTTTATTAAAAACTTTAGATATTGCCCAGCCTGAAATTGACCGAATTAATAAAAAATTAAAAGACATTATTCAGGGAATGGGAGATAATGTGGGAAAATCCATCTCGCATGCATTATTAAATATCGTGAAAGCAATTGTCTTTAATATACCCGTGGTAGGTGGTATTGTTTCAGTCTTGCTTTCGGCCGATGAGTTGGGTCAAGAAATTATTAACACCTGTAAGCCCCCGATAGCCAAAGGAGCTGGTATTATTATGCCCGTCGTGAATGGAGTTAATAAACAAATTGATAAAACGAAATGTGCCGTTGATAAATTGGGCCGTATCTTAGGTCCGATCTTAAGTGTAAAAAAAGGTGGTGGCACTAGCAAAAACAGTACTGGCACTGGCACTGGCACTGGCACTGGCACTGGCAATGATAAATATACCCGAAAAAAAATAAAAAACGCTACAAAACGGTTAAGATATATGTTCTCGCGGTTTGGCACACGCCGACACCGGCACCGACGCCGGCACCGGCAGAATAATTATTAAGGGGTTTTTTGCTACTTGCTACTTGTGCTACTTGCGCTACTTGCGCTACTTGCTACTTGTGCTACTTGTTTTATCAGCCATTCCTGAAACCCTATACTTTTAACCAAGCTAAAGGATGTTTCTAAATGTGTTTGGGCAATATTTAAAACTTGTTTTTCCATGGGGGATAATTGACTTAAATAAGCAGCGATTTCTTTTTGCGACATCCTGTATAATTATTTAATACAGGATATAATTTAATTCAATTTTTTATATATTTATACAAAAAATTGAAAACTTTTATTTTTTTTATAAAAGAGTATACACAACTTTCTAAAGATGACGCACGAAGCAGATAATAAAATTTTCCGTTATAAATTGAGCGATACCGTAATGGAACATATTACGGAATTTGCCCGAATTCATCAATATGATGATCGGCATACTTATAAAGCCGCTTGGGTAAATTGGTTAAAGGAAAAAGCCGAATTAACTGAACGGGAAGTCTCGCGTTTAGCTTTATTAAATTATAAAGGGAATGTCATAGATAAAATGTTTAAAGCTGGTCGTTATTACTTTCGTGAAAAAGTAATAACGAACACGAAGGCTGAGACGGAGGCTGAAACGGAGGCTGAGACGGAGACGGAGGCTCCTGACGTAAATAATAAAAATTCTTCCCGCACTTATATTGTGATGCATAAAGATATTATTCAACAAATGGACACACAATTAACCGCAATTATCCATACTCCGAATTTTAAACCAGCGCACGGTTTTCAACAGTTCTGCGAGCAATATATAGATATGTTGCGAAGAGAGATTGTACGGCTGGCAGACGAAGAAGATGTAAATGCGAAAACTATAGCCAGCAAAATTAAAAAAACATATAAAAATCGTTATTTTATGTTAACGAACCAACGAAATTTAAAGTCCGCATGAACCGACACATCCTCCATTTTGGACATTACAACCACAATCACCGCCTTTCATCGGCTTTTTTTTTCCCATCGCTTTGTCTACCTTTTTTTTACATTTATTACATAATTTCACGTGCGCTAGCATTTCTTCTAGCTCATTCGTGTTGCTGGCAGAAGGACTGGCGCTGGAGCTGTTTTTCATACTCTTACGGGTCTTTTTCGTATTGTCGCCCGTGTTTTTCTTTTTACGCGCAAACGTCTGGGCTTTGCCTTGGGTATATAAGGAATGACTACCGGCTTTAATCTGTGCCCATTCTTTCTTGGCAACTGGCATAATATCTTTCATAGATGAGCCCTTTGCTTCATTTAATTTCAACTTAATTAACTCTAGCCACGAAATGGGTTTTTTGCTCATTTAAACTATAACCAGAAAATAATTAATGAAAATAAAATTGATATACTTTTCTTTTTAATCTCTCTTCATTACACATTTAAAATGTCACTTTCCTATGCTTTAGATGAAGCACAGTTCGCTTTTATGACCGCTTTGTTAAAACGCAAAGACTTGAAGGAATGTTATTATTGGCTAAATGAATTATTAAACGCAATGGGCGAGACGGCGCTAAAGACGTTTTTAATACAGCTGTATTATGATTTCTATTATGCGCTACAACCTGAATTCATCTTGGCCACGGCCACGGCCACTTGGGCGAACCTCGTGCGCGAGTTGTTTGTTTGTCAGGCATCCCCGCTGGTGTTTCTATTGCGCCAGGTTAATTCAGCTCGTCCTAAAATAAGGTATATACAAACTGGGCCGACCGCGAGATGGTTGCTGAAATATGAGGAACGATTTCATATGTTTCTCCGCGCTTTACACAAAAACCATTATCATAGTATACCTTATTATGCACACCAATTGCTGAATACGCAAACGGCCTCTGTTGACGAACTGAATGAGGTGCTTTGTAGCTATTATAAGGTTACGTCGCCCCCACTGGTAGCTAATACCGGCGATCCATTACACTCGGTTTTGTGTATTTATGCGCGTTTTCACTTGGCCAATACGATGACGACGGCCAATACGATGATGACGGCTAATAATACTACACCAGAAGCAGACGAATATTCTTTGCCACCAGAAATTGCCAGTTTTCATCTGCAGCGCTGGCGTACAGATGTAGAAACTGACGTAATGAAACGCTTGCGATATGACCCCATTTTAATTGCGATGGCATTGGCATCCGTCTATGAAACGAATGTGGTGACCGATTATATTAAATCACAATTATCTGACGAGGAGAGAGATCAGGCTTTGTTTACAAAAAATGCTACTCTAACAACACCGGCCCAACACAAAAGTATCTTTGACGAAGTGGTGGCAGAACAAGCCGAACATTATCAAGCGCACATTGCCAAAAATTATCCCGATGTCCCCGCCGAAGTGGTGGCGAAAAAACATCCAATGCTTTTGCCGGCTTTTGGCGCGGTTTGGCTTAAAGCAGTTTTTCCGAGCGAAGCCCAGGCCACATTGTTAGATTTAGTAACCTATAAATTATTGCATATATAAGTTATTACACTTGTATAATAAAAAAAATTGAATTATATTATTAAAAAATAATATAAGACATCTTAACATAATAGAAATGGTGAAAAACAATACTGGCGGTAATAAAGGCAAAAAAGGCGCACGAAAAAATATGGTCGGCGGGAGTGGAGGAGCCGGTGGGGGCGATGTGCGTCGGGTGAAAGACCCCAACGAAATGTATGCCGTCGTTACAAAAATATACAGCGGGCGCAAATGTGATGTCATTGGCACCGATGGTAAAACTTATAGTTGTAATGTACGGGGTAAATTTCTGAAAGGGCGACGCGGTGGCGATGCCTCAATTAGTATTGGAGCCTGGTTAATGGTCGGCTTTTATGATTGGGAAGTGCGTGCCGATGGTAGTAAAAACTGCGATTTATTAGAAATTTATACATTTGTCGAAAAAGATAAATTACGCCAATTAGAAGGACAAAAATTAATGGCAATTATGCACGTGGGTGATATGGCAGGCACCGAAAATGACTGTACTTTCTCAAATTTTCGGGTAGACGATGATATCATCACCGAAGAGGAGGAGGAGGATGCTTCTTCATCCGCTGAGGAAGATGAAGAAGAAAAACAGAAAGAAGTTAAAGTAGTACAAAAACCGATTGTACAAAAAAAGGAAACGCCGCAAGAACAAATGGATTGGTTAAAAATTAATATTGAAGACATTTAAAAAACGGCAAGACATTAAGACGGCAAGGCATTAAGACGGCAAGACATTATTAAGACATTAAGACGATTTGTTAAACCAAGAATAAAGCCAACTCCCAAACCCATAAGTTTGTGATGATATTTTTTCTTCTGTCTGTGTCTGTGCCTGCTGTGCTGGTGCTGGTGCTTCTTGTGCTGGTGCTTCTTGTGCTGGTGCTTCTTGTGCTGGTGCTTCTTGTGCTGGTGCTTCTTGTGCTGGTGCTTTTTCTGTTGGTGCTTCTTCTGTTGGTGCTGGTGCTGGCGCCGGCTCTTCCGTTGTGATTATAACCTCTTTTGCCCACGCATATTTCGGCTGATTTAAAATAGTAAGTATCGTAGTCCAACTTATTTCTTCTTCTTCAGCTGACGTCCACCAGTCATTTTCATCCACATAAGGCATTGTATTATCCACATAAGGCATTGTATTATCTGCATATGTCATTACACTGCGTCGCAATCGCGTTAATAGATGTCTATAATTCATCATATATTTACGCAAATTTTTAGCGTTTACGGGTGTATGTAAATTAGGCGGGTGTGCGCCATACATATGCGCGATGTAATATGATAACCACCCCCACGAAAAGGATTTTTCTCTAGGTAAATTATAACATAAATCTGACTGATTTTCTATATCATCCAGCTTTAGTTGGTTTACAATCTGTAAAATGAGATAATGAAAAATCGGTTCATTCTGCTCATTTTCTAAATTATCCCGCAAAAGAGTGGTAAATTTTTTCAGAAAACTCCAACCATATGTATATACCAAGCCATCAAACGTTTCCATAAAATAATGGTCTAACATAGGTTTATAATTCGCTCCATCACGACTTTGGCCAAAGTTCATAAAGCCTTTAATCAGCTGGTAGGACAGTTCCGGCGCTTTCTGATGCGTATGAAAAATTAATCGATAAAGTACCGACACATAATCCAATATTTCAGACGTTGCTAAATTTTCTTTATAGACGACAAATAAATTATACAAGAAGGTCTCTGTCATTTCGCAAATAAAGCGTGCTTCTTCTTGCTGAATTTCTTTCACTAAGGCAATTATTTGGTTTTTTAAAATATCGTGTGCTTCCTCCATTTTATATTATGTTTATTCCTTTGTTATCTTTAAGTTTTTTTTATTCTCTTTATGCGTATTTCGGCGGGTTTTACTTAATTTTAATTTTTTTGTCGTAAGGATTATTCGGCGAGTATGACTCTGATTATGCTCGCCGTCGTGGTCCTTATTTGTTTTATCTCTCTCTTCATAAAATATAAAATAGAGAGCGTTTAAGTCTTGAAACATATGGATCGTATCTTCATAATGAATATCATTTAAATATTTTTCGGATGTAATAAATCGTCCTAAATTCATATCGCTGGCTATGTCTTCGGTTAAAAAATCATTAATTTCGGTGGGATCTAACCCAATGTTATAGCGTAATAAAGATAAAAGTTTATATTTAATCTCTCCTTTTTTTTGATACCGCTTAATAAAAGAAAAGATCGTGTCGCGCGACAAAACGTTTTTTTCTTGTAATAAACAGCGTTCGCGTTGCGTATGGGCTACTTCATTATTTTTGTTGACATAAAGCACATAAATCGTAATGGACAATACCTCTTCTTTATAAAAATCATTATACAAATTTTCCGCTTCGCTTAATTTGTCAATCCAAGTGGTATCGTCGTCTTCTTCTTCTTCTTCTTCAATCTCAAGCTTATATGCCATTATAAAACCAAAACATAATGAAAAAAAGATTTAAACATATCTTTTTTTATTGTGTAATTTTTTTTTTCATCATGTTTATTTTTTTTTCATCATATTTAAGAACTCATATAAGATTCACTTCCGCTACTGTAATCGCTGTAGATATTAGTATCGTTCTTTTGTAATTCATTCATATAATCGCGTTCCATCATCTCGGCGATGGTGAGTTCGCCATAATATTCGGATAAATCTCCTAAGCACATTACATCCATATCGCGTTCGTATTGTTGTTGTTCCATCCGATATTTACATAACTGCTTATTGTCTTTCATATACGTCCTTTCTTCATCGTCAGCTAACCAATTTTTTAAACCGGTTAAATCGCCGGTTTTGTATTGAATTTTGCCATTATGTTGGCGAATATAGACCCAGCCCGGTGGCGGGCCCCCTGACTCTATTTCTTTCGGCAACAGAACTTCATTTTTCTTACTAGCTACTTTTGAGAAACTGATGGGCGTGCCCTTCACTTGTTTTTGCTTTAAGGTTTCGCCGAGGGAAGGAAAGTTTTCATTATTATCTAGCTGGAACTCTTTTTTCGGTTCTGTTTTCTTCGTTAATTTTATTGGAGCAAGCGCGGGCGCTGATGCGGGCTTTTGCTGTTGCTTGCGCAAAGAGGGAGGCACATATGTTGCAGTCTTCATTCTTGTAGTGGTTAAAGGTTGTATATTTATTTTCTATTATTATTCTAATTTTTCAATTTTTTGCATGTAAACATTATTATTTTTTTTATTATATAAATAATAATGGAAACCATTTTAAATAAAATTGGAGATGAGGAGGAAGCGAATAGAGAGATTTATGAAGCCTTAATAGAAATCGTACAGGCTAATGCAGGTGCTGGTGCTGGTGCTGGCGGCGGCACTTGCCAGTGGTTGCCGACCTTGTCGCTAGATTATACCCAAGTTGACAAAATGGCATATCATTTGACATTACAATTACAGTTTTTGGAAGAGCAAGGAATGACACTGTTGTTTTGGCGTCAGCAAGACATTTTGGTCGTAGACTTGGTCGTAGACGGGAAGATGTATTTATTAGCGAATCTCTCCCAATTGGTGTCCTTGTCCGAAAAAGATTCAACAAAATTAGTCTTGAATTATCCGGCGATTTATCCGTTCCCCGCAGAATATTGTGCCCCCGAATTATTGACGTTGGCTGAACTGCCTTTTATTACCGATAAAAACGCTAGTTATTATAGCTTGGCGTTATTATGTTTACACCATCTCTCTTTAGAAGAATTACAAGGAACGAAATTATTTTACTTCTTAGAGAGATGTTTGAAAGAACGGGTGTTGTGCTACCTTTGATGTATTTTCTCTCTCTTTATATATAATTATGTCTATTGTCGCTTTAAAACGTAATTCCCGCCGATTTCAAGTGCCCATCTCGGCCACGGCAGGGGGGTTTTCGCTGAATGGTGGCTACCGGAATCAACGCCCGATTGCCAACACGAATTTGGCCGCTTTATATGCAAATATAAACGGCGGTTGTTGTGGTGGCAATGATCCGGCGATTGTGAAAATATCGGCGAAAAATACCAAAGGCTATTTGTACTCGACGGTGAAATACCCGGTATGTCCGAGTGGCACTCCGCCCGTCATATGGGTTAAAAACTTTTCGCCCGATGACCGTAGCCAAAACGAGTATATTGTGAATATAGTCAAAGCGGAATCAGCCACGTGTGTCACGACAAAAACCGAATCGGGGACAAACACGTCTTGTTTACCCGATTGTAAAGCGCGCTCGTATCATATTGGCGGAAAACGGTTTTATACCACCTATAATGCCAAGAATAGTGGCGAATATGGGCAAGGGGCGATTAGCGCCGGTGAGTATTTATCGGCGGGGTTATTGAAAGCCAGATGTTTACCGCCACCCGAGGATAAAGCCCCTCTGCCACCGGCTTTGCTCAATAGCGGTTGCTATCATTGTTAAAACTAGCATTGTTAAAACTAGCATTGTTAAAACTAGCATTGTTAAAACTAGCATTGTTAAAACTAGCATTGTTAAACTATAAAAAAAATACATATAAAACCAACGTGTTTATATTTATTAGCATAAAATGACGACGGGTTATTATCTCTTACGCTTAAACGTGCCCGAGGCTTTGCGCGAAATGTATGTCGCGGCCGCACAAAAACACAATCACACCATTCGCACGGAGAAGCATTACGACGCGGGGTTTGATTTGTTTTCTCCCGCGGAGGTCACCGTGGCCGGGTTTACGACGAAGGCACTTAACCAAGGCGTGAAAGGGGCGATGGAGTTTTTAGGGTTAGGGTTAGGGTTAGGGGCTCTGCCCCTACGACCCCGACCGCAAGCGGAGCCCCTGGCGGAGCCCCTGGCGGAGCCCCTAGCGGTCGGCTATTATATGTACCCCCGTTCTAGCACCGGCTCTAAGACGCCTTTGCGCTTGGCGAACTCGGTCGGGATTATTGATGCCGGCTACCGCGGAGATTATATTGCCGTCTTTGATAATTGGCGAGGGACCGATTATCAGGTGGAGAAGTTTCAACGCTTATTACAGATTTGCCCGCCGAATATGACCTACCCGATGTTGGTGGAAGTGGTAGACGATTTAGGGGCAGCGACTTTGCGCGGGACGGGGGGCTTCGGTTCGTCGGGGAAGTAATGTAATGAGCTTAAATATTAAAGTTTATTATATAATTAAACTTTAATATGAAAGTGGTGCTGGTAATGTTAAATAATTTCCAAGATTATATTTTGGATAATATCGCAAATTTAATGAAATTTCAGAATAAAGATATTGTGGTTATTACGGATTTGAAATTTAAGCATATCTTTAAAACGATGTTGAAGGAGGAGAATGTTATTACGGTAGAAGATTTATTACCGAATTATGGACAAGAAATACATAATATTAGTAATAGTTTTAGAAATGGATTTTGGAAATTGACGACGTATCGGTTTTATGCATTACAGAAATATATGCAAAAGTTTAACGTAACAAATATAATACATATTGAAAATGATGTGTTGGTCTATCAGAATTTGGATAAGATTAATTTTCACGCGAACGAAAAAATATTATTAACGATGGATTCCAATGTACGATGTATTCCCGGACTAATGTTTATTCCCAATTGTAATGTATTAGAAGCTTGTTTACAGCATTTTAGAGAAGGTTTAAATGATATGGAAAATTGGGGAATATGTTTTAATAAGTTGCCACAATTCATTGATAATTTACCGATTTTTAGAGATGATAAAAGTAATAGTGAAAAAGAAATGATCACGCGAAATTTTCACAAATACAATGTCATTTTTGATGCCGCGGCGATTGGACAATATTTAGGAGGCATTGATCCGAGAAATGATGGCGGAACTAATACAATTGGTTTTGTAAACGAAACATGTGTTTTTAATTATTCAAAATATAAATTTATATGGCGAAAAAATGAAGATCATTGTAATGTTCCATATATTAACATAAACGGAATAGAATACCCTATTATGAATTTACATATTCATTGTAAAAATTTGAAGAAATTTATTTAATATTAACACATAAATATATAATACTATTTATTATATGTTTAAAGTGGCAGTTGACGGAAGAGGGCGTTTTGGGAATAATCTAATACAATATTTTGTAATTAAGATATTTTGTAACTATTTTAACAATTATACATATACTTTAAATAGAAAGGAGCTTAGTCCCAAACATATGATTTTAACAGAGATACAATTTTTTAATTTGTTAAAAAATCATAATGATATTGTTATGAATAATGACATTTTTTTAAAGGGTTTTTTTCAAAATTTATCTTTTTTAAATAAACACCGAGATTTTATTAAAACATTATTTAAATATGATGTTGTTATGAATAATGGCGTTGTTATGAATAATGATGTTATAAATTACCAGCATTATGAAAAAAAATTGGCTATTAAAGATTTGGTCATTAATCTATCAGAATTACCTAATGAAAATGATTTGGTTTTACACATTAGATTACATGATTTTATTCATCAGGTACATAATTCAAATATTTTAGACATAAATTATTATGTTACTTCAGTTATAGAAAGTAATTTGATATATAAATGGAATAAAATATGGATTGTAGTTGATAAATTAATTAGTGTTTTTGATAAGAAATATATTATTTTGTTAGTTAAAAAATTTAATGAACACAATATAACCAATATTAAGTTTCACCAAAAAACATTTTTAGAAGACTGGCATTTTTGTATTAAAGCTACTAATTTTATTTCGTCAAATAGTACATTTGCTTTAACGGCTATTTTATTAAGTAATATGAAATATGTAATTATACCCAATGAATCTTCATGGAATAATGTATTACCCTTAGATACGATTGAAATGTGTAAAATTGTAAATGTAAAAAGGATTAATAAAATATAAAATATAAAATATAAAATATAAAATATAAAATATAAAATATAAAATATTATATCATCAGCTCTATTCAATTACCCATAAAGCTTGATATTGGTGCATTATTTTCTTTGCTCCCATTTTTTCTAATTCTTTATTAACCAAAGAACCTTTCCCACACATTTCTGGATTAAACGTCATCTTCAACCTATCATAGTTTCCATTATTTTTACCGTCATCTAACCATTCGGGTGAATGAGGCGTGTCATCTATAAGAACAACACTACCTTTGTGTAATAAATGTTTAACACAATTAAATTCTTTCAAATGATGTTGTGCCGATAATAATGGATTTAAAAAATCAACATCATAAGAATCTAAATAAAGAAAATCTATTTCTTCGGTTAAGGTGGGTAAAAAAATCAGGGAGTCAGAACACGTAACATTTGTTTTCGGGCTGGTTAATTTATTTGTTATATTAACGGCAGTACGATTTAAATCTACTGATAATACTTTTCCATTCATTCGGTTAACAAATTTATCCCACAATAAGGTTGATTTGGTTCCATGAGCTGAACAACCCGTTTCTACAAAGACGTAGGAATTTTTATTTTGTTTCACTAATTCTATTAACGACTGTTTGATTGTATGATAGTTAATATGTGTATAAAAAACTCCATTTTTTCCCCCAGCCTCTAATTTATTATCGTTATAATTTGCCAAGGTTTCATGAACCGTTTTATTTGGTTTTTTTTGGAAAAAGGAATCAATTAGGGTTGTAACGATTTGTTCACTACTCATTAATAATTTATTATGTATATTTTATTTAATATATAATTCATAATTAATATAAATGAAATTAATATTAATGCTTAAATAATATAAATGCTTAAATAATATAAATGCTTAAATAATGTAAACACTTAAATAATATAAGACACACATGTCATATTTTAATGATTTATTTATTGAAAATATTAATAAAAAAAATATTAAAACTATTTTTGAATTAGGTAGTCGTGATTTAATTGATACAATTCGGTTGTATCAATATTTTGAGCCTTTGTACATTTATGCATTTGAATGTAATCCGGATTGTTTAATCGAATGTGAAAAAAATTATAATCTACTTACTCCAGCTGAAAAACAAAATATTATTTTAATTAAAAAAGCTATATCTGATGTAGATGGCGATGTAAAATTTTATCCATTTGATACAGCAAAATATAATAATATTGGTGCTTCTTCTATGTTAAAAATTGATTTTTCATTAAGATTAAATAATGATCCTGATTTTAATAAACCCAATCCTCAAAAAGAAATAATTGTAAATGGAACTCGTCTTGATACGTTTATGAAGCAAAATAACATCTCATCTATAGATTTATTATGTATAGATTTACAAGGTTATGAATTAAACGCATTAAAAAGTCTAGGCAATGAATTAAATAAAGTAAAATATATAATAACTGAATGCTCAATAAAAAACACATATACTAATGGTGCAACATTTATTGAATTAAACGATTATTTAAAACAATTTAATTTTAAATATATTTGTAGTAATTTCTTTGGGTATAATTATCCTGATTTAAATATGAACGGATTCTCTGAATTTGATGCCCTTTTTATAAAAGATATTTAATTCGTAGTAGTTCAAATAAAAATGAAAAAATCATCTTTATTTGAAATAACATAAATATTTATTCCTTCGCGTTAAGGTCGTGATTAACCATTTTTTTTACAAGTTCATCAAATGATACTTTGGGAGTCCAGTTTAATTCAGTTCGGGCTCTGGATGAGTTTCCACACAAGATTTCAACTTCGGCTGGTCTATAAAAATTTGTATTAATTTCAACAAGTATTATCGGCGACGACGGTGACGACGGCGACGACGGTGACGACGGTGGCTCGCTTTTATAATAAAATTTTTCCGTGATTGGATTATCACTTTTATTTTCCCAATAACCAACAATATTAACACATTTAAACGCCAATTCTACAAATTCTTTTATCGTATGAGTTTCGTTAGAAGAAAAAACATATTCATCGGGTATACCACTATAATTTTCCTTTACCGTATCTTGGTTTAGCATTTTCCAAATGCCTTCTATAAAATCTTCGGCATCACTCCAGTCACGTTTCGCATATATATTTCCTAATTCTAATGGTTTAAAATCATATTTGTGTTTTTGTATTTCTTTAAAGATTCTAACTACATTTTTCGTGATTTTTCGTGTCACAAATTCTTCACCTCGTCGGGTTCCTTCGTGATTAAATAACCAGCCTTGAATTGCATATAAATTATACGAATCGCGATAGACTTTTATCAATTGTCTAGAGGCAACTTTACTGGCTCCGTATGGGCTTCTAGGTTTCATCGGATGATTTTCATCTTGGGGTATATAAGAAACATTTCCAAATTCTTCGCTTGAACCAGCCTGATATAACCTACACGTGGGTTTAAAAAGCACAATGGATTCTAATATATCTAAAACAGCGGTGGAATTTGTATTCCACGTTTGTCTAGCAAAATCCCAACTGGATGCTACAAAACTCTGTGCTGCAAAGTTAATGAAATAATCGGGTTTTAATTTTTCTATTATTTTTGAAATGGCGTGGGCATCTGTTAGATCAAAATTAATTAAAAAAAAACGATTATTGGGTTTAATATGGTTAAGATTTTTATGATTATAAACACTCAATCGTCTGACCCCGCCAAAGATGATATAATCGGTTTTTTCTAATAAAAAATCAACCATATGACTTCCATCTTGACCGGTTACGCCACTTATAAATATACATTTCTTTGTAGTATCTAGATAATTTACGGCATCATGAACATTTAAAATATTGGCAGTATCTATTTTTTTATTAGTATACGTTTCTTGTATATTCATATATTCATATATTCATTGTAATTTATTTATATTTAAATTATTAAATATAAATTAGCGTTAACGCATATAATTTAGCGTTAGCGCATATAATTTAGCGTTAGCGCATATAATTTAGCGTTAACGCATATAATTTAGCGTTAGCGCATATAATTTAGCGTTAACGCATATACCAATGGACGCTAATAAAATCATTATGTGTGTCTAAACTTAAGTTACTGCTATTAATCCATTTTAATTGCCGTATCTTCATTTTGTCATAATGATATAAATAGACATACGTAAAATAGATTTCGTTCTCGGCCGCGCCACTTAAATCATAATGCGCAGGTTGTACTTCCTGTAAATACAATTGCCAAAAAGTTTTAGCAGACTTGTGATAATCTTCTACTAATTCAATTAATGACTTTACGATTTCTCTGTCAAAAAATGTATGATGGGATATACCGGATAAGGTATGACTTTTTTTTAATGAAGGATGTAAACGGTTCATATGTTCAAAATATGGGATATGATATTCAGTTCCGGTTGTAAATATACATTTATTATCCTCTGTTAAGAATTTGGTCGGTTTTAAAAAATGTGTATCACAATCAATAATCAGATATTTTTGTAATATGCCAGGTATAATAAACCCCGCATAAAATTTTAATAATTGTTGTAAATACCAACCATTTCTTTCACGTTTTCCGTGATAATGCGCCACATCGTTGATCGTAAATGGAAATATTTTTTCATTAATCGTAATTGTTCCATCTATGGTTATTGAAGGATTTTGACAAACTAAATATATATTTCTATATCCAATTATATTTTTTTTTATATAAGGCACTACACTATTAACGATGGCTGTATCATTTGGTCCTACACATATTACAACATCAAATGACATTTTATTTTATATTAGATTATTAAATGTCATTTTTAAACTAAAATGTCATTTTTAAACTAAAATGTCATTTTTAAACTAAAATGTCATTTTTAAACTAAAATGTCATAAAAAATAAAAATATGTATTTATTAAAAATACATATATTTTATAAATACATAAATGTATTTTTTATTTTATATAAATGACTACTTCACTTGTTATTTCAGGTGAACAAATTCAAAATATAGCTGATGTATACTTGGGTTTAGATAAAGATTTCGCATATAATCCTTTTATTCGTGATCAATCACACAAACATAAAAATATATTAAAAATAAATAGTTTATATAATAATCCAAAAATCATATTTTGTTATACACATCGCATTCCTATTTTGTCTGAGAAAATTAAATATTTTAGGAATCATTTTATATTAATCACTCATAATTCGGATGAAAATATAGGGTATGATACATATGATGTTAAAAAAAAAAGCGTGATTGAAAATATATGTAATTGTGATAAATTAATAAAATGGTTTACGCAAAATTTATGTCTAGAACATAATAAAATATCTTTTTTACCTATTGGTGTTGCAAACCAACAATGGGAGCACGGTAAATATTTTTATCATCTTAATGTAAATCATTGTCCACCCAAAAACAAAAATATCTATTTTTACTTTGAAATTATGACAAATAAAACCAAACGCCAATTGTGTTATGACACGCTTATTTGTAAAGTACCATTTTTAAATAAAATTCAGCCCATAAATAATTTTCAGCGATTAAGTGAATATAAATTTTGTATATGCCCCGAAGGCAATGGGATGGATACCCATCGTTTTTGGGAAGCATTATATTTAAAATGTGTCCCGATTGTTGTTAAAAATCCTTTAACCGACATAATATGTAAAAATACGACATTGCCAATGGTAATCTTAAATACATGGGATGAATTGGATGTTAATAATTTACCAGACTATTATACTTTTAATTTTGAAAAAGCAAGCACATTTTTAGATTTAAATTTTTATATAAAGCAAATTAAAACTATTAATTAATATGTTTAATCTGGTATTATATTGTGTAAATCATTTATATAATAAATGATTTACCTTATAATTACTACATCTATAAATAATAAGTGTGGTCTAATAAATTCAAACCATAGACAAACAAGATATACTAATAGCATACAGCATATCTTAAAATTAATAGAATCTGATTCATCAATTAAACCTATTATAGTTGAAAATAATGGATTAAACCAAACATATTTAAATGAGCTTAATTGTGAAATTTGTTATACAAATAATAATGCTATAAATTGTTATCATAAAGGTGTGAATGAGTTATTAGATATAAAAGAAGTAATAAAGCGGTATAATATTCAGGATGATGATATTATTATAAAATTAACTGGGCGATATAAATTATTAAATTTAAGTTTTATAAACTTAGTTAAAAACAATAGTAATACTTATGACGCTTTTGTAAAATTTTTTAATGTTTGTACGAAACAATATATGTTTAATGATTGTGTATTAGGCTTATTTGCTATTAAATGTAAGCATTTAAAAAAATTTAATTACGAATGTATTAAAAGTCCTGAATGTGAGTTTGCTGATTATGTAAGAGAAAATATAAATAAAAATAAATTAATGGAAATAAAAAAATTAGATTTAGAATGTTGTTTTGCCGATGATTTAAGATTATTAATTGTATAATATATTTAATATGTCATATGGAAAATATACATACGGAACCCCTATTATACATTGGGGTAGTAACAACGCTAAATTAGTCGTAGGAAATTTTTGTTCAATTGCAGCAAATGTAAATATATATTTAGGAGGTAATCATAGGACAGATTGGGTTACTACATATCCATTTGGTCATATACATCAAAAAAAATTTAACATATTTAATGGTATTGGGCATCCATCATCAAAGGGAAATGTAATTATAGGTAATGATGTATGGATTGCTTCAAATGTAACAATTATGTCCGGCGTTACTATTGGCGATGGTGTTGTTATAGCAAATAATAGTCACGTTGTAAAAAATGTAGAACCATATAGTTTAATTGGAGGAAATCCGGCAAAATTAATTAAATATAGATTTACAACAGAACAAATAGAAAAATTATTAGAAATTAAATGGTGGAAATGGAATGACGATAAAATAAATAAATTTACACCATTGTTATGTAATAATAACATTGATGAATTTATAGAAAAAGCTTTACTCAATATATAAATTTTCACACAATTTTTTCCAAGATAGTTAATCCATTATTATTTGTGTATATTTCTTTTATCTTCCAATCTTTATTATTAATTATAAACTCATCAATTGCTTTTTGTAAACCACAATTAATTTCATCAATTGAATATCCTGTTTGTTTTGATTGACTAATGGCATCCCAACCATTTCGTATCGTTTCTCCATATATTCCATCAATCGTTGTATCATGCATAATAATATATTTAGTGGTAATCTTACTATATTTATCTAATTCTCTCTTGAGCTGTCCATAAACATGCCAAGTATCAATAAAGGTCATATCAACTTTTCCATCTACAATTAAATCAAGATCATTTATCCATTTATATTCAATGTTAATATCCAGTCCTTGAGTTAACTTTAACAATTCATTAATATCACACGCATTTATATCATTTAAAAGCATTTTTTTAATTGGTTTTTTATTGTTTAACAAGCCATAAACAAGGGCATATGATGATACACAACCACGCACACCTAATTCTATTATACTTTCGCATTCAGTTGCATATTTAAATAACGTAGGTAAATGTTCATATATATCAGAGTAATTATTACATAATTGTATGTATTTGTTGGCAATAGTATTCATTTTATATATTGTATATATTGTATATATTTAAATCATATTATATCTTAATCCGCTGCCAATGTGGCGGAAATAAATCGTTTGTATTTTTGGGGCCCAACGCGGGGCCAAACCACGTGGTAGGGTAATACACCCTAGGGGAGTTATCCCCTAAGTAGGCGCCCCACCAACTGAACGTGCTGTTGGCGATAATATGGTGCCGGCACAAGGACATGACGACGACTTGCTCCCAATCGTTGAGCTGGTGCTGAATACATTCATAGGTAAACCGGTTTTGGAAAAGGGGCTCGGCTTTCAGTGGCGACAGGAGTTGGGTTTCCACGTACGCTTGATCGGCGGCTTCACAGAAATAGAGGATATGCCATTTTTCTGGTGGCGGTGCTTGTTGTGCTTGCGCCAAGGTTTCGCACAAGGCGCTGGCTCTATCACTGGCAGTTTGCGTGTCTTGGAGAAATTGGGTTAAGGCGGCTTTATAATATTCCAAGGTCATTAGCGGGTGATGATTGGGGAGGCTGGCATAATCCCCGATCCGAAAATGAATGGCGAGCGTTTTTTCGTAGGGCTGTTGCGGGGTGTACGTATTTTTTAGCGTTGCTTGTGTTTTGCGAAGCTGCAGAAAGCGGTAGATTTTTTCTTCTTGGTCGGCGAAATATTTATACGATTGGAAATAGCCATTGAGTATGAGCGTTTGTTGTGGGCAATCGGGAATGGCTTGATAATGAAAATCGGGTTCGCGGTACTGAACGAGGAGGGGCTGGGGCGGGGACAATGGCGATTTGACAAACGGGGCGAGATTTTGTAAGAGGAGCGTGTCCCAGTAGGTTTTTTTGCGGACGCCACTTGTAATCGCTTGCGCCGAAAAGTAAAAGGGTTTTTTATAACGCAAACAATATGCCAAAAGAGCGAAGATTTGGAAGAGTTGGTTACCTAAACCGCCCATAATTTCGACGGTTCGCATTATGTTTTTTATTTTTAATAGCGGGATGGATTTATATATTTTTTTTTACATATATAAATCATTTCAGTATATAAATCATTTCATAGCAAACCCGCGGTTTATGAGCATTTTTTTTGCGCGGGTGGCAATATTTTTATAATGTTTTTTGCTATGTTTTGTTTTTCGCATTTTAGCCGACGCATATTCGCGGGCGCGGACATACGCCGCATAAATGCCCTTGAGGCTTATTTTACACGTGCCTTTGGCGCAAATGGGGAAGGAACTTTCGTTTATAGGACCCAGAAAACATTTCTTGCCACAGTTCGCTTTCATCGTACGACGGGCTTTGCGTGTTTTGGGTGCTTGTTTTGCCCAGCCTTTACTACTAAGCATTTATATAATATACATATATATTATAATACATATATAATACATAAATGAGTCTAGTTATAAATATACCTGAGCCTGAACTAGAGTTAGTACATAAAGACTCAGAAGAGCCAGTATATGGTAGCGAACCCAGTGATTCGGATGGCGATGCTGATGCTAATGCTAATGCTGATGCTAATGCTAATGCTAATGCTAATGCTTATGCTAATGCTAATGCTAATGCTAATGCTTATGCTAATGCTAATGCTAATGCTAATGCTAATGCTAATGCTAATGCTAATGCTAATGCTGATGCTGATGATGATGCTGATGATGATGCTGATGATGATGATGATGCTGATGATGGTATCACCTATCATAAATTGTCTTACCACGATGTCCAGACTCAAATTAATAAAGCTTATGCCCAAGATATTGTCCACCGCTATTCGTCGGCACTAGACATTCTGGCCAGTTATGTCAGAGGACAAAAAACCATCTATATGGAAACCCGTTCTCATATATCCGTCTTGTTAAATTGTTTAATGTTTCCGTCCATTTTTCTTTCGGCGTTGGTCACGGTTTTACAAGAACCTTTTGGCCAACATTATCCCGTGGTGTTGGCCAGTGTCTCGGGGGCGGTGACGTTTCTCTTGGCGTTGTCCAATTACGCCAATCTCGATGGCGCCGTGGAAGCCCATAAAATCTCATGTTACCAATATGACAAACTCCAATCTTATATTGAATTTCAATCCGGACAAGTCCTGCTTTTTAGTGACCCGATTTTAAACAGCGATAATATGGAGCGGTACTGCGAAAAGGAGCGACAAATATTAAATATGGAAGCCGAGACTATTGATGTCTCGCAGAATAGTGAGAAAAAAATCTGGTTGGTGAATGCCGAACGAGAGATGTTAAATCAAATACACCAAGTGCGGTTGGATGCCGAGAATGAACTTATTAATACGATGCGCGAGAGTATGATCCGGATTGAAACCCAAATTAAGGATATTAAAGAACTGAACCAATACGTCATTCCGCAAAAAATTCGGTATACTTACCCTATACTTTACAATACCAATGTTTTTTCGATTATTAAAAAGATTGATGACTACCGGGCGAAAACATTGACGGATTTAAAACACATCAAAAATGAATTGCGGTATATTCAGGCTTATTTGAAAAAAAATGCGATGGATGCGGGTACAGGCACAGGCACAAGCACAGGCACAAGCACAGAAGCAGAAACTATGAGAAAATATAAGAAAAGATCTTATGATTTATTTAAAGAGAAAAAACGCATTGTGAATATTATTTTGTTTTTGAATACGGCGTTTGCAATGATTGATAAAATGTTTCAACAAGAGATTTTAAACGCCAAATTGCGGAAAGAATATTGGCTGCGATTTTATTTATATGATACCTTATCCTGTTTCTGTGTGTGTTCGCCGTGGCTGAAAAGAATCTTGCCAACCAAATATATTGAACCCGAAACGGCTGGTGGTGATATTTTTGAGCAAATTTTGGGGTTTGGCATTTTGATTTAATGTAAAAAAATTGTTTATTTATTTTCTAATTGCTATGCTTCTATCCGGGGCAATGCCCCCTATGCTTCTATCCGGGGCAATGCCCCTATGCTTCTATGCGGGGGTGTGGGGGCAGCGCCCCTATGCTTCTATCCGGGGGTGTGGGGGCAGCGCCCCTATGCGGGCTGGCATTGACCCCAATTGGTCGTAGAGCCCTCTTTTAATCTGCTGTATTTTCTCCGTGTAGCCATCCAGTGAATAAGGAACGGCAATTTCCGACGTCTTTTCGGGTGCCGTGTGGGACATTAAATACCGGAATACTTGGACGGGCTTGGTCTGTCCGATGCGCCAACACCGGGCGATGGCTTGGGCTTCGACTGCTGGATTGAAGTGGGGGCTCGGGAAGTAGACTTCGCTGTAGTGCGCTTGGAGATTAAGGCCTTCGCGACACATTTTGAGTTGCGCCAAGAGAACGTTGACGGGCTCATTTAGCACGGCTTCCCGGTTTCCGTGGGGGACGCGACCGTCAAACTTTGCTACCGTCATCCCGTAGGAGAGGAGCACCCGTTCGTACGCGTCGATTTCTTGGTAAAACTGGCAAAACACGATTTTCCCGTTGCCGTTATCTTGCCGTTCCACTAGCGTCTCTATCACGGCGCGCATCTTGCTTTCCGATCCGTACAAGAGCCGTGAATAATCAAGGGGCTCTGCAAGGGGCTCTGCCCCTTCAACCCCGTCTTCTTCTTCTTTTGTTGCCTGCGCCTGTGTTCGCCGCTGTTGCAGGGCTTCATATCTCTCTATGGATTTTTTTAAAAGTGGGGGGTAAGTACAAATTTGCCGGGCGCGGGCCATATATTTCATCCGTATCTTGCGCTGGTCTTCTTCCTGTAAGATGGCCACCGCAATTCGATCATTTTCTTGTACGGGCACGTTACAGAACTGTAAGAGCGAGTGAATATGCGTAGCAAACTGTTGCTCGGTGGTATTGTCCCACGCCACTATTTCCGTGTGTTCTTCGACGGGCGGCAACACGATGCCGACACTCGCCTTGGTGCCTTGGTACACGTACTTGGTAAGTAGGTCGATTATCGTGTAAATGTAGCTTTTTTCTTCTCGCTCCTTGTTTTCGTAGCTAACTTTTTTACGGGCCGATGGTTTTGGGGGATTAACGCCTAGCAAACAGAGTAAATTATACAGTTCGCGCGTGTTGTTTTGGATCGGCGTGCCCGACACGAGCCAGCAAATCGCCAAAGAATTATGCTTACGTATCTTTTCGATGCCCTGAAACACGCTGGTTTTGTGGTGGCTCACGTTATGGGCTTCATCACATATGATACGCGCCCACGTAATGGAGTGGAGAAGGCTTTGCCGGGGCGGTGCTTGTGGCTGTGGCTGTGCCTGCTCTTGCTCTTGCTCTTGATCTGCTTGTGCCTGTGGCTGTGCCTGCTGTGCTTGTGGCTGTGCCTGTGGCCGTGATTGTGCCAATTGTCCGTAGGTGGTCAAGACAATGGGGCACGCTTCGATCTCAGCTTGCGTCATTCTTAGACTTTTCGGGTGCGTGCCGTGGTATACGAGCGCCTTATGGCCGAAATTTTTTTGGATGGCTTGCTCCCACTGGGTCAACAAGGTCTTGGGCAGTACAATCAGCGTGCGCCCGCGCTGAAAGTTCACTTGAATGAGCCCAAGCATTATAATCGTCTTCCCGAGCCCCATCTCCAGCGCCAGTATGCCACCCTTTACGTCAGACTCGACATGCTCCCGCGCCAAGCACCAAGCAAAACATTCGGCTTGGTAAACGGTTTTATTTAAGCCATTGCGAGTGAGAAATTGGTCGAAAGTAGTCATTTTGTTTTTTTTGTAATCGTATTCAGCAGAGTATATAGTAACTAAAAAAGTTTTTAAATTTTTTTCAATTTTTTGCAAAAAAAGTCCGGGATTTGCTCGGACTTTTTTTGCTGTACGGTTGTGTGCCTGCCTCTGCTTACGCTTGCGCTTGTGCCTGCTACGCTTGCGCTTGTGTGCCTGCCTCTGCTTACGCTTGCGCTTGTGCCTGGTGTTGCTCATAGATTTCTGTATGCATTTTTACGTAATTGATCGCATCATTTATATTGAGGAAGGTTTTCAGATAATTTACGGTTTTTACGGGTATAGACACATTGACTGAATTATTATAATACTCGGTCGGTTGTGGTATTTCTACCGAAATTTCATCTAAGGGTGCTTGTTTATTACTAAAAACCACCTTATGTGAGGTTTTTGTACATTTCCATTTAGATTCATTAAATAGGTAATGGATGTTGTTAATGATTGTATCCATCGGTGACATATATTACTGATACCTATTAAGATATCTTTAATATATATTTTCAATTTTTTATAATCTATTTCTATCCTCTCAACTGGAATTGAACCAGTGACCAAAAGATAACTTTAAACACTACAGTCTTTCGCTCTACCAACTGAGCTATGAGAGGTGTAATAGATATTTTTAATTTGATCGGATGGGAACTGTGGGGTTCGAACCCACGCGGTAATGTACCATTGGGTCTTAAATCCAACACCTTAACCACTCGGTCAAATTCCCTATATTCCTAATTTTTTTTATTACAGAGAAAGGTTTATTTCTCCGGCATATGCCTTCATGTCATATGATATTAAAAATACTTCCCTTTTTCGTCTGCGCTATGTATGCGTCTTCATTCTGTCCTCTGCTTCGTCATGTGTGCTACTTCGTCATGTGTGCTACTTCGCTATGTGCGCTCTGCTTCGTCATGTGTGCTTCGTCTTCATTATGTGCTTCGTCTTCATTATGTGCTCTGCTTCGTCATGTGTGCTCTGCTTCGTCATGTGTGCTTCGTCTTCATTATGTCCTATGTGCGCTCTGCTTCGTCATGTGCTTCGTCTTCATTATGTCCTATGTGTGCTACTTCGTCATGTGTGCTCTGCTTCGTTCATGTGCCTACAAATATATATATATATATAATAATGATGATAATGATAATAAAAAATATATATAATATAAAAAAATATATGTATAATAATAATAATAAAATATAATAAAAAAATATAATAATAAAAATATATAAATTAGTATCTTTTTGTAAAGTGATTTAAAAAAATGATGAGGGCAACTGTTCTTCTTGTGAAGAATAATCATTCATCGCCCATAACTACCCTACCCTAATCCCCATGAGGTTTTTTTACGGTTTGTGAGACCCATTTATAACTCACACTATACTAATAAGAGTATTCTTTAAATTACTTTTGTAGAAAATATATTTAAAATTATATTCTGTAAAGACAATAGAATGAACGATTCAAAGGAAGCCTTTACGGCTGAAAAGTATAATCGGCTTATTATCCAAGCGAAATGTCCTATAAAGGACGAGGAATGTGTCATTTGTTATGAAGCGCTCTTTGACAAATCCGTGATGTATCTCCCGTGTAAACATTTTTTTCATCATTCGTGTTTTAAAAAGGTTCTTGAAACCAAGAATTATACGTGCCCTTTTTGTCGGTTTGATTTTAAAGAGGCTTTACGCAAAACTGGCTTTAGATTTTATTCGGGCTATCATTTTATTGAAACTTATCTTGATGCGGTGGATGCTAATGTCGCACCTGATTTATTGAATTTGTTATATTGGAATATGGTGGATTATTATTCGGCCAATAATGCGGTGGCTACTGCTGAGGCGGTGGCTCTTGCGAATGCCGTGGCTCTTGCGAATGAGGCTACTGCGAATGCCGATGCTCTTGCGAATGCCGATGCTCTTGCGAATGCCGATGCTCTTGCGAATGAGGCTACTGCGAATGCCGATGCTCTTGCG
>Ga0114966_10001251_pt1 | contig 23612 bp, 22 predicted proteins | sample M_130207_XF_Meta_FD_87029 | JGI IMG/M metagenome (GOLD analysis project Ga0114966, IMG submission 87029) | Freshwater microbial communities from Lake Montjoie, Canada to study carbon cycling - M_130207_XF_MetaG | ecosystem: Environmental > Aquatic > Freshwater > Lake | place: Lake Montjoie... | reverse complement strand
TCGACCATTCTGCTGACGCCATTTTTTTGTTTGTCAATCAAACGAGCCACAGCCTCACAAGCCCCCACCGCACTGGCCGGTGACCATGGACTTGCCTCACCCACGAATTGCAACAGGCTCCGCCCCAAATTGATAACGAGTTGGCTCAGCATTGCATTGTGTTGAATTTGGGCCATTTTCAGTCCGAGTTACTGTTGTCCTAGTCGATCTACCGAAGCGCCGAAAGGTCTGATCAAAACAGAGAATCCGCCGCTCTCTTAGCGACGCGACTCAGCGGTTCCACCACGATACCCAATAACAATACCATCGACGACACGACAATCAGGTACAGACCCGATGACGAGGAAGCGTTCAACAATACAGGGCGGGCATCCGTCGGCCGGGGATTCATGGCCATCACCTTCAAAACGTTGGTATAATAGAAGAGGCTTAAGACTGTATTTAACCCCCCCGCAGCGAGCACAACCCACATAAACCAGTGGACCTGTGCTGCGTCATAGACTGCGGCAAATATAAAAAACTTGCCATAGAATCCACCAAGAGGCGGCAATCCAACCAAGCTGAACATACAAACGGCCATGCAGACAACCGGCAGCGGTGACTGATAAATCAAGCCTTTGTAATCTTCGATTTCCTCACTGAACAATTGATTGCGAAGCATGGCAACAATCGCAAATGCACCCAAATTCATGAACAAATACACCGGCAGATAGTAAAGCAGTCCTTCAATAGCCCTCGACGATTGCTCAGAAACATGCGCCCCCGCAGAAGAACGCAGGACAAGCAACGCCGAAACCGCCATCAGCATGTAGCCCGCATGCGCGATTGTCGAATAGGCGAGCAGGCGTTTGGCATTCACTTGGGAATAGGCGGCGAGATTTCCGAACGTGGCTGTCAGCACCGCGAGGAATCCTAGCCCCAACCCGAGCACCAGTGACAGTTCCGTCAATGGGCCACTCAATCCGCCAGTAACGGCCATCGAAAATCGCACCAGCAGGGCAAAAGCGGCTGCCTTGGAGCCAATAGAAAGAAAGCCTGCCACTTCGGCCGAAGCACCCTGAAAAGCATCTGGACACCAGAAATGAAATGGAACGACTGACAATTTAAACGCGAAGCCCACGACAATCATCAACAACGCGAGAAGCATGATTCGCGCCTCCAGATATCGAGTCCCAAATCCATTGAGAAAGAGTCCGTGCAGACGATCGCCTAATTCAGAAAACTCCGCTGTTCCTGTCAGTCCGGCAATCAGGCTGATGCCGTACAACAGTACGCCCGCAGCGCCAGCCCCATAGACGACAAACTTCAAGGCCGCTTCGCTGCTCTGCCGTCGCCCCTTCAGGAAGCCTGTCAATGCATAACTAGGAACACTCGCCATCTCAAGGCCGACAAACAGCATGAGCAGATGACTCGCACTCGACATCAACATCATGCCAATGACCGCTCCGCTGAGCATCACGTAAAAGTCCGGAGAATCTTCGCGATCCGGAATTCCCGTAAGAACCGCGAGGGCAACCACGAAAAGCAAGAAGAACAATAGCAATCCGCGAAAAAACACCGAAAATGAGTCGTGGACTGCAAGACCTGTAAACAACGACGTCGCGTGCCCTCCGTCCATGCTCAATTCCCAAAACTGAAATAGAACATTGAGAAACGCCGTCATGCCCCCGAACAGTGTGATCCAGTGAATCGGCAAGACCTTATCAAGACTGGTCAGACGTGCCAACAACGTCAATACGATTGCTCCGGACAAGATGATTTCCGGGAGAAAAAGCGCCAGGGAACGATACATGGACGCCTGCGTTGCGCCGCCACCGTTTAAAAACTGCTCGAAAAGCGACTGAAAGTCCATAACGTTCTCAACGGGATCCGGTAGTCGCCGGAAGGCCGAGCATCAGGGCCTCAACTCGAACTTCGAGCGGGGCAAAAGATGCACCACAAGCACATCGAAAAATCGGCTAAACACAACAACAAACGTCAATTACTACTGAACCAGAGTCGTCTGGATCGCTACCCCGGCACCGTGCATGGTGTCATAAGTCTGCGCCATGCTATCCACCAAGGCCCCAATGGACCCATCCATGACATTGAAAAGCAAACCGGGAAAGACACCTAAAACAATCGCACACACAACCAAGGTGTAAGCCACGGTTAATTCGCGGGCATTTATTGGAGTAATCGCTTCGGCGTGAGGCCCTTTGTACTCCGGCCCGAAATAGACTCTCTGTATCGTCCACAGGATATAACCCGCGGTTAAAATCACGCCAGCCGCCGAAATGATCGCCAGCAGTGGATCATAATTCCAGCAACTCAACACCGAAAAGATTTCTCCAACAAACCCACACAGCCCTGGCAACCCGAGACCAGCAAAAAATATCACGGCCGCCAACCCGGTGTAGTGTGGCATCAGCTGGGCGATCCCACCAAACTTGTTCAAATCCCGATGGTGAACTCGGTCATACAACACACCAACCATAAAGAACATTCCCGTTGAAGAGATCCCGTGTGCCACCATCTGAAACATGGCGGCATTGACCCCCATTTTCCAGTAATCAACGCCGAATGTTTTTCCATCAGAAATTTTCCAGACGGCGAGACCCAGTAGCACATACCCCATGTGACTCACGGAACTGTATGCCACGAGGCGTTTGAAGTCGGTTTGTGCCATCGCCGCGAATGCCCCATAAATGATGCTGAACACGCCGAGAGCCACCAAGAAATACGCCGCATACTGCACGCCGTAGGGACACAACGGAAAGGCGATGCGGATGATGCCATAACCACCAAGTTTCAAGAGAATTCCAGCCAGTATCATCGAGATTGGCGTTGGAGCTTCCACGTGCGCGTCGGGCAACCATGTATGAAAGGGGAAGGACGGCAATTTGATCGCAAAGCCGATGAACAACAGGATGAATGCGGCGATCTGAATCGACTCGCTATAGGCCGGAACTGATCCATGTCCGGCGGCCACATCGGCCAGATACAGCAAATCAAAACTGCGACCGCTGTTGAAGTAAAACATCAACATCGCGATAAGCATCAACACACCGCCGGCCAACGTGTAAAGAAAGAATTTGATCGCGGCATATTCGCGACGCGGACCGCCCCAAACGCCGATCAGAAAGTACATCGGCAGAAGCATCACTTCCCAAAAGACGTAAAATAGAAAGAAATCGAGCGATAGAAAGACGCCGAGGACTCCCGTTTCAAGGAGCAGAAACAACATCAGGTAACCCTTGACGTGCTTGTCGATGCTCCAGGAGGCCAGTGCGGAGAGAACAAAAACCAATCCCGTGAGCATCACCAACGGGAGGCTGATGCCGTCTAGGCCCAATTTAAAAAACACGTTCCAGTTGGGGATCCAAGGAACACTGCATCCAAACTGCATTCCGGGGTTGGTGATGTCGAAACCCAGATAAAGCTGGATTGTCAGCGCAAATGTCAGAGCCGTTCCGAGCAATGTGAAATACCGCATCCCCTCCTTCGCCTGGGAATCAAAGGCAAGGAGACCCACGGCAAACACCGCGGGCAGGAAAATTACAAAACTTAGAATTGAATCCGAACTCAACATGGTGTTCTCAATTTTTCAAACGCTGCCATGCCCTGGCCGCAGAGAGCGGGTCTTCACACCGAACAAACAAAACATCACTTCGGAACAGAAGTAAACAGCACTGCAAACAACACAACCACACCCACGGCAATCCACATGACATACTGCCGCAAATGACCCGTCTGAACAACTCGCAACGACATCCCGACCGATCGAGTTGCCTTTCCTACAAAATTGACAAAGCCGTCGATCATCCCCTCGTCGAATTTTCGATCCCAAAACGCCACTGCCTGAGTCATCTTGGCGGAACAGTGCAGAATCGGATCCAAGATCTGTTTGTCAAACGCGGCGCACCACGATGAAACAATGTGGACGGGATGAACAAAAATTACATCGTACAGCCCGTCAAACCTCCATTTATCCATCACAAAGTCGTAGACACTCGGGAACTGACGACGAATTTCCTCCGGACGGATCAGCCGGGCACAATACATGGCATACGCGATCACTGTTCCGGAAAACGCGGCCACGAGTGCCAATAACCCAGCTTGGCCATGCACGGCATGAATCTGGTGGTGGCTTGGCAGGGTGATCCTGAGAGGACCGAGCGACGTGTACGGCTCCGAGGCCGAGACCACCTCACTGTCAGCAATCAGTTGGTAAAGTGGACCCGCCTCTCCGGCACCACCGAGGAACCAACCCCAGCCACAGGATGCTGCCAGAACGGCGAGGACAATCAATGGCATCGTCATCACTCGTGGCGATTCTTGGCAGTGATCGTAAACATGCCGATCACGTGGCTCACCTGCAAATGTCAAAAACCACAGGCGGAACATATAGAATGCCGTAATCCCAGCGGTCAGCAAGGGAGTCATAAACAACAGGATGTGAACAGAATTCAAATCAGAATAGGCCAGCGCCGACGCCACAATAGCGTCTTTGGAATAGAAGCCTGAGAGGCCGATATTGACGCCTGGAATCGCTAAACCCGCAATCGCGATGACACCGACAAGCATCGTATACGCCGTGATCGGCATTTTACGACGCAGACCACCCATACGTGGCATCTCTTGGACATGATGACAACCCGCAATGACGCTGCCTGAACAGAGAAACATCAGTGATTTGAAGAATGCGTGCGTTACCAGATGAAACAGCCCTGCCCCCCATCCGCCCACACCGATCGCCAGCATCATGTAACCGAGTTGACTAATTGTCGAGTAGGCAAGCACACGCTTGATGTCGGTGGCAACAACGGCGATTGTCGCGGCGACGAACAGCGTGATGCAACCGATATAGGCGATCACGAGCAGGACCTCAGGGGTGAACATCGGATAGAACCGCCCCGCGAGATAGACCCCCGCCGCCACCATCGTGGCCGAGTGAACCAGAGCCGACACAGGAGTTGGACCCTCCATTGCATCAGGCAACCAGGTCTGAAGCGGAAATTGTGCACTCTTGCCGATGCACCCAGCGAAAATTCCGCAACCCGCCGCAATCAACAACAAGTAACTGATCACCCGCGGTTGGCCGTCCTGTTCCATTCGATGGCCGGCGGTATCACGCAGATAAACGCGTTGGCCGTCTTCGGAGACATCCAGCTGACCATCGTGACCACGAACCATCGTGAACAGCCCAGCAGTGTTGCCATCAGCTGAGTCCGCGAATTTAAAAGTCCCAAACCACGTCCACAGAATCATCAAACCAATCAGGAACCCGAAATCACCCACGCGGTTCATGATAAACGCCTTATTGGCGGCGTTACTCGCGGACTTTCGTTCGATGTAGAAGCCGATCAGCAGGTAACTGCAGACGCCGACCAGTTCCCAAAAAATAAAGACTTGAAAAATGTTACCCGCGAGAACCAAGCCCAGCATCGAGAAACAGAACAACGAAAGATAGGCAAAGAACCGATGGAATCTCCCGGGACGAGTGAAGTGCCCATGCCTCACATGAACGTCATGATCCTCGTACTCCTCAGTCAATTCGTCCTTCATGTACCCGATCGCAAATACGTGGATACAGGTGGCGATGAAGGTGACCATTGTAAACATCACCAACGTCAGACTGTCGATGTACCAGTCCAGCGACAATCGCAATGCGCCGAAGCGGGCCAATTCGTAAAATGTTCCCGAATAGGCTTTCGAGCGGGGTGAGGCCTCAAAGTGGGATGGCTCCGCCTCGTGACCCGCATTGGTGGCATGGTCATGAGCGACATGCGCCTCGTGTACGACCTCGTGTTCACTGCCGCCGACATGATCGACCGGGGCACGTACGGCCCACCCGGTCGCATTCGCCCAGACCAACAATGCAGAGAAGCTACAGAGGAAACCGATTCCGATGCATGCAACCGCACAAAACGCCGCTGATTTGCTGAGTCGATGTGACCATCGCAGCCAATAAATTTCGGCGACGAACCCGAGCAGCGGCAGCAGCCACGCCACTGTCAGGAGGTTCTTTAGGATTTCACCGGTTGTATCCATGATGATTCGTCAGCAACAAAAAGAGAGGAGCAACAGCCTCAAGACCTGTGAGATAGCGATCAACAAACCTTAGCCGTGCAGTTCCGTGCCTCGATCGACATCGATCGTCAAGTGGTTGTTGTAATAGTTCAGTGCAATTGCCAAGGCAACTGCCGCTTCCGCCGCCGCCAGAACGATAACGAAAAGTGCAGTCACCTGACCGTCCAATCCTAGGGGCGTGTACCGAGAAAACGCCACGAAATTGACATTCGCTCCATTTAAAACGAGCTCAACACCCATCAGAACACCGATTGCGTTGCGTTTTGTCGCCATGCAGACGACTCCGCAAACAAACAATACAGCACCGACGGTCAGGTAGGCCTCGAGCCCCACGTCATTCATCCTCACTGCCTCATTTCCTATCACGACGATGGCCGACCGATCGGATAACAGGGTCTTCACCATCAAAGATCTTCCGTAATTCCCGCATCGACGCGCCGCTTCGCGCGAGCCAGATAAGCTGCTCCTACAAGCACAACCAACAAGTGAACTGAAACGATTTCAAACGGCAGCAAATAACCTGGAGCCAACCGGCTGCCCGGAGCATGATTCAAGTCTCGATCCGGCCTCAAACCGTAAAACGCCATTCCGAGTTGTCGGACGGTTCGCCCTGCCTGACTCCGGGCCACCAAAATTTCGCGAGACTCACGTGCGGAGGACCGCAACGCAGGGTCGCTTTCATGACTGGCGAAATCTTCGCTCACATCAGCAAGCTGACCGGCAATTGCGTCGGCAACATTCTGACTGAGATTCCGCGATTTGACTCGACTTTCCAGATCGATCCAAGAAACGGACCGAACGGAAAACATCAACACGGACAACAGGAGCAGGCCGACGCCCGCACCCAGAAAACCTTCGGCTGGAGACGTCTTGATCTGAACCGTTGGGCCGCTGGCGGTGAGCATGACACCGAAGACCAGTAGCACAACCGTTCCACCGACGTAAATCAGGAGTTGGGCCGCACCAAGAAAGTCTGCATGTAACAGGAAAAACAAGGCTGCAACAGAGCCCAGCGAAACCACCAACCAGAGGGCCATTCGGACCACATTTTGGGTCGCCGCGACAGCGATCGCACCCCCACACGCCAGAACAGCGAAGACGGCGAACAAAAACTGCTCAATCATCGCGCCATCCTCCCAGCGTTCCCAGCAATTCCGGAAACATCCTCAGGATTCACCTGCCGAGCAACGAGCCCATTCGACACCGGCGCCAACGATGCATGAGCACCCAGCGGAGAGCCAAACAAGACCGGTCGACGCAAGTCCGAAGACGCAAGAATCAGCGGCCAGAGAACCGCGCCAAGAAATAACACGCAACTGATTGGAACCAGATACTTTAAACACGTTGTCATCACTTGGTCGATCCGAAGTCGGGGCAGAGTCCACCGAACCCAGATCTGCACGAGTACCAGCAGGCTGGCCTTAACAATAAAGACCTTCGCCCCAAACAGATTGATGAGGTAACCACCTAGGACAAAGCCCCTCACCGGAAAATCTTCACCCCAACCGCGGATCCCACTCAGCAGCGTTTCAGGGAAACACAAGCCGGTATCCCAACCGCCGAGAAAGAGCAGAACTGCGACCCCACTGACCGCAAACATACTTGCGTATTCCGCCAAAAAAAAGATGGACCAACGGAATCCGCTGTATTCCGTATGGAAACCAGCCACCAACTCGCTTTCGGCCTCCGCCAAATCGAATGGGGCCCGCTTCACGCTTGCCGTAGCAACGGTGAAGTAACAAAAGAAGGCAAAGAAGGCGAACGGGTCATGAAAGATAAACCAATTCCAAAATCCACCAGACTGCATTCTTCCAACGACTTGAAGATTGAGCGACCCGGCAATCACTAGCGGCACCAAGGCACAAATCGCCATCGGAATTTCGTAACTCACCATCTGAGCCGCCTCACGCATGGCCCCGAACAAGGCCCATTTGGAGCCGCTAGAATAACCTGCCAGGATGATCCCGAACACTTCCAGCGACAGTATCGCCAGAATTAAAAACGCACCGCATTCCGACGCCACTCCAACCCACCCATCAGAGATCGGCAAAACCATGAATGCCGCAAAAGATGCAACAGCAGCGAGATACGGAGACGCGCGAAAGATCATCGAATCGGCGGATGCCGGAATCAGATCTTCTTTCTGAATCAATTTGATGCCGTCTGCCAGCGTCTGCAACCAACCAAACTTTCCACCAACCCGTGTAGGGCCGAGCCGATCCTGAATTCGACCTGCCACCTTTCGCTCAAGCCAGATGTAAACCATCGGCAGTACGGCAAACAAACTGATCAGAAACGTCGCGTGGACAAGTCCGGCCAGCAAAAACACGACCAGCGCAACAAGTTCATAACTTCCCAAGGAAGCCAATCGATCGGCTAAAAATTGCTGAATCGTCAGCGAGGCGAGGGGGCCGTGCATGCGGTGGCTCTTAATGCTTCGGGTCGGTAGGGTGGGTCAACAGCACCCCACGCTGCCGGAGAACTATGTCAGATGAGATTTCGCGATTCAAGCGAACGGGTCATGAAACACCCGCATTCCCACGGATGAGAACGTACAGCGCAATTCATTTTCAGCATTGATACGAGTCACTCTGAGACGATTTTGCTTCCCTCGAATGACCGTGGTCATCCCCCGATCGAGTACATCGGTCGAGCCGGTTGAATGAAACGGGCGGTGTTGATCTCGTGACCCTCTTTCTTGGCGGCAATACTGGATCGGATCGCGGCGATGATGGATGCGTCCGTGGCATCGCCGCGTAGCAAGCTGCGGACGTCTGTCTCATCTAAGCTGAAGAGGCAGTTGCGAATCTTACCATCGGCCGTCATCCGAAGCCGATTGCAGTTCATGCAGAACGGCTGACTGATGGAGGCAATAAAGCCGATTCGACCGATGCCATCTTGAAACATGAAATCGCTGGCCGGTCCGCCGTGTCCCGTTGCAGAGGCAGGTATCACCCGACCGGATGAGGAACCCGTTGAAGACTCAGTGTTGACTGAACCCTGAACCGAAACCGGAACGAGGGGCATAATTTCACTGGCGAGGCGTTCCAAGATTTCATGCGCGAAAAGAACCTTGCCTCGCTCCCACGAGTTATCTGCATCCAGCGGCATGTATTCGATGAAACGAACTTCGACTCCTGTTTCGCGGGCAAAGTGACCGAAGGGTACAATTTCTTCTTCGGTCATGCCGCGCACTGAAACCGCATTCACCTTCACGGGATGGAAGCCAACCCGCTGCGCAACTTGAATTCCTTCAATCACTTTTTCAAACCCATCGCGGCGAGTAAATTTCTTGAAGGTTTCCGGCGTGAGCGCATCGAGGCTGACGTTGATACGCCGCAGACCTGCGGCATACAGGTCTGCCGCCTGCTCGGCAAGCAAGATGCCGTTTGTCGTGAGTCCGATGTCCTTGACTCCAGGAATCGCTGCGAGTTTCGCCACGAGGTCATGAAGCGTCCGCCGAACCAGAGGCTCACCGCCAGTCAAACGCAATTTTTCGATCCCCAATGGGACCGCGATTCTCACGAACCGTTCGATTTCCTCAAATGTCAGCAGTTCGGACTTATCCATGAACTGCACATCTTCCGCGGGCATGCAGTAGAAGCAGCGAATATTGCAGCGATCTGTGACGCTGATGCGGAGATTGTTATGAAGGCGACCGAAGGAATCGATCAACGGAAGCAACGCGTGGCTCATATCAATACGCCCCCTGGATGAACCCACTCGGTCGAACCGTCTGCCCAGTTCTCTTTCTTCCAAATCGGCACCCACACTTTTAATTCGTCAATCAGGAACTGCCCCGCCTCAAAAGCCTGTTGACGATGCGGACAACTCACCGCGACTGCGACACAGACCTCACCGAGTTCCAAGTGTCCGAGCCGATGTTCGATGCACACCTTGTCAACCGGCCAACGCGACCGAGCGTTTTCGACCAACTCCGCCAACTTAGCCTGAGCCATTTCCGGATAGGCTTCGTAGTCGAGGGCGACTGTCTGCCGGCCAGCGGTCGATTCGCGAACCGTTCCGAGAAAGAGGACGACCGCCCCGGACTGAGGTGATCGGACAGCTTCTGTCAGGGCATGATAATCGATCGGATTTTGAGTGAGAGTGATCATTTTCGTCATCCACTCTTCCACAACGTCATCGAAGGGAAGCGGTTGGGTGCGGGAATTTTCCGGAGCATGTCTGACAGTCGAATCGACGGGCTCACGTCTAGCGACGAACCTATCCTGCATTTAAAAACAATTCGTGTTCCCGGTGGGCGAAGCACCCGTTGAGCCGGAATCGACACGCGACGTTCTTCAGGGCTTCGGCAGAGCCCGACCCTCACCTTTTCAACACGCCTCTATCCTCCACTGACCGGTGGAAAGCAAGCGACTTCGTCAGCCACGTTGAGCGTCGTGTTGTCCGTAGCGTACTTACTGTTTACCGCAACCAACAGTCGAGGGACGAGCAAAATGAGATCGGGACAGTTTTCCACCAGTCGTTGTTTGAGCACAGAAACCGTCTCACCATCGTGCCACGGCACCTCAATCACTGCTTCACCAGCGAGATCACGAGCCTTAGCAAAGAGCTTGACGAGTAATGGTTTCACAAATTTTCCTGAGGGGGCCGCACGACTTCGCTCATCAGTGCCAGCAAATTTTTATCGGGATCGTGCAGAAACGCCATCCATAAATCGTGTTCTGGCATCGGGGCGACGAGACTGGGAGCCGAGACAAATTCGACACCTTGCTGAGACAGAGTCTCGTAGGTCTGCTGAATGTCATCGACTTTGTAATAGATGATCAATGCCGTGCGTTCGCTCTGAGGCAGCTCCGTCTTGGACAACATCAGCCGGATCTCGCCACAGTCGAAAAAACCCATACTCGGCAACTCGAACAAAAAATGCATCCCGAGGATATCACGATAAAATGCGACTGCGCGTGGGACATCCTGAACGTTGATGGCGATCTGACGGATGCAATTAAGCTTCACCATCACGGATTCACTTTGACGACAGCATCGACGACCACCAACTTGTGGTTCTCGACGTCATATTGATATCTTTTCCCACCCGGCAACACAGGTAACTGGATCCGATTGTCCTTGATGATTTTTTCCATGAACTCGTCGTAGTCGTTCGGATAACGATCTTCATTCGCTTTGAACAGATTCAACGCTGCTTCGATGTACGATGTCGAAATCTTCTCGAGCATCGGACCATAGGCAGACAACGCCGCGGTTGCTGGATCTGTCGCGTTAATCTTGCCGTCGCTGACCTTGGATCCGGAATTCGGGTCGAACTGGCCGATCTCTTGCGTCTTCTTTCCGATGATGCTGCTGGGCGATTTCTGAGTCTGTTCTTCGAGTGAAGGCATTCCGCAGCCGCAGACGGTCAGCAATATCAGCCACCGTCCCATACGTGTCGTCGTCATGAATAGCTCCTTCCGATTTGAGCCGACTTTTTTAATCGCTGTCTGGAATGCAGTCTAACAAACAACCGAACGACTCATCCAATGTGGGACGGCGAATGCCCGCCGACATTTTTGCGGAACTTAGTCAAGCACTCCCACAACCCATCAGTCCAAGCGAGTCCATCTCTGGTGAAAGGGACGATCACGCCGGCTCCCTCCTCAATCAGTGTTGTCCGCTTCCGGTGTTAAACTCGGCCGCGGCTCCTTTTCTTCGTCACTGCCGACACCCACAGCCATCCCCCCCCCCTTCCGGTCGCCTGATGTTCGCCGTCTCAAGGAAATGGTCTCAAAATCCATTTCTTTCCACGCCCGTGATTTCGATCTCGGCAGGAGATTGAGGGATGACGACTTGTTTAAAGATGGCGTAGATCATCACCCTGTCCAAAAGAGACGACCCTCAAATATCGTGAACGATCTCGAATAAACCCGACTCGCGACGAACGCCCTTGACCGCAGTTCCGGTCTCTAGTGTCAACTGAATCCGATGCGTTTTCAAGTTCTCCAGCGGCGATCTCGTTCGGGAGAACACGCAAATCGTTCGTGATCACTGCGCCCGATGGTAACGCGGGGATGCGTGCTGACGAATTAGCATTCCATTCCCGTCGGAGTTATTGCCTCTCAAATTCGGCGGATTTCGGTAGGGTTCCACGTCGACAACGACAAAAATGTCCCGCCGTGGGATTTTTAGAGAACCATTTCGATTTCACACGAAGTCGCTCATAAACGCCCACAGTTTTCATCCGACTCGGTTGACCTCAGAACAATCAAAAGCTCATCGGCGATTGAATATTGACCTTCATTCGAAACCAACCCGATCGAATCAGACGGAGAGCCCCCTAAAAATCCATCACCACGGCGTGCGGTGGCATGCCGTGGTTCCATGCGAGAATCCATTCGGGCATGAGCGGAAAAATCCTCGAAAAAAAGTTCCCGTCACAGAATGTCAATCCTGCGCAGGACTGTTCGATAAAATCCACGATCGATCTTCCGTAAAATCGTTTCGCTTTGGCGAACAAGTACAATCGATCCACCAACCGATGAACACCAACGCTATCGATCCTCACGCGGGCAGGCGATGGAACGGCGGAGACCGTGAGCGCCGGCGAATCGACGATTTTGAATCCTTCCGCGTGCGAGTTCATCAACGGAGGAAAAGCGGTGTTGCTTCGCCCACAAACCTGTTTGCAAGCTCGGTTGTCGGAGTCTGACGCACGGCTCCGATTGCGTTTGAATTTCGATTGATGGGTTTTGAGAAAGGTGAAGGTCGACCGCGCAGTCCGCTCAGACCATGAAAGATAGCCGTATCGAACTAATGACGCCCGGTCGAACAACAACGGCGGCACCCTGAGGGGAAACGTCATGGAAACGAGGTCTCCGCCAGAGTCCTTCAAGTCGCAGCTTGGTTCAAATCCTGCTTGAGCTCAGACCGAGAAGCGATGGCACACCGGCGACGCGTAAGGATACGGGGCTTACGGAGCATGGGATTACGATGATTGTCCCGTCGCAGAGGATCGTTTTTATGTTGTTTTGCCATACAGCACAACAACTTACGGCTTTGACAAAATTTTGACAAAGACGTGACGGACCGATGACACTCGACTTTCCATATTTCGCTACGTTAAAGGATGAATAATGGGGTAACGAGAGAGATTTTTCTCTGTTGCGCCTCCGGAGGCGGATGAATTTGCCTCGGCCGAATTTAAGAAATTCCAATACGATTGGAAATCGGATGTCGATGAGTCCTCCCGTACGTCACAAGCATAAGTCAGCGCACCATCCGTCTGGGCAGGGGACTGCCAGCCATGTTTCAGAGGAACGGGAGTCGCGGACCACCGATGCGGTTCTGATCGATCAGACCGCATTGGTCGACAACGAGGACCTTCCCGTGTGGGAGAGTTGGCTGCCCGACAACCTCCGTTGGAACAACATCGACTGGGTGGTCTTGTCATGGATGGTGTCCATGCACGTGGGTGCGGCTGTTGCTCCATTTTATTTTAATTGGCAGTCTCTCGCGACCTGCTTTGCGTTACATTGGTTTACGGCCAGTATCGGGATTTGCCTAGGATATCACCGATTTCTATCGCACAAGTCATTCAAAGTTGTCCCACCGGTAAAATTCGTCGCTTTGTTGGCTGGCTCACTTTCCGGCGAAGGCTCACCTTTGATTTGGGCCGCCACCCATCGGCTGCATCATCAGCGATCCGATCAAGCGGGTGATCCCCACTCACCACTCATCAACGCCATTTGGTCACACCTGACATGGTTGTTCGTCGCTAGGAATCAAATTCAGCGGGATGCTTTGTTTGCAAAGTACACGCCTGACCTAATGCGAGATCCGATGTTGCTCTTCTTTGAGAAAACATACTTTCTCTGGCTGGTCGCCTCCGGCGTCCTGCTGTACGCCGTCGGTGGGATGCCAATGCTGTTGTGGGGCCTGTGCATGAGGATGGTTCTTGTCTATCACGGCACATGGTTCGTGAACTCAGCAACACACATTTGGGGTTATCGCAACTACGACGTTCGCGACGAAAGCCGCAACTTATGGTGGGTGGCCATTTGGGCCTACGGAGAAGGCTGGCACAACAACCATCATGCCCATCCGCACGTCGCTCCAGCAGGTCATCAGTGGTGGGAACTCGATCCCACGTGGTGGGCGATTAAGACGCTGCGATTCTTCCACTTGGCATACGACGTGGATGATCGAATTCCGATGAAGGAAACCGGTCGCGAACCCGCGACCGCCACTTGAGAGGCCGTCTGTGTGATCGGTACGAAAAGTCGTCGACCGCATCAAAGTACGAGAAATCCCGGCTGTTCCAAAACAGCCGGGATTTCTCGTTTCTGAGAACAGAGCGGCGTCTCAACCGACATGCCTCAAGAACGAAATACGGCCGGAGGCAACCCACTCGGCGACGTAAATGTTACCCGACGCATCAAAACAGGCGTCATGCGGATGGATGAAGCGACCCGCCTGCCAACGTGTGGGTTGAAGACGCATCTGAAAACCATCGAGGACTTGCTTGGTCCACTCGGCATCGTAACCCAGATGAACGAGAACCTGATTGTCCTTGTCGAGAATCGTGACTCGTGCATGCAGGTCCGGGACGAGCAAGTCCGTGCCGCGCGTATCGAGATGCGCCGGGAGACTGAGGATGTTGTTGACGAGTTTATCCGGTTGGGGCTCTCCATCTAGGCTGAAATATTGCAGACGCGCGTTGGCACGATCGGCCACGACGAGGAGCGGCTCACGGCCGGGGCGGTTGTCCAACCAGAGGCCATGCGGCATCTTGAACTGTCCCGTTTCAGTACCTGTTCCGCCAAACGTGCGAAGGTATTTTGCATCTTTGTTGTACTGGTGAATGAAGTTCGCTCCGTACCCGTCAGCGACATAGAAACCTCCATCCGGAGCGAACGCGATATTGGTCGGGCTGAACTGACTCGCATCGGTGTATTTGCCGCTCGCCACGGGTTGTTGCATCTCCCACACGTTTTCGCCCGTGAGTGTTGTTTTTGTGACTTTGCTCTGAGGCTTGTTCCACGACAGGTAGAGGAACTCCTCATTCCCTTCCTTTCGAATGTCGATCCCATGGCCCCCGCCCGAGTATTCGCTGCCCCACGAGCGGACAAATTTTCCGGACGGTTCAAATACGACAACCGGATCCACGCCCTTCGGGGCACGATGCGTAATATAAATCAGACCAGACTCGTCAACAGCAACACCATGTGTATCGAACCACCGGATGTGATCGGGAACCGCGCCCCATCCGTGATGACACGAGTACTTGTGACCATCGATGCCGATCACTGGAGTCTTGTTTCCCGACTTGTCGTCGGCATGCACAAACGGGGCGGCGCCAATGCTCACGGAGGCAGCGGCAGCAGTCACGAGAAAGTCTCGACGGGTCGGATGCGGATCAGTGGAGTTTGAGAGGAGCGGTTGGGGCATCGCGGATTCCTTCGAAATCTCTACGGATTCATGGTGATGCTCTCGAAGAACATCAAACGAAAAGCCTCCGGATGATAAGCCGAATCCGGTACGAACTGCAATCGCTCAAGAATCGCTTGGCTCCCGGATGTGCCACCAGTCAACAATGACGATCCGGTCAAATCGCGTCGCCAAACATTGTTTTTCGGAACGGTTAACGTTGAACCTCGGCCTACGGTTACTGCATTGAAATTATCGTGCATCAGGCCTCTGAGTCTCATTCACCAGGAGTTGAAAATAATGATCAAAACTCGCGAAAGAACGCCGCAAGCAATTTCTATAAATCGACTTACACGATCCGGACCGATGTCCGCCGCTGAGACTCAAACGCCCCAGCAAAGACCATCACAACAATTATTAGGGATCGTTCGTGACTGGGTCGAACGCGAAATTACCTTCGTCGATCACCCTCAATTCCGCAAAAGGAATGCCACTCGGACATTCACTTGCCAGCGCCCTGCGTCGCTGGATCAAAGGCACCCGTTGCAGAAACTGGAACCTGGCCTCGCGTTTGTCGCGGGGATGGTTGAAATGCCGCTTCTGTCATTGGAAGAGGAACAACATTTATTCGCGTGGATGAACTTTTTAAAATACCGTGCCGAACGGAGTCGCAAAAAGTTAAGTTTGAACCATCCTGATGAACTCCTCGTGAAAAAGATTGATTCCTATCTGCTTGAGGCCACGTCCGTTAGGAATGACATCGTCCGGAGCAACTTACGACTCGTGGTCTCACTGGCCAAAAAGCTATCGGCGATGAAGCAGGCTGGGGCTCTCGATCAAATGTCAGAACTGATCAGCGAAGGAACTCTGCCGCTGATCCGAGCGGTAGAACTGTTCGACGTCAGCCTTGGCAATCGATTTAGCACTTATGCGACGTGGGCGGTGCGAAATCAGATGTTCCGTTTCCTGAAACGGCGGCGTTCGCTGGTGGAGTCCCCGGGTGGTGAAAATGATCATTGGATGAATCGGGTGGTCGATAACCGTCCCTATCCCGAAAATGACCAGAGACAGTCCGCTCAGCGCGCTCAACTTGTGGAAACCCTGCTGACGCAGCTTTCACAACGAGAACGAATGATCGTTGCCGCTCGATTTGGACTCTGCGGTCATCCGCGAGGGCAGAGCCTGAATGAAATCGCGAATCAAGTCGGACTCAGCAAAGAGCGGATCCGGCAAATCGTGATCGCCTCACTTGAAAAGTTGCACGATGTGGCGCAGGTCGGATTCTTAAAGGTCGGTGAGATTGATTAATGCCCCCCCCTCCCGTCCCTGTGGCATGGCGATCACTCCTAGCAATCCTGAGGAAGTAAAAAGAACAGTAAACACCACCCAGTGGAACATATTGTCATCACTCTGTAGTCGAATGCGTTGTGATGAAACGCACAGCGCTCTGAATAGCCACTCGAAAAATACGCTGTCTTGGTTAGCGAGTGGCGGTCTGTTTTTTGAAACTGATGGTACCAAACGGACGCGTCGGTGAATGGCCTTCGAACTGTGAAACTCGACAACAGACCGATTGTAAAAAACTTCGACTGAGAATTTGAAGATCCTCTGGCTAGTGACGAATTGCTTCAGATACGATCTGCGGACCTCAGAGGAACGTCTCTCCGCAAGCCACGGCTAAATTTGTGACTCACGCAACGTGGAAACAACTTTCTTGGATCAAGAAGGGACTCGGATTCTGGTTAAGGCCGTCGCAAACTTTGAAGTCGGTATTTACGGAGTTGGCTGGCGGCCTGTTTGGGGATCGGACGTCGGCATCAACCTCAGTTGCGTCTCTCGGTAAATCTCGTACGTCTTTGGTACCGGATTTGCCGAATCCGTCGTAAAGGCGATCCTTAGTCTGACAGCGGTTGTGTTCGCCACTTGCATCTAGCGGCGAACATTCATCACCATGTCCCACAACGAACAATGATAACTAACGCAACAACTCCGGTAATCGTTTGACTTGCGTCGAGGCCCTTATTATTTTTTGGGTACTAACCTCGTTAGGCCTTTGGCTACTCGAGCTCTAATCGGTTGCAGCAGGATCTTGGCGTGGAGTCTTATTTGCTACATACAGGATTCCTGCCGCAAGCAGTTCTGAGCTGAACCAGACGGCGCGTAACAGAGCCGCCGCGGCGACGGCACGCGTTGGTCCAATCGATGCTTGATCCTGCAGCATTTCAACCAAGATCCACTCACGAACTCCAAGACCGCCGGGCGCGATCAGAATCACGAATCCACCCACCGTCGAGGTACAGACGGCAGCTAACCAGAGCGGAAACTGGTCAAAATTAAAGGTCCCGTCCGAAACCGCCTGCAATGTGCATCCCAGACTCAGTGCATGTAAGCACCAACCGAGCGATGTCATCAATGCTCCCTGAACCAGCAGGCCTGCATTAAACTCCGAGACTGCCTTAACATTCGGAACCCTTCGCAGCGTTTTTTGGCCAATAAGAGTGAAAACATTGGCACCCAGTGGCGTGATGCCAATCGTGATCAGCAGCGACAACATCGGCACCCAGAGTGTCCTTTGCCGTAGGCACTGCAGAGATGCAGGCAGGCACTCCCAAGCGATTGCCGGGAGTGCCCACGGTGCAAGCGCAACAGCAATGGAAACGCCAGAGGACATAAAAATCAGCGTTTCATAGAGGGACGTCAGTCCTGCCAAAAGCGGATTCACGCCATGGTCTTTTAACAGCGTTCCACGCAGCACAAGAACGAGTGCCTTTCCAGGCATGTACTTCCCGATGCCGCCGACATAGTGGGCTCGAATCGCATCATACCAGCCGACGCGCTGACTCATCCGTTTCAAAAGCACCCGCCAAAACCAAATGGAGGGAAGCCAACCGGCAAGATAGATAGCGGCCGCGGGGATCAACCATCGGAGATCTACGTGTAGCGGTGTCGGGGGACTCTCTCGCCAGAGACCGAACGCCCGTTGTCCGACACAGAAAACGACAAGCACAAACAACGTTTGTTTGAAAATCGGCCAAAACCAATTTCGCTTTACTGGCGGGACCGTTGATGCAAGTGCCTCTTCCATGACCTTGAATTTTCCGGGAACTGAACTTGATGAGTTGTTGCATAAGTCAAAACGGGATGCGACGGACATCGCTGTGGCGATGATTCCGATTCAAAGTCGGTCCAAACAATCTGCCCAACGTCCGATTTGCTCAACTTCTCCTTCTTCTGGATACTTTGGCCCACCTCCATTCACCATCGTAAACGAGACGGCAAACTTCCTCTTTTTCAGGGCATCAATTGTTTTTTTTACCGACGAGAGTGTCTTGTCACCATCTCCGCAAACGAAATGAAACTGCGGTTTGAAGTCTGGCTCCTGATCGGCCACCTGTCCCACAAACGGTGCACCTGTCAGCACGAGACCCCGGAAGACGTCACCCTGTCTGCCGACAAGAAGGCTCGCCATCATCGCTCCACTGCCATGGGAGTGGAGCCAGATGCGTGGCGTGTCAATCGTATACTTTTCACGGATGTACGCGACCAACCCCTCAACAAAATTTGCTTCGCCGGGTGTCCAGCCTGCCAGGTTGTCCGCTTTGGGTGCAACGAGAATGATCCCTCGCCTGTCACAGATCGACTTCCACCGCTTGGTGACGATTGCCTCGAGAGTGTCACCACTCGGATGAATCCAGACCAACAGTCCATAGGCACGCCGGGGGTTGTAGTTTTCTGGAACATAGGCCCAATAACTGTGCTCATAACCGGCCAGCAACTCCGTAAACCGGCCGGTCTTAGGCCCTTCTGGGATTGAAATTCTTTCTGCGGGCTTCGCCTGAACGGCCTTGACATCGTCCAGCACATTCTTGTTCAGGTCGATCGATCCGGTGGCTGAGGACTCGATCAATTCCGCGGACAATTCCCCGACGATCGTATTGGGCAGGGATGCAAGCGTCACATCGACTGTCGCTTCGCGTCCGTCGTGCAAATAGGCAAGCGATACCTGATCGCCCGGACGGCCTCGTCCCACAAGATCGGCCAGCGTGCGGGAATCAATGACCGGCAACCCGTTGTATTTCAAAATCTGATCTCCTTGGGACAGCCCCGCCTTGTCGGTCGGGCTGTCGGGGAAAACAAATCGAACAGCCATTCCCTGAACAACAGACGCGCCTCGCCTCGGCAGAAGGCCCAGAAATGGAACTTCATAGGGAACAAGTTCCCCGGCGAGCGTGGCCGCCACGGTCCGTGTTTTCTCTGCCCGTTGAATCGTGAGGTTGAGCGTATCACCGCCGTACAGATGGCCGAAGACCTGTTTGAACTGAGCGACTCTGATAATTTTCTGGCCATTGGCCTCAATGATCCTGTCATCGGTCTTGAGGCCCATCCGTTGTGCGGGTGAATTGTATCGAACGCGATCCACAACCACGGGAACGTTCATCGATTGTCCACCGGCAAACGTCACTCCAAGCAGACCCGGGAGCAGATCCCGACCCTGCTTCAGCCGGTCGAGGGATTCGTAAACATCGTCCAGCGGAATTGCGAATCCGATCCCGCCATCGTACCACTCGACTCCAGCAGTCTCGCCATGCCCCATGGGTGACAGAGGCGCAATCACGCCCAATACTTTGCCTTCAATGTTGACGAGAGCTCCACCGTAATTGACTGGAGACGTCTTGGCGTCGGTCTGAATCGCCTTCCCCCAAATACGGTTCGTCGCGCTGACGATTCCCACAGAGATGCTGGGCGTTCCAAGATCAAAAGTCCGTCCGAGGGCAATCGCCCACTGCCCGACCTTCACCGACGCGCGTGGTGCCGACTTGGCCGGAGTGAGGCCCGCCGCCTCAATCTTTAGCAGTGTCAGTAACTTGAGCTTGTCGCTGGCGATCAGCTTCGCAGGGAATCGCCGTCCATCTGACAACGTCACCAGAATCGAAGCGGGCTTCGATGCAAAGTTGAATGAACTGGAGATAACAAACCCATCCTCAGACACAAGCATCCCCGATGTCGGTCCCGTCCCCAGAGTGAGCTCACCGATTTGTTCCAATCCTCCGACCGTATCAATCCGTACAAGCGACGGGTCGACGAACGCCGCAGCCTGCTTGAATGCCTGCTCTTCGAGGGATTCCAGTTTACCGTCGAACCCATCGACAGACTGTCTTGCTAAGCACACGATCAGTGCTGTCATCGCCAACGACTTGACCCACCGATGCCTAAACCTGATGTAACGTTTCATGACGATTTCACCGACAGCGAAAAAAACCTGGAGCGAATAAGAACCGAGTTCAAGAATTGCATTCTGAAAGCAGCGTGAGACAACAACGGGGGCGAGAGTGCCAGTGATCCGCTTCGAGTCGACCGGCCATGGCCCCCAATATCGCCGATCGTCTTCTCGCCTGGCTGTGAACCGAAATCTCGCTTTGCTCTGAGCAGGTGGTCTCGAAGAATGACGTGCACTCGACACACCGTCGGCCTGAGTCTTCAAAGTGTTGTTGCCGATTACCAAACCTTCGTGAGAACCATGAGTCTGGGCCCGTGCTGCGGGGACAGCGTATGTTGTCACTGCTTTTTCCCAAACGTCATTGCTCAGGCGGTTACTTAATTCGAGCATCGATCGCGCAGTCCTTCGGATCATAGTACCACTTCCATCCCAGTGATTTTAAACCGCTAGGGCGACGTTACTCAATCGCCTTTCCTCGGCGTCACCATTTCAACACTGACCAGTACGTCACCTCTGCGGACAATCAGTTTCAGTGGGTCATTGGCTTCGAGGCGATCGAGTTCTCCTGTGAACATCCGGCACGACTGAATCAGGTCTTCCCCCACAAACAGGATCAGATCATTGGGGAGCAGGCCCACTTTTTCTGCTTCCGATCCGGGGAGAATCCGATCGATGTACGCCGGGGTGCGGGTGAGAACATCGGGGACGGTGACAATTCCGAAGTCGAGGGCCTCGTAACGCCGCCGCCGCGACAGTTTTTCTGGACTTTCATCCTCTTCGTCTTTTTTCGTTCGACTGAATCGGCCCGAAACAATTTCCTCCACGGTTGTCTTGAGTTCGCTGATCGGCATCACGTAATTGAGCCACGTGTTCGTCTGCGAGTTCCGCAGTTCCTTGCCGAGCATGCCCAACAGTCGCCCGTCCCAAGTTGTCAGCACTCCCCCAGCCGCTCCCGAATTGTTAGTAATCGCATCGACCACATAAATCAGGCCGTTATACGGAGACTCGAAAATGCCGCGCCGCGCCGCAAGCGATGTCTTGGCCGCAATCACTCCGTGCATCACCGTCACCTGTTCATCGCCGGTCGCAACCTTAAACACATTGCTAAATGCGAGTACACGCGTTCCGGGACCCACCGATACCGATTGTTCCAAATCGAAATACGGCAATCCCTCGGCTTCAATTTTAAGGACGGCCATATCGAGTGGCGGCTCGGCTCCGACGATCTTCCCCTCAAATCGTCGGCCGTCGTGGAGTACGACCGCCACGATTTCCCCATCCAGAATGTGACTCCAAACCGTCACAATATATCCGGTCGGAGAGACTAGAAATCCCGATCCGTACGAGTGCAACTTCTGTCCGCCACCCGCCCCAAAGATTTTCACGACTTTGGGAGAAACGGAGGCGATCGAATCCCGCGAGGACTGCGCGCGAGTAGCTGTGGACGTGCCCACGAAGAGAGCCAACAAACAGAAATAAGTGGTCGGTTGCATCATGTCGCTTCTGTCTCTCGTCAATCGCCTTGATTCCGGCAGGAAGGAACGTCTGTGGAATGGCCTCGTTGATACGGTTAGAGGAATGTCTGCATTCAATCATCATCTGCGGAATTGGGGGGCTTGTCACCGTCAGTCACGCCGACATCGAACGTCAGCACCTCGAACGTCGCAAACTCTTTAATACCATGGCGTACTGTCCAATGAGACGGAAACAAATTCCCCCCAAAATCTCCGAATTGTTGGAAGCGAATTTCGCATGGATCGACATCCGTTCCCAACGCGGAATCGAATCCGATGAACAGGTGATCACTCTTCTGAAAATACCAGAGCGTTTCGACACCTCCCTGACGCGTCAGCAGCACATCCACGAGGACACCTCGGCCGTCCAGGGGATGACTACCCAGATAGAAAAACTCAGCGAATGCCTCCGGGCCCAAAGTCAAAAACAACTTGAGTTGTTGCAGGGCGGCCAACAGCCCACCTGACCCCGGAGGTTCATCCAGATAGTCGGCTCCCTCCAGCGGTTGTAATCCGGGCCGGTTCGGCAATTGTAGACCAAGCCCCTTGTTGGACATTGTCAACGTAAAACTCTCGTGAGTCCCCGTTCTGCCTGTCAGCTTCCATCGCCCGGCTGAGCTTCGCCAACTCTGCAACGTCTCCATTCCACGAAGGACTCGTTGCTGCTGCTGCTGATTGAAGTAGTAGTTGGCATAACCCGCTTTTTTGACGAACTGCCTCCGGTATTCTTCGGGGAGTTCCTCCGTCGGTGGCTTGTCACGAGAGGCCTCGTCACCTTCCTTACGAGGATCCGGGTGCTCCTGTGGGGGGCGTCGAGGTGACTTCGCTTCTGGTGTTTGTTGCAATTCCGTTGCTCGATGAAGGGCTCTCAGTTCAACGATGATCTCGTGCTTCATTCCCTCGCGTCGGTACACAAGAGGCAGCGACCAACCATTCGGATAGATCCCCAAGATGTTTTTGAACTGGTTCACGCTGCCAACGGGCCGACCTGCAAACGAGACGACTTCGTCGCCCTCTCGCAGTCCTCGACGATAGGCATCCGAGTGCTCAAGGATCGTGTCGACGTGGACCGTACGATCCTGACCCGTTGTGACGGTCGCTCCGAGTGTTGCGTGATCAACCACGTGTCCTCCCCGCAAATGATCGAGGAAATGTTGAATCTGATTGAGAGAGATCGCATAGCCAGCTCCCACGTTGACTCGACCACGTTTCTCAACCGCAATCCGACCATTGATGCCGACAAGTTCACCGGCCGCATTGAAGAGTGGCCCCCCGGAATTGCCGGGATTGATCGATGTGTCAACCTGAATGCAGTCGGTATATTCCAACAACGTGTTAGCCGGGTATTGATATCGGTGCAATCCACTCACGATTCCCGCGGTGACCGTTGGCTGAAAATCGGTGGCCAACAAGAACGGATTGCCCAT